>Ga0123333_10003444_pt1 | contig 15352 bp, 12 predicted proteins | sample BioC12SIPDNA_3_FD_89957 | JGI IMG/M metagenome (GOLD analysis project Ga0123333, IMG submission 89957) | Anaerobic biogas reactor microbial communites from Washington, USA - Biogas_R2_B C12 SIP DNA | ecosystem: Engineered > Bioreactor > Anaerobic > Unclassified | place: Washington, USA... | reverse complement strand
TCGCGCATCGTCTTGCCGCGCCAGAACGGTATCACGCTCTCTGCGTAGGCTTGCCGGTCCTCTGCGGACACGCGGTACGCCGTCTTTTCCCGTGCATCCAGGATGTCGAGATCGGCAAGCGAATGACAGCACAGCTCCGGATAGGTAGGCGCCGCCTTCGGGCGAGGTCCCTTCTCTCCGACAATCAATTCGCCTGGCCGGATTCTGACCGTGATGTGTTCCATCAGGTAGCGAAAGACCTCTGCCCGGCGCATTGGCTCGGACTTTAGCCCGTCATGCTCCCGGTACCAGCGAGTAACCAGCTGAGCGCGCTCAGTGGAAATGCAAGGGACGGCGTCCAGGCTCTCCTGGCGCAGGCTCTGAACACGGGCGCTGACAGTCATTCACCCTCCTCCCTGGCACGCAAGCACGAGTCCATTCCGTGTGGCGCTTGTATGATAGCACGCCTAGCGGCGTGGGCAACCGCTTGTGTGTTGTGCGTCACGCTCCTGCTCGGCACAAGGAGCATGACACGGCAGCCTTCTGGACACACGCCGGAAATGGGCGTATAACCGCAGACACAACGCGCGGCTGCGGACCGCCTCGCAGCAGAGGAATTGGCTACAGGTGATCGAGGTACACTCATCAGCCGATGTCTCACCAGATGCAACAGTCGGCGAAGGCACTCGCATCTGGCACCAGGCTCAGGTCTGCTCAGGTGCACGTGTAGGCCCGGGTTGCACACTGGGCAAGGGCGTCTATATAGACTCCAATGTCTCGATCGGCGCGCACGTCAAGCTCCAGAATGGGGTTAGCGTGTACCATGGCGTCACTCTGGAGGACGGGGTCTTTTGCGGGCCGAACGCCGTGTTCACCAACGACCGCCTTCCCCGCGCCATCAACCCCGACGGCTCCAGTCGTGCGGCTGAGGACTGGGAACTCACACCGACCCTGGTTCAGAGAGGAGCGAGCATCGGCGCCAATGCCACCATCGTATGCGGGGTGACGATCGGACGCTGGGCGATGATCGGCGCCGGGTCGGTGGTGATCCACGATGTCCCAGAATACGGGCTCGTCGTGGGGAATCCGGCTCGACTCATTGGCTTTGTGTGCGCCTGTGGAGGCCGGCTGGAAGGGCCACCGCTTCTCTCAGATCCGGTGGTGGCCCTGTGCCCCGGCTGTTCTTCGGCCGTAGAGATCCCGCTGCAAATCTGGAGCCAGGCGCAGCGAAAGGAGCCTGTGGATGGCTGATCTCAAGGCGGCCGTGATCGGCGTAGGATCGATGGGCAGGAACCATGCGCGCGTCTATCGCGAGCTTCCTGAGACGCACCTCGTCGCCGTAGCTGACGAATCCGCCGTCCAGGCCGAGTCATTAGGCGAGCTTCACGGATGCCACGCCTATACTGACATATCGGCGATGCTCGCAACCGAAAAGCCTGATATCGTCTCGGTCGTCGTGCCGACCACCGCGCACTTGTCGGTAGGGACTCTGGCACTGGAGGCGGGCTGCCATGTGATCGTGGAGAAGCCCATCGCTGCAACCGAGGCCGAGGCCATGTCTCTGATCGAGACGGCCCGCAGAGTGGGACGGCAACTGATGGTCGGGCACATCGTCCGCTTTGACCCCGCCATCCAGACTCTCACCGGCCATCTGCAGGATGGTGAGATGGGTCGAATCTATCAGGTCAAGAGCCGTCGCCTGGGGCCCTTTCCCAACCGCATACGCGACGTAGGGGTCATCGTGGACCTGGCTACCCATGATCTGGACATCGCTCGCCATCTGACCGGCCAACCGATCACGCGCGTCTACTGCGAGATCGCCAGAAGACTGCATGCCGGCCACGAGGATATGGTCGTTGGCACCCTCCGGCATGCAGATGGCACGGTCGGGCTGATCGATATCAACTGGCTGACGCCCAGCAAGGTGCGCGAACTGACGGTGACGGGTGAGGGCGGCATGTTCCTCGTCGACTACCTGACGCAGGATCTCTACTTTTTCGAAAACAGCGACGCCGAAGCGGTCGAGTGGGATCGGATGGCCCTGATCAAAGGCGTCAGCGAGGGCAAGATGATCCGGTATCCCCTGCGCAGAGCGGAACCCCTCAAGCTTGAGCTTGAGGCCTTTGCGCGTTCGCTGCTGGATGGCACACCGGTCCCGGTTAGCGGCCAGGATGGACTCGATGCCCTGACAGTGGCCATGGCGCTCTTGCGCTCCGGTGAGACTCACGAGCCCGTCTCGGTACGCTACTGCACGGTGGGGGAGAGATGCAACTAGACCTCTCTGAACGAATCAGCAAGCGAACAGCACGCGTTGTGGTGATCGGGCTCGGCTACGTGGGCCTGCCCGTGGCCACGCTCGTCGCCGAGGCCGGGTACATGGTCACCGGTTTGGACGTCAGGGCCGATCGAGTCCGATCGATCTCCGCGGGCCTCAACCCAATCGGAGGTGCGGAGCCGGGGCTATCCGAGCTTTTGACACAGATGGTGACTGCGGGAAGGCTGAAGGCAAGCACGGACTATGCCGAGTGTCGTGAGGCCGACATCGTCTTGATCGCCGTCGAGACACCCGTGGACCCGATCTCGAACCGGCCGAGCTATGACGCGCTGCGTGCGGTGCTGCATGGCCTCGCGGCGCACTGCCCGGCACACGCCCTGGTCATCGTGGAATCCACCATTGCGCCCGGCACAATGGAGCGCGTGGTGGAACCCGCCCTGCGCGCGGCTGGCGCAGAGCTGCACCTGGTCCACTGCCCGGAGCGCCTCACTCCAGGCCGCCTGTTGCGCAACATCCGGGAGATGCCCAGAGTGGTCGGCGGCATGACTGCCAACGCCAGAGACCTGGCGGTGGCCTTTTACGAGCACTTTGTGCACGCGCCTTTGGAGGGAGTGGACGCCCTCACAGCGGAGACGGTCAAGACGGCCGAGAATGCCTATCGAGATGTACAGATCGCATTCGCCAATGAGTTGGCGCTCATCTGTGAGGACCTGGGTACCGATGTCTGGCAAGTGCGCGAGCTCATCAACAAGGTGCCTGGGCGGCAGGTTCACATGCCGGGGCCCGGCGTGGGCGGGCACTGCATCCCCAAAGATCCGTGGCTTCTTCTTACTCACGTTAGCGAGGGCACGAGGGCGCGGCTGCTCCCCACCGCTCGCGCCGTCAATGATGGAATGCCACACCACGTGGCTGCGCTGATCACGCGCACGCTGGCAGAGTCCGATCGCGATATCGTCGGCGCGGAGATAGCCATCCTCGGGTACGCCTACAAGGAGGACTCGGATGATACGAGGAACACTCCCTCGGCGGCCCTGGTTCAGCGGCTGGAAGAGCTCGGCGCGCACGTCCGCGTTCAGGATCCCTGTGTCCCGCACCTCGACCTTCCTCTGGCCACAGCCCTGAAGGGAGCCGACTGTGCGGTGCTCATGGTTGCGCATGAAGCATACCGGCTTGCGCCGTGGTCAGAGCTCGTCCGGGCTCTTCGGATCCCGATCCTGGTCGACTGTCGCAACATCCTGCCTAATGCTCTAGAAGGGGTTCGCTACGTTCGCCTGGGCGACGGGCAGACGGCCCGGCGGAACGGGCCTCCGGCCGATCTGAGGCTCGATGGCTAGGCTGCTCCTGCTAACCCACAGATACCCGTATCCCCCCGGGGAGGAGTTTCTCGAAGCAGAGCTACCCTATCTGGCCAGGGCGTTCGACCATGTGGACGTTGTCCCAACCGGTCTCGACCCGGCGAACGCCCGTCCAGCGCCCATCCTTCCGCCGGGCTGCTCACTGCGCACAGATATCGCCCTCGCGATCAGTGCAGCCGACGCGGATCTCACCGTGTCCTCGCGGATGGGGAGACTACTAAACGCACAAGCCTTTCGGCTGTTTGCCGCCGATCTGCCGCGGGCCCTCACAGCAGGGGCCGATTCCGCACGAAAGCTCACGAGGTACGTTGCCCGCGCCATCCTGATCGGTCGCGTGTTGCGGGGCGCCTATCCGCTCCCACTGTCCGAGGACTGCCTGGTGTACAGCTACTGGTTGGGCGCAGAGGCTCTGGCGGCTGCCCTGGCTCTTCCAAGTGCTACCCTCGTTGCCAGGGCCCATGGAGGCGATCTGTACGAGGATCGTCGCAACCCACCCTATCTCCCGCTGCAACACGAGACGATCACGAGGCTCGACCGGCTGTATGCGATATCGAACCACGGTCGTCTCCACCTTCACAGGCGTTACCCTGATCTCGCTCACAAGGTTCACTTATCTCGTCTGGGAGTCCCGTCGCCGGCAGGGCGTGCGGTCCAATCCACTGACGGCGTAGGCCGAATCCTCTCCTGCGCCTATGTGCGTTCGGAAAAGCGCCTGGATCTCCTGATAGAGGCCCTCCGCCTGTGCCAGGACCCCATCGAGTGGACGCACATCGGTTCCGGCCCCGATCTTGACCGTATCCAGCAGCTGGCTTTGCAGCTGCCGTCGCACGTCCGGGCATGCTTCACCGGCCAACTCTGTCATTCGCAGGTTATCGACTACTATGGAGGGCATGCGGTCGATCTTTTTGTATCATGCAGTATCGCGGAAGGGCTCCCAGTGACGATCATGGAGGCCATGAGCTTTGGGGTGCCGATTCTGGCAACGGGGGTCGGCGGGGTCCCCGAACTGGTGGATGACACCAATGGGTGCCTGCTCGATCCGGCAGCTTCCCCTGACACAATCGCAGCCGCGCTGACAAGGTTGCTCCGGCAGGGGCCGGAGACTCGTGGGATGCTGTCGGATGCCAGCGTTGCCCGCTGGCGCGACCTGGTGGATGCAAACACCCAGTTCCCGCTGTTTGCCGCGGATCTCATCGCGTTGCTGAGGGAGAGCACCGAGAAACGCCGCCTGGAGGTGGCATGAGGAGTCGAACCGACCTCGGGCCCGGGATACGGACCAGGATCGGTTGCACACCTCGCGGGCGCCTGGCCACTGCTCAGCAGCATGCACCGCGCTGCGCGCCCCGCCGTCAGCATCCCCATGCAGAACTGGGGCTTTGGTGCCGGCGCGATGGCTGGCCGATTCGCACACGCACGCAAGGGCGGCGGCATGTCCACTAGGCCTAGCGCGGCGCTGAACCTCAGACAGGTCGGTACGGCCAGCGGGATCACCATGCTGCGCCAGGCGGTAGCTATGGGCATCGCCTTTGTCAGCTCGGTGTTGCTCGCCCGCGTTCTCGGGCCCGAAGGCAAGGGGATATACGGTGTCGCCCTGCTCCTGCCGAGCACAGCCACCACGCTGGTGAACCTCGGCATCGCCCCGGCGACGGTCTACTATGTGGCACGGGGCGACTTTAGCCCACGGCAGGTTGCCGGCAACGCCATCCGCATGAGCATCATGCTCAGCGCCCTGGCCATAGCGCTGTCCTTGGCCGTCACCGCCTTCGCATCGGATACGCTCTTCCCCGCAGTGCCCGTCCATCTGCTCCGCATAAGCCTTCTCTACATCCCTTTCGCGCTCGGAAACCTGTATCTGCTTTCGATCATCCAGGGACTACAGGACTTTGGTACGTACAACCTGATTGCGGTAACCTCTCAGGCATGCACGCTGGCCATCACGATTCTGCTGGTGTGCGTCCTGAACCTGGGCGTGGCCGGCGCCCTGGTGGGCTTTTCCACAGGCCACCTGGCGGGCATATTGGCCACCATCTACACGCTCAAGCTGCGGCCACGCCTCACGGGTCGCCTGCGCATCTGGGTGGGTGGAGACTATGTGCGCAAGGTGCTGTCGTACGGTTTGCGAGCGCACCTCTCCAATGTGATCACCTTCCTCACCAACCATGCCGACCTGTTTCTGGTGAACCTGTACCGGAATCCGGCGGAAGCTGGCATCTATACCCTGGCCGTGGGGCTCGCAGAGAGGCTCTCGATCGTGTCCTCCTCGGCCAGCACCGTGATGCTTCCACGGATTTCGGAACTGGAGGGCTCCGAGCATCTGCGTCAGGAGCTAACGCCCATCGTCGCCAGGCACGTATTCCTCGTAACGCTCGTTCTCTCTCTCCTGGCGGCATTGGGCGCTCGCCTCTTTGTTCGATTGATATACGGCGAGGCCTTTGAGAGTGCGGCGCTCGTCTTTGCCGCTCTGGTGCCCAGCACTGTGTTCCACAGCCTTTCCAGGGTACTCAGCAGCGACATCGCCGGAAGGGGCCGCCCCCAGATCAACGCACGCATCGCCGCGGTGCAGATGGCTGTGACGATCGCCCTGGATTTTGTGTTGATCCCCGCCTTCGGGATACTGGGCGCAGCCATGGCCTCATCCATCGCCACGACCGTGAGCACCCTGATCAAGACCATCTACTACACAACGTCGTTCGGAATCACGTGGAGAGCGCTATTCGTATTCACAAAGGATGACGTCGAGCGCTTGGGCCGCATCGCAAGGGTCCAGGGAGCGGCGCTGATCGATAGAGTGCGTCGCGTGCTCGGTCGTCGTTGACGGGCACGGCGCCAGAGCGCCGCTACCCACCTCCGCATGATGATTGCCGAGCCAAGGAGGCGGAGTTGCATATCGCTATCCTGTCTTTCACGGATCTTGCCAGGGACCAACGGGTGAACCGGCAGATACGCTTCCTCGCGGAGCGGCACCGGGTGACGGCCATTGGTGGCGCATCGCCCAACGTGCCCGGTGTCGATTTCGTGCCCGCCTCAATTCTGCCCAGATCCGTCGTGGGCCGGGCCGTAACGGTGGCACAGATGCTCCTCAAACTGGAAGATAGTCGCCCGATGGTCGATCGCTTTGGCAGAGAGGTCCTGGCGAGGCTCGAGGCGCTGGACGCGGACCTGTTCGTCGCCAACGACCTTGAACCGCTTCCGCTGGCTCTGTCGGTCGCCAAGGGACGCCCCGTTGTCCTGGACGCTCACGAATACTACCCGCGACGGTATGAAGATCGCCTGAGTTGGCGCTACCTGAGGAACCCGTACAACGCGTGGCTATGCCAGAGGCTCTTTCCCCGGACGGACGCCGTGATGACTGTGTGCCAGGGACTCGCCGAGCAATACGATTGCGATACCGGCATTCGTCCCCTCGTTATCACCAACGCACCGGAGCATGCGGACCTCTGCCCCGTCTACCGCAAGAACGGCGAGCCAATTCGGATGGTGTACCATGGGCTCGCCAGTACGTCGCGGCGGATTGAGGAAACCATGGCGCTCATGGCCTACCTGGACGGGAGATTCTCTCTCGACATGTACCTCGTTCCCGGGGACGAGGCATACATTTCCCGTTTACGTCGGCTGGCCGAGAAGGATACGCGGATCACGGTCTGCGAGCCCATGCCGGCGGATGAGATCATTTCGCGGACGCACGGGTACGACATTGGCGTCTTTTTGCTTCCGCCGACGAGTTTCTCCTACCTTCACGCCCTGCCGAACAAGTTCTTTGAGTTTGTCCAGGCGCGTCTGGCCGTAGCGGTCGGCCCTTCGCCCGAGATGGCCTCGCTCGTGCATCAGTTCGACCTGGGAGTCGTGGCCTCGGATTACAGCGCGCAACGCCTGGCATCCGCACTCGTGCGCCTGGACCACGATGCAATCAACGCCTACAAAGCGCATGCCGACGCAGCGGCACGCACGCTATCCGCTGAAGCCAACAAGACCGCGCTGCTTGAACTCGTCGAGCAGGTGTTCCAGCAGGAGCGGCAGCCGTGAAGGTGCTTTTCGCCGAGTATCTGACGTGGCACACACCGAATAGGGTTGGCAGCCACTACTATGCCCGGCACTTTCTGCAGCTAGGGTGGGAGGTTGGCTGGCTCGGGGGTGAGTTTCACGTTTGGAACCTGGTGGGTAACCGGCCCGAGTTGCGCCGCAAGTACCCGATATGGCGGGCGGGTGGAATTCGGCATGACGATGGTGTCTGGGAGTACACCCCGTTCAAGCTGCTCCCCTTCCGCGACCTCGGTCCGTTGGGCGCGGCGGAACTGGCGTGGAAAGGCTCCCGTCTGTGTATGCCGCCTATCCGTTCCGTGCTGGCGCGCAGCGGCTTTCTACAGGCCGACCTGCTCTGGATCAGCAATCCTCAAGCCTATCCCTGGCTCGCTCGCGAGCCGGGCTATGATCGGTTCGTCTACCGTGCTGCCGACAACCACGCCGTGCGCGAAGGCATCCCCGCATTGGTCGCTGGCATTGAGAACGAGATCGCGAAGCGCGCCGACGCGGTGTTGGTTGTCCCACCTGATTCTCTCGATCGGCTCTCGCAAGCTGCCCCCGGCCGCACGCACTATATGCCTAACGGCGTGGACCTGGCGCGTTTCGCCGGCGAGCATCCAAAGCCGCCAGAGTACGAGGATCTGCAAGGTCCCATTGCCGTATACGTCGGCAGCATCAACTACTGGTTCGACGTCGTCCTGCTGAGTGCGGTGGCAGCAGCAAGGCCCGATATTGCCTTTGTGCTCATTGGAGAGCCGCTGATCGAACTCGGCCCTCTGCGCGAACTGGGCAACGTGCGGATCCTGGGCGCCCGCCTCCCCGAGGAGATCCCTGGCTACCTCAAACACGCGGACGTCGGGCTCTTGCCCTTTAGAGATACGCCGTCAACGCACAACATCCGCTCGCTCAAGCTGTACGAGTACGCGGCGTGCGGGCTTCCATCCATCCACTCCAGCGTTACCGCCGAGTACGCCCGGTCGCTGCCGGTACTCAGAGCCACGGACTCGGCATCGTTCAGCCAAGCCCTCGATCGCGCCCTGGAGTGGGGGCCAAGCGAACGTGAGTCCGCCCTGAGGTTTGCCACTGCCAACAGCTGGGAAGAACGCTTCACCCGAGTGGATGCTCTCATGGAGGGCTGGTGGTAGTGCCCTCGATCCTGTTTCTGGAGGTCCTGACGGAGATAAAGGGCGGCCAGCGGATGCTCCTGGATCTGATGCCCGCCTTCTCGGGCTGGGAGCGGCATGTCGTCGTGCCGGGGCTAGGGCCTCTTTCAGATGAGGTCGAGCGCGCGGGCGGCCTGGTTCATGTGATGCCTATGGCGCAGTACGGCCTCCTGACCAAAGGCGCGCTCGACGTGCTGGCCTTTGCGCGCGAGCTTGGCTCTCTATCGCGTCGCGTGGCCAAGCTCTCTCGGCAGCTGGGCGCGGACGTGCTGTTTGCGAACAGCTCGCGTGCCTTTGCCTGGGGAACCCTCGCCGCACAACAGGCCCGCCTGCCCATGATCTGGCAGGCACATAATCTCCTCGTCGACGCCAAGACCTTGCACCTCACCCGAACACTGGCGCGACTGCCTGCCGTTCAAAGGATCATCGGATACTCGCCAAGTGCGACGCGTCAGTTCCACACGGGCAAAGGCGCAACCGTTCCCCTCGCCGTGGATCTCACGACATACCGTCCCTCGGAGACGAACCGCTCACAGCTGCGAGCGGCCATGGGGATCAGCCCGGAAACCTTTGTCGTTGCACACGTCGGCGACCTGATCCCGCTCAAGGGCCAGACGCTTCTGGTTGAGGCCGCCGGGCAGCTCCCGCAGGTCCGGTTCCTGGTCCTCGGCGCTCCCCGCCAGGATCAGCCGAGTTCTGTCGGCTACGCCAATGATCTTTACGCCGGGGCCAGCAGCAACGTGGGGTTCCTCGGCGAGCGGCATGACGTGCCCGAGATTCTCGCAGCCGTTGATGCTCTGGTGATCACATCGACTCAGGAGACGGGCCCACGGGTGTTAGCGGAAGCCATGGCGACCGCCTTGCCTGTGATCTCCACCAAGGTTGGTATGGCGCCAGATCTCCTTCGGCCAGGGGAGACGGGCTATCTCATTGAGCAGAACGACGCCGCCGGCCTCATTGCGTGCCTTCAGGCTCTCGCCGCAGATCGCGCGAGTGCCAAGATGATGGGCCTGAACGCTCGCAGGCTGGCAGAAGACGAACTCAGCATCGAGCGTTATCGCATACGAGTTCGCTCGCTCGTCGAGGAAGCCCTCGCCATCGCCAGTGAGCGCTAGGTTCCCCAGACCCCCGCGTGAGGGTAAACCCGCCACGGCTGTGGCGCTCCCCGAGCGCTAGTATCTCCAGCTAGAGACGTCGGCACCCTCCGGCGCTGTGTTGAGCATATGCACCATCATCCGCGGAATGAGCCGCTGGTTAACGGTCAGGCGTGCAATCTCGTTGGGAGAGTCCGGATCGCCGCTCCAGCAATGCTCAAAGCGGTCACCATACCGTACGTCTCCTGCGTAGTACGGATCACAAGTCGATTCAAGGAATGCCTCCAAGAGGTACACGGCGTTGTTCAGGTAAAAGCTGTCCATGTCGCCGATGTTGATGTGCAGCTTGCCGACCAACTTGGGGCCCAGAGACGCCCAGTCCCTCTCGAGCATATGGCTCAAATCGTAGTGCTCGCGCCAGAAAGCTGCCGTCTCCCTGTCGATCTCGCCCGTTCGCTTGTCCCAGATCCTCCGAGGGTATCCGTCCTCTCCCACGGGGCTGAACACGGCCTCCCAGGCATCGTATTGGCCACCGGAACGACTGTGAGAGCCCAGGGCAAGCTCGCGATGGTTGGCTTGCTCCAGCGTCGTGAGCACCTCCCCGAGATAGTTACGCTGCCCCGGCCTGGGCGTACGCTTCCAACCCTCGCCGGAATAGTAGGCATTGGCGTGTTCATACAGGTTGACGATTGTGAACGCCCTAAAGTCCACCGGATCCGGGCAGTTCGCCCAGCAGCCGTTGTATTCCTCGGGATACATGATCTGCGCGGCCAGAGCCTCCCAACCGCCCGTCGACCCACCGTACAGCGTACGTGCCCAGGGTTCGCCTACCGCTCGGTATCGTCTCTCGATCTCGGGCAAGAGCTCATAGGTGATCGCGTCTCCATAGGGCCCCAGATTCGCCGAGTTGACTGCGTAGGAATCGTCATAGTAGGGGTTGGCGTGCTGTATGGTGACCAGGAGCACCCGCGGAAAGTCAGGCCCGGTCCAGTCGCAGTAGAACCGGTAGCTGTACTCTGCCTTGGTGAGGTCATAACCCTCCAGGCCCTCCGCTTCAGCGTCGACCGGCTCCTCGCGGAAGCCGCAGCCAACGCGGAACTCGCGGCTGTGATGGCCGTGGTAGATCATCACCGGATATCGCACCTCGGGATGGGCGTCATAGCCCTCCGGAAGAAGGATGGTAGCCCCCAGGTACATGGGCCTGCCCCAGAATCGACTGAGCCTGTCGCTCTGGATCCGAAGGTGTCGCACATAGCGTGTGTCCGCGCACGCGGGCAACTCGGGGATGACCTGATCAAGTTCTATACCATAGACCCCCTGAGAACCCTGCTCCAGATCCATCGGTATCGGCGCACACTGCAGATTGCCCGGTGCGATGCTCCACCTTTGCCCTTCGCCACGATCCATGGGCAGCTTGAGCACGTGTCCGTCGGAGCGGTGAAACGTGTCATAGCGATGTAGCAGGGCCTGAACGTTATAACGCCCCGAGGGAACGCGTTCGAGGCTCTCGAGAGGGTATCCAAAGGTGTCGGCACCCATCCATACCGTCTCGCCGGGCTCCCAGCCCTCCACATCCATGCCGAACACCATCTGCGTCGTATCGAGATCGTGGATCTGGTAGCGAGGCTCTTCCTCTGGATCACTGGAGAGCAAAAGCAGCAGCCGACCATCCAGCGCCTCAGCACAGACCGCCGGCTCAAACCTGAACTGGAAACGCATTGCCGATCCTCCTTCTGTGACCAGCCTCATGCTTGGTGCATGGACTTGGCCCGGCCCATGAGGCCCGATCTGGGTGTACAAAAAACGCAGCTCCCGAACGGGAGCTGCGCAGAGTGCGCCATGCCTGGGTCGAGCCCCTGGCTCAGCTCTTGTATCGATAGACAATGCGCCCACGTGAAAGGTCGTAGGGAGAGAGCTCTACCCGCACCTTATCCCCAAGCAGAATGCGAATATAGTACTTGCGCATCTTGCCAGAGATGTACGCCAGCACTTCGTGGCCACTCTCCAGCTCAACTCGGAACTGCGTGTTGGGTAGCGCCTCGACGATCGTCCCCTCCACAACAACCTTTTCCTGACTCGCCTTTGGCATAAACTCGCTCTATCCCCCTATCGGACACACACCGCCGGTGCACACCAATACACGGCAGCCCGTGTGCCGCCGATACATCGGGCATAGTATACCACCTGGCCTTCCCTTCGTCAAGAAGAGCCAGATGACGTGGGGCAAGACTGAACTCAAAACGAATAAACTCCAGAGAGTGGCCTTGACTATCGCAAGCGATCCGCTCCATACTGCACCAGTCATCTTGGCACCCTGGAGGTTCCATGCTCAAGTACCAACTCACCCATCCAGAGATACTCTCAGCGCTAGCCTCAGCGGGACACGGATCCCAGGTCCTGATCGCCGACGGCAACTACCCCTTCTCCACAGGCGCCAACCCCCACGCTCGTCGGGTGTTCCTAAACCTGTCTCCCGGGAGTGTCCCTGCCGATCAGGTACTGGCGGTGATCACGGATGCCATCGCCGTCGAAGCCGCGCATGTCATGGTTCCTGAGGATGGCTCGGAACCAGGCATATTCGCGAGCTTCCGCCGCCACTTGCCGGCAGGAGTGGTGCTCCAGCCGATGGGCCGATTTCAGTTTTACGAAGCGGCCAGAGGACCGGACGTCGCCCTGGTGATCGCGACGGGCGAACAACGGATCTATGCCAACATCCTGCTGACTCTCGGTGTGGTGCTCACCGGAGCATCCTAGGGAGAGAGAACGTAAAGCTCCCTCATCTCGTTGATGAGGGAGCTGAGGAAGCCAGCGTGTTGCGAGCAGTTGCTAGCGCATGCCCGATCAGCGACCTGCGGACGCGTCCATACGCGTCAGCGATGCCCCCGCCGGCCGCGCGACTATCGGTGCCGGATCCGGGCGGCTCTCCTGCCGGACGATTTCCCTAGGAGGCGCCTGGACGGGCTCAGGGGCTGGATCAACCACACCTTGCAGCGGCCTTGAGGGGTGTTCCACCCTGTCTGCTGGATCCACCGGAGCCATGTTCTTGGGGAGCTCCGATAACGCGGGAGGATCGGAAACCACCGGTGGCTCAACCACACCGCTATAGATCGCCTGGCAGGGGCCGATGTCCAGATGGCTGCCGTCTGTGCCCAGGGCGCGCAGGTAAAAGTCCGCACCGATCTCCACGGTCGGAATGTCCACCTGGTAGTAGTACCCTGCTGGCCCTTCGCTCAGGCCGCCGTCGCCATGCACAGGGATTGGCTCCTGAGTGATGCGTACGCGCTCATCACCGGCCGGAGCAGAGGCCAGCACATCGTAGCCTGCAACACCCTCTTCTTGATCCGCAACCCAGCTGACGCGAAGTGTTCCGCTATCCCACATAAAGTCCAGAGAGACGAGGTTGACGGAGATGGTGCTGCCTTCCTCGGAGCTAAGGACGGGGCCAAGCGCGGCGGCCCGACCGGCACCCAGCGCCAGACACAACGCCGAGATGGCGAACACGGCGGCTACCCTGCCCATCCGCGACATCCAACTGAGCTTTGTTATCTGCAACATGCGCGACCCCTCTTTGCCACCCGTGCAAGCCCTCTATCTGCGGCTATGATAACGTAAGCATAGCGTAAAGTCAAGCCCGATGGCCGTGCCCAAACATCGGCAAGACGCCCGAGCCTCAAGATGCTCTTGTGGGTGCTCGGGCCGGATGTTACAATGCGACCATGTCTGCACGGGAAAGGATACGGTGGACTCGTACGCGATGATCCGTGTTCCCGAGCCAAGGGAGATCCTCGACTGGCTCCTACGCACACCGGCCAAGCTGCGGGCCTGTGTCGCCGCGCCCGCGCGGCGACCGCTCTGGTTGATCCTGGCCAGCTGCGCGCTCCTCCTTGGAAACCGGCTAGATTGCATCTCTCTCGGCCATGATGAGATCTCATACCTCCTGGCTGCCAGAAGCCTCCCCGGCACTGCCGCTGCCCACGCCACTTGGTATGCCCAGGTCCTGAGGCTGCCCATGCGGCTCGGGAGCGATCCGAGGATCGCAGTGGCGTTCGTGGCCATCGTCTGGCTGGCCTCGTTACTCGTTCTCTACGAGACCCTTCTCCGGTACCAGGGCTGGACCATCGCGGCCCTGACCTGTGCTTTGCTGGGCGCCAGCCCCTGGAGCGTTCGCATCGTCCGAGAGATCGCGCCTTCGAGCCTGGCTCTGTCCCTTGGCACCCTGCTGTTGAGTAGCATGGTCTCCGCCCTTGTGGGTAGGAAGTGTTGGAGCTGGGCCATGGCTTGGCTCGCAGCCGTCCTGCTTTCGATTCTCTCACCGGATGGCTTCCCGACTCTGTTTGCACTCGCGGTCTTGACCGCTGCCGGACATCGGCGGGCAAGTTGGCCTCACATCTGGCTCGGCATACTCGCGGCCGGGCTGTTGACCTTGCCAACCCTTTACGAGGCCCCGGCTCAGGCTCCCTGGGCACAGGCTGTCGCCTTCTTTTCTCCCAACCAGGCTTCCGCTCAACTGTCGCTCGTTGCGCCGGTTGAGGGGCTGGCACGTCTTCTGAGCGGCTCCGAGGTCGTCTCGCAGCCGGGCGGCACGTCAGGAACGCTATCCTCATGGATCGGGAGCTTCCTGCAGTGGTGCGGCCGCGCCTGCCTCCTGGCCGTGCCCCTCTCCCTGTGGCTGGATCTACGGGTGTGGGCCAGGTGGCGTGAGGACGGGCGCGCGCTGCGGTACGCGCTCCCCGGGCTGTGCGTGATCCTGGCAATGATCCCCTTCTGGCTCCGAGATGCTCCCGTCAAGCCCCAGGCGCTGGCTTCGCTCCTTCCGGCCGCCGCGATGACGCTTGCGCTGGCGATCGACGCTGTGGCGCAATGGGCGCGGCTCGAGGCCGAAAGAGCCTCGCGCTGGGCGTGGACCATGGTCGTCTTGATCGTCGCATCCGGGGTATGCGGAGCTCTTCCCCTCTACAGACCTGGCGTGAGCATGACCGGGGTCAACGCCACCGTGAGGACACTCTCGGACTGGCGGCTCCTCGCTACGCTGGCTACGCGCACCCAATCACAAGTGGGAGATGGCCTGTGGGTGGTTGCGCCGGAAACCGATCCGGCCCGGAGTGACGACGTCACGGTGCTGAACTACCTACTTGCGGAGCAAGCCCAGCCGCTATACGTGCGAGCCGGGTCCGACGCGGCCATGCTCCTGCCGGCAGAACGCGGGGCACGATACCTGCTGCTTGGAGACCTCTTGCCGCAGACCGCGGAGGCGATCGAGTACCGAGGCCAACTGGCAGGCCTTGTGACCACAGGCCGCACGGCTTCTTCCGCGCTCCTCATGCAGGTACCGTCCAGGCCGGTGCAGGAGATACTGGATGACATACCTCACAGGGAGTGGGTTGCCTGGGAGTGTGGCCTTCGTCTGGTCGGGCACGATGTACCGAGGATATCGGAAGATGGGCAGGCCCTCGTCTTTGCGACCTA
>Ga0123333_10003440_pt1 | contig 15376 bp, 11 predicted proteins | sample BioC12SIPDNA_3_FD_89957 | JGI IMG/M metagenome (GOLD analysis project Ga0123333, IMG submission 89957) | Anaerobic biogas reactor microbial communites from Washington, USA - Biogas_R2_B C12 SIP DNA | ecosystem: Engineered > Bioreactor > Anaerobic > Unclassified | place: Washington, USA... | reverse complement strand
TTCGAGCGCGACAATATCATCTGGGCGTGCGAGGGCGACACCCTGACGCTGCTCTCGACCTACGTGATCTACCGCTCGCTCGAGAAGCCGATCATGATGACGAACATCTACCCGTTCCTGGTCGGCATGGCGGCGCTCGCGCACGAGAAGATCGACAAGTTCCCCGACATCGAGGACCCGGACAACCACGCGCTGGGCGTGCACTGCGGCTACTTCGGCTTCGTGCCGCGCTGCTTCTGCACCGAGTGGACGGTCAGGCCCAAGGTGCTCGCGATCGTCAACGACTTTGCGCTGATGACCGACTGCCGCATGCCCGAGGGCAAGATCACGCTCGCGAAGATCTACCCCGGCTTCAAGAAGCTCTCGATCATCGAGGCCGAGATCGAGAAATACGTGCAGTACCCCGGCTCCGACTGCCGAAACGGCGCGCTGATCCGCTATAAGGACGGCCACAAGGTCATGGACCGGCTCTGCTCGCACCATTCGCTGATCGTCGTCGGCGACGTGCGGCCGCAGCTCAGGCAGGTCGCGAGGGTGTTCGGCTGGGCGGTCGAGGAGCTGTAACCCTTCGGCCTGTTGGAATTCCCCCGCGATGCGGTGCCGCCATCGCCCGCCCCGCCCGCTTTCGTTTGTTTTCATTTATTGGTGTTTATCGCCCTCGGGGCCGAATTGACACTTGACGCGGGGCGTTAAGACCTGTATAATTGGGGTACAATGTTTTGTCACGGGTGTGCAAAGAAACCGATTTCGGATTTTGTTTTCCTTTTCCGCGCAGGCGGAATTAACAATTAAGGAGGAACTACTATGAAGAAACTTCTTACCTTGGTTCTCGCCCTCGCGCTCGTGCTCGGCCTCTCCGCCGGCGCCCTCGCGGAGGAGAAGCCGCTCGTCGGCATTTCCGTGCCCTTCAACCCCACGGGCTGGGTCGCGGCCGTCGAGTGGTCCGCCAGGACGACCGCGGATGCGCTGGGCCTCAACTACATGATGAGCGTTGCCGAGAACGAGAACGAGCAGGCCAACCAGATCGACCTGATGATCTCGCAGGGCTGCAAGTACATCGTGCTGTTCCCGCACAACGACACGCTCGAGGCCTCCGCGCAGAAGATCATGGACGCGGGCATCGTGCTGGTCGACTTCGACCGCACGCTGGGCGCGACGGTTCCGGACTACTACCTCGCCGGCGACAACTATGAGATCGGCTGCCAGGGCGCGGAGTACATCGCGGACAAGCTCGGCGGCAAGGGCAAGGTCGTCGTGACGACGATCCCGTCCTACGGCGCCATCTTCCAGGAGCGCGTCGACGGCTTCATGGACACGATCAAGAACTGGCCCGAGATCGAGATTCTGAACCAGTACGCCGCCGACAACGCCGCGGCCGAGACGGGCCTCGCGCTGATGGCGGACATCCTGACCGCGAATCCGGAGATCGACGGCGTGTACTCCTGCGACGACGAGCTGTCCATCGGCATGCTCAAGGCCATCGAGGAGGCCGGGCGCCTCGGCGAGGGCGGCATCAAGGTCATGACCGGCTGCGGCGGCGCGCAGAGCTATATGAAGATCATGGACGAGTACAAGGACAAGATCTGGCTGTCCAGCCAGACCTACGCGCCCTACATGATGGCGGAGTGCGTCAAGCTCGCGGCCGGCATCATCGAGGGCAAGACCTACGAGCAGAGGGTCATCATCCCGCCGTCCACGCTGGACTACACGAACTATCAGCAGTGGCTCGACGAGAACAACATCACCGCGGACGCCCCGTTCTAAAGCCCCAGACCATAGTCGTGGCGCTGAGAGGGAGGCTCGCCTCCCTCTCAGCCGTAAACAAGGAGAGAGCCAAATGCCCGAGCGCGCATTGCAGATGACCGGCATCGTAAAGACGTACGGCGGCGTGCCGGTTTTACAGAACGTCGACCTCTCTGTCGAGCGCGGGGAGATTCACGCGCTGCTCGGGGAGAACGGCGCGGGAAAGACCACGCTGATGAACATCCTGGGCGGCGTCGTGTCGATGGACAGGGGCGCGATCGAGCTGTTCGGCGAGAAGGCCTCGATTCACTCCCCGGCGGACGCGCAGGCGCTGGGAATCGCGTTCATCCACCAGGAGCTCAACGTCGTCAACGACCTGACCGTCTACGAAAACATGTTCCTCGGGGCGGAGCTGACGAGGTTCGGCCAGCTGGACGTCCGGCGGATGTGCAAGCTGACGCAGGAAGTGTTCGACCGGATGAATGTGTCGATCGACCCGCGCCAGATGATGAGCCAGCTCGAGACCTCCTACAAGCAGATCGTCGAGATCGCGAAGTCGCTGCTTCGCGAGGCGCGCATCATCATCATGGACGAGCCGACGACGTCTTTGACGCAGCGGGAGATTGAAAAGGTATTCTCGATCATGCGCAACCTGACGCGCGAGGGTGGCGCGACGATCCTGTTCATATCGCACAAGCTCGGCGAGGTCGTCGAGTTCTGCGACGCCTACACGGTGCTTCGAAACGGCGAAAAGGTCGCCGAGGGAAGGATATTGCAGCCCGACGGCTCGAAGATCAGCCAGACGGACATCGCCCGGATGATGGTCGGGCGGGACGTCCTGGGCGTCAAGGTCTACGAGGAGCGCGAAATCGGCGAGGAGCTTCTGTCGGTCGAAAACCTGTCCGTCAAGGGCGCGGTAAACGACGTGAGCTTCACGCTCAGGAAGGGCGAGGTCGTCGGGATCACGGGGCTCCTGGGCGACGGCAAGGAGCAGCTGGTCGGCTGCCTGTTCGGGGACATCCCGAAGCAGTCCGGCCGCGTCGCGCTGTCCGGAAGGCCGGTCGACATACGCCACCCGGCGCAGGGCCGCAGGAAGGGCATAGGGTTTCTTCCGTCGAACCGCAAGGAGAACGCGATCATCAAGGACTTCTCCGTGAAGCACAACATCACGATCGTGACGCTCGACGAGCTCTGCCGGGGGACGACGATCTCGAAAAAGCGCGAGCGGGCCGCCGCGGAGGAGGCCAGGGACAGGCTTTCGATCAAGGTCCAGAACATCGACAACCCGATCACGAGCCTCTCCGGCGGCAACCAGCAAAAGGCGGTGCTCTCGAAGTGGCTGCGCGCGCGGCCGAAGGTCATGATCCTCTCGAACCCGACGCAGGGCGTGGACGTCGGCGCGAAGAACGAGATCTACGCCCAGATCATGGAGCTGGCCAAGGGCGGCATCGGCGTCATCATCACCTCCGGCGAGGCGCAGGAGATTTCGAGAATCTGCGACCGCGCGCTGGTCATGTACCACGGATCGCTGCAGGGCGAGCTCTCGCGCGAGGAGCTCACCGAGGAGAACATCATGATCCTGTCGACGGGCGGCGCGCTTACCTAGGCGCTCCACACACACCCCAGCAGAGCAAGGAGACGAGAAACCATGCACAACGCACCCACGGGACGCCTCCGTCCCAGCGCCAAGCGGTTCGTCGGCGAGTACAGCATCATTCTGATCACGCTTCTGATGATCGCGATCTCCACCGCGCTCAAGGGGTGGACGTTCCTGTCGCTTTCAAACTTCATCAACATCGTGCGCTCGAATGCGGTCGTGGGCACCATCGCGTTCGGCATGTCTCTGGTCATCATCTCCGGCAACATCGACCTGTCGGTCGGCGCGCAGATGGTCGCGGTCGCCTCGGTCACGCTGACGGTCGTCGAGGGCGTCGCAAACCCGGTGCTGGGCGCGATACTGGGCGTCCTGACCGCCGTGGGGCTCTCGTGCACGCTGTCTCTGATCACCGGCATCATCGTCACGAAGGGCCGCGTGCCCAGCTTCATCGTGACGCTCGGCATGCAGTACATCTACCGCTCGATACTCGTCTATTCGCTCAACGGCGGCGGGACGACGACGAAGAACGCGGCGTACATGGCGATCTCGAACCACGCGCTGTTCGGGTGGCTGCCGATGATGATCGTCTACTTCTTCGCGATGGCGTACCTGTTCTACTACATCTCGAAGCACACGAAGCTCGGGCGGCACATCTACGCCGTCGGCTCGAACGAGAAGGCGACGCGCCTCTCCGGCATCAAGACCGACCGCATCAAGATACTCGCGTTTGTGCTCCTGGGCTTCACGATCGGCATCGCGGCGGTCGTCGAGAGCTCGCGCATGGGCTCGATCAACTCGACGTCGTCCGGCATAAGCTATGAGCTCAACGCGATCGCCATGGCCGTCATCGGCGGCGTCGCGATGGAGGGCGGCAAGGGCAAGCTCTCGAGCACGATGTTCGGCGCGTTCATCTTCGGCCTGATCAACAACATACTGACGCTCATCGGCATGAACACGAAGCTCGTCAACGCCGTCAAGGGCGCGATCATCATCTTCGCGGTGCTGGTGCAAAGGAAATCGAAAGAGCGTTAGGCGTTTGGGCCGCCGGCTTTGCGAGACAATATCTTTCATGACAGGGGAGGGAATAACCATGAAAATCGGAATCGACAGCTACTGCTTCCATCGGCTCTTCGGGGAGGTGTACGACTTCCAGGAGAAGCCCGAAAAGCGCAAGACCGTGGACGACTTCCTCGCGTTCGCGAAGTCGCTGGACGTCGACGGCGTGTCGCTGGAGACTTGCTTCCTGCCGAGCCTCGAAGACGCCTACCTCAAGGACCTGGGCGCGAAGATCAGGGACTACGGCTTCGACTCGGTGTTCGCGTGGGGACACCCGAACGGGCTCGAGCGCGGGCTGAACCCGGCGGCGTTCGCGGAGATGAAGTCGCTGATCCCGAAGGCGCGCGTCATGGGCACCGACGTCATGCGCATCACCGGCTCGGCGTTTGACTGGCGGCACGAGAACCACCGCGAGCACATCGAGCGGCTCGTCCCGATGTACAAGGAGGCCGCGAAGATCGCCGAGGACGTTGGCGTCAAGCTCGCGACCGAGAACCACATCGACTACACGTCCGACGAGATGCTCGAGATGATCCAGGCGGTCGATTCGCCGAACTTCGGCATCAACTTCGACACCGGCAACTTCCTTAGGCTGCTCGACGACCCGATCGCCGGCATGGAGAAGCTCGCGCCGTACGTGTTCTCGACGCACATCAAGGATTTGAAGATGCACCCGACGGCGAGGCCCACGGACTGGTACTTCTTCTGCGGCGTGCCGGTCGGCTTCGGGCTCGTGGACAACATGAAGCTCGCGGAGCTGCTCTCGAAGGCGGGGTACAAGGGATTTTTGGCCGTCGAGATCGACGCGCCGGCGCCGGAGTGGCTCGGCATGGAGGAAGAGGCGATCGCAATAAGCGTCAAGAACCTGAAGAAGATCGGCGCAATGTTCCCGTAAGGAGGATTTCATCGATGAAAAAGACGCTCAACGTCGCAATGATCGGCGGCGGATTCATGGGCCGCGCCCACTCCAACGCCTGGAAGAAGGTCAACACGTTCTTTGACGCGCCGTACCTGGCGAATCTGAAGGTGATCGTCGGAAGCAGCACGCGGCTCGAGGACTTCGCCGAGAAGTGGGGCTACGAGGAGGTCAGCTACGACTGGCGCGAGGTCATGCACAGGCCCGACATCGACATCGTGTCGATCGGCACGCCGACCTACATGCACAGGGAGATGGCGATCGAGGCCGCGAAGAACGGCAAGCACATCGTCTGCGAAAAGCCCTGCGCGCTGAGCTACCGCGAGTGCCGCGAGATGGCGGACGCGGCGAACGGATCAGGCGTCGTCCACTACCTGAACCACAACTACCGCCGCGTGCCGGCCGTCGCGTACGCGAAGCAATTGATCGACGAGGGGCGCATCGGGCAGATCTACCACTGGCGCGGCGCGTACCTGCAGGACTGGATCATGGACCCGGACTTCCCGCTGACCTGGCACCTGCGCAGCGACCGCGCGGGCGCGGGCGTGCTGTTTGACCTCGGGAGCCACGCGGTCGACCTCGCGCGCTTTTTGATCGGCGAGCCGAAAAGCGTCACCTCGATCCAGAAGACGTTCATCGAGGAGCGGCCGCTCCCCGGCGCGAACGCCGCGACGTTCTCGAAGGGCTCGTCCGAGGGCCCGAAGCAGATGGGAAAGGTCGATGTCGACGACGCCGCGTTCATGCTGCTCGAGTTTGAAAACGGCGCGCTCGGCTCCGTCGAGACGAGCCGCTTCGCCTGCGGCCGCAAGAACTTCAACGACTTCGAGGTCTACGGCTCGAAGGGCGCCATCAAGTTCAACTTCGAGCGGATGAACGAGCTGCAGTTCTTCGACTTCACGGACCCGCTCGCCGAGCAGGGCTACAAGACGATCCTCTGCACCGAGGGCGTGCACCCGTACGTCTCCGCGTGGTGGCCGTGCGGGCACCTGATCGGCTATGAGCACACGTTCGTAAACGCCTTCTACGACTTCCTCTTAGCGATCGGCGGAAAGAAGGGCATCAAGCCCGATCTCAACGACGGCGCCGCGATCTTCCGCGTGCTCGACGCCGCGCGCAAGTCCTCGAAGGAGGGCCGCAGGGTCGAGATTTCGGAGATACAGTAGCCAGCCGACGCATAAGCGGGGCGGACGGAGGTCCGCCCCGCTTGACTTTCCCCCGATGTTCCCGTATAATATCGGCACGGCGAGGAGGTTTAATATGCGAAGAATCATCTGCCTGGCACTCATGTCGCTCATCTTGCTCGGCGTCGCGCGCGCGGAGGGCGATCTCTCCGGCCTGACGCTTTCGGAGCTCTACGACCTGCGCAGGAGCGTCGACCGGCGCATCGAGGAGCTCGAGAACGCCGGCGTCAAGCCCCACTACAAGAGCGGCACCTACCGAGTCGGCGTCGACATGCCGGAGGGCGTGTACGTGCTGCAGGACGACGGTGCCGCGCTGTTTCCGAGCGTGCTCGTGCGCGCGGATGGAGAGGACGGCGGCGAGGTGCTCAACTACGAACTCGTGATCCCGACGGCGGTCATGCGCTTCATGTCCGGCAGCTTCGTGACGCTCTCGGACGTGACCGCCTACCCGTTCGAGCTCGCGCCCGAGGTCGGGCTCGACGAGGACGGCGCCGCGTTTGAGGGCGGCTACTGGGTAGGTCCGCAGATCCCCGCCGGCTATTACCGCGTGGTCCCGAACGAAAAGGCGCCGCTCTCGAGCTACTCCGTCTACGACGACGTGCCCGGCGCGGGCGCGCATCTTCTGAAGTTCGAGGTCGTCGACGAGCCGATCGAGCTCGCGCTCGACCGGGGGCAGTACGTCAATATGTCCGGCTGCGGCATCCAGTGGATACAGGCGGACGCGCCATAATCGGGAAGATTTCGAAGTGTTGCGGGGGCATTGCGAAAAAAATCTACCAAAAATGGAACTTTTTGCTGGCAAACACTTGCATTTGTCATAATTCTGCAATATAATAAGTCGTGTATCATTGCGGAGGGAGGCGAATGCGTGAAAGGCATTCTCAGGCGGCTTCTGTACGCCATGCTCGCGGCGGTGTTGATCGCGGGCGGCGCCCAGGCCGCGGTGGACGCGAAAGTAACTCGCAATAACCTGCCCGTATTTGACTCGGCCTCGTTCACCGAGGAGGCGTATCTGGGCCGCCTCAGCAAGGGAACGGTCGTGAGCGTCCTGGCGGTCAAGGGCGCGTGGGCGAAGATCGAGCTGAACGGCCGCGTCGGATATACCGGCGCGGAGTACCTGGACAAGGTCGAGGAGGAATCGGCGACGCGCGTGAAGGGCTACGCGAACCAGAACGCGACGGTCTACAAGAGCGCATCGGCGTCGGCCTCGAAGCTCGGGACGATCTCGAAGGGGACCGCGGTCTACGCCGTGGGCGTCTCCGGAAAGTTCTGCAGGGTGCAGAACGCCGCCGGCACGGTGACCGGCTACGTCTATACCAGCTGCCTCAGCAAGACACCGCCGTCGGACAACTCCGCGGCCTCGACGCTTCAGCAGAACAAGGCGAAGGTCATCAAGCTCGACTGGTTCGACGGCGGAAGCTCGCTCGTCGACCGCGGCTGCTACTACCACATCTACGACATCAAGAGCGGCCAGCTGATTCGCGTCAAGTATACGACCGGCACGAACCACATGGACCTCGAGCCCGCGACCGCGGAGGACACCGCGAAGCTCAAGCGCGCGTGCGGGGGCTGGTCGTGGGAGCGCAGGCCCGTGATACTGATTGCCGAGGGCAGGTTCATCGCCGCGTCGATCAACTGCATGCCGCACGGCGGGGAGGACACGCTCTCCGGCAACGACATGGACGGCGTCATCTGCCTGCACATGACGAACAGCCGCACCCACGGCAGCGACAACGTCGACGAGGACCACCAGGCGGCGATCAACGCGGCCTACAGCTGGGCGCACGGCTGACCGGATCACACAAAGGCATAACGGACAGTTCGAAGTCCTCCTGTCCCTAAACAAAAACAGGTGCCCCAAGGCATGGACTTCCCATGCCTTGTCGCATTGCCCGAAAGGAAGAAAACGGAATGAAATTCACGACGAGAACCCTTGCCCGCGCCGCGGTCGTCGCGGCGATCTACGTGCTCCTGACGTTCGCTTTGCAGGCGATCAGCTTCCGCCAGTTGCAGTTCCGCGTCTCGGAGGCGCTGACGCTCTTGCCGATGCTCGCGATCGAGGCGATCCCGGCGCTCGCGGTCGGCTGCCTGCTCGCGAACCTTCTCGCCGGCGCTGTCTGGTACGACGTGGTGTTCGGATCGTTGGCGACGCTGGCCGCCGCGCTCCTGACCCGGAAATTCCGCGAAAAGCCGCTGATTGCCGCCGCGATGCCCGCGATCGTCAACGGCCTCGTCGTCGGCCCGATCGTCTATTTCGCGTATGTGCGCGCTCCGGGCGACCCGGTGAGCGCCGCGGCGATTCTTTTGAGCATCGGCGCCGTCGCGCTCGGCGAGGTCGTCGTGTGCTGCGCGCTCGGGCTCCCGATGGTCGCGGCGCTGAAGAGAATCCCGAAGCTCTGGGAGTAGATCAAAAAAAGCCCGGAGGACGCACTGTCCTTCGGGCTTCGTCTGCATCATGCCGTTACGATCTTGCTCGCGGCCACGAGCCCCAGTTTCTCGACGGCCTCCTCGCGCATCTTGTACTTGAGGATCTTGCCGGCGGCGTTCATCGGGAACTCGGTCACGAAGCTCACGTAGCGCGGGCACTTGTGCTTGGCGATGTGGCTGAGGCAGTAGGCGCGCAGCTCCTCGGCGGTCGCGGCCGCGCCGTCCTTGAGGATCACGCAGGCCATGATCTCCTCGCCATACTGCTTGTCCGGAACGCCGATGACCTGCACGTCCTTGACGGCCGGGTGCGTGTACAAAAACTCCTCGATCTCCTTCGGGTAGATGTTCTCGCCGCCGCGGATGATCATGTCCTTGATGCGGCCGGTGATCTTGTAGTGGCCGTCGCTCGTCCTGCGCGCGACGTCGCCGGAGTGCAGCCAGCCGTCCGCGTCGATGACGGCCGCAGTCGCCTCGGGCATCTTGTAGTAGCCCTTCATGATGTTGTAGCCGCGCGCGCAGAACTCGCCGTCGACGTTGTCGGGGAGTTCCTCCCCGGTCTCCGGGTCGACGATCTTGCACTCGACGGCGAACATCGGTCCGCCGACGGTGTTCACGCGCACCTCGATCGGGTCGGTGGTCTTGGACATCGTCGTCGCGGGCGAGGCTTCCGTTTGGCCGTAGGTGATGCAGACCTCGGTCATGTGCATCTTCTCGAACACATCCCGCATGACCTTCACCGGGCAGGGGGAGCCCGCCATGATGCCGGTGCGCACGCGCGAGAAGTCGGTCTTTTCGAAGTCCGGGTGCTCGAGCATCGCGATGAACATCGTCGGCACGCCGTGGAACGCGGTGATCGGCTCCTTTCGGATGCACTCGAGCGACACCTTCGGCGAGAAGTACGGGATCGGGCTCATCGTCGTCGCGTGCGTCATCGCGGCGGTCATCGCGAGCACCATGCCGAAGCAGTGGAACATCGGCACCTGGATCATCAATTGATCGTAGCTCGACAGGTCCATGCAGTCGCCGATGGCCTTGCCGTTGTTGACGACGTTGTAGTGCGTGAGCATCACGCCCTTCGGGAAGCCCGTCGTCCCGGACGTGTACTGCATGTTGCAGACGTCGTGGCGGTCGAGCTGCCGCGCGCGCTGGTGGACCTCGCTCATCGGCACGTCCTTCGCAAGCGCCAGCGCGCCCTCCCATGTGAAGCACCCGGGCTGCTCGGATTCGCAGGAGATGACGTTGCGAAGATACGGAAGCCGCTTGCTGAACAGCTCGCCCGGCGCGGTGGACTTTAGCTCCGGGCAGACCTCGTTGATGATCTCGACGTAGTTCGAGTCCTTGTAGCCGTCGATCATGATAAGCGTGTGCGTGTCCGACTGGCGCAAGAGGTACTCGGCCTCGTGCACCTTGTAGGCGGTGTTGACGGTCACGAGCACCGCGCCGATCTCGACCGCCGCCCAGAAGGTTATGAACCACTGCGGTATGTTCGTCGCCCAGATCGCCACGTGGTCGCCGCGCTTGACGCCCATCGCGATCAGCGAGCGCGCGAACAGGTCCACGTCGTCGCGGAACTCGGAGTAGGTGCGCGTGTAGTCGCACGTCGTGTAGCGGAACGCAAATTGGTCCGGGAACTCCTTGACGATGCGGTCGAGCACCTCCGGGAACGTCAGGTCGATCAGGTGCTCCTTGGGCCAGGGGTACTTGCCGGTTCCGCGGTTGTCGGTTTGAAGGCACTGGGCGGAGTAGGTCTTGACGAAGTGCGCGAAGTGCGGGAACACGATGCCCGCGTCGGTCAGGTCCGGCATCCACCGCTTGACCCACTCGAGCGACACGAAGCCGTCGTAGTCGCTCTCTCGCAGGCAGTCGAGCATGCGGTAGATCGGCAGGTCGCCCTCGCCCATCATCTTGTAGACGATGCGGCCGTCCTCGACGACGGAGTCCTTCGCGTGCACGTGGCGGATGTAGCGGCCGAGGTTCTGAACGGTCGCCTCCGGCTGCTCATGGAAGAAGCGGTACGGGTGGTGGATGTCCCAGAGCGCGGCGACCTCGGGCCGGTTCACGCGGTCGAGCAATTTCCGGAGCCGCGCGGTGTCCGCGTAGACGCCGTTCGTCTCGACCAAGAGCTTCACGCCCTTGCCCTTCGCGCGGTCGGCGAGCAGCAAAAGGGCCCGCGCGATCTTTTCGTCGTCGACCTCGCCCTCGGGCTGGGGCTCGCGGTCCGCGAGCACGCGTATGTACGAAGCTCCGAGCCGCCCGGCGAGCTCGATGTACTCGGTGATCTCGAGGATCGCCGCCTCGCGGTCGGCCTCGTCCTTGAGCGGCGTGCTGGAGGAAAGGCAGGGAATCGTAAGTCGCAAATCGCTCAGTTTCCGGATGGTCTGGTTGATGCGGCGCGGCGTAAACGGGGCGGCGGTCACAGCGTGTATGTTGCGGCCGATGCCACGAATCTCGATGCCGTCAAATTGAAAGTCCTTTGCCATCGTGTAGATGTCGACCCAGTCGAAGTCCGGACATCCAATCGTCGAAAAGGCGATTCGCATTGGTTTCCCTCCACTTCATTTTAATGTGGCTACGATTGTAGCATCCGGCCGCATGGAAATCAACGGGCCGGAAGTTAAGATTTGCATATTCATTCATTCCGGACTTGCATCAACCGTTCGGCAAATCGCTTGTACCGCGGCCGCTTTTGTGGTAAGATAAAGGATAGCAGATAATCATGCGGGAGGATTTGGTATGCAGAAAATCCGGACCACGGTGCGGGTCGCGGGCAAGGAATACACGATTGCCAGTTACGACGACGAAGCGCACGTGCAGCGCGTTGCCTCGTACGTCGATCGCAAGATGAGCGAGCTTTCGCTTTCGACGCGGCTTCCGCAGGCGCAGCTTTCGGTGCTCGTGGCGATGAACGTAGCCGACGACATGCTCAAGGCGCACGACGAGATCAACCGGCTGCGCAAGGAGCTCGAGGAGGCGCGCCAGTCGTCCGAGGCGAAAAAATGACGGAGCTTCTCGCCCCGGCCGGGGGAATGGAGGCGCTCAAGGCGGCGGTCGAGAACGGCGCGGACGCGGTGTACCTGGGCGCGAAATCGTTCAACGCCCGGCGCGGCGCGGACAACTTCGACGGCGTGGGGCTGCGGGAGGCGATTGAGTACTGCCACCTGCGCGGCGTTTTGGCGTACGTGACGCTCAACACGCTCGTGCGCGAGGACGAGCTTCCGGAGCTCGACCGGCAGATCGCGGAGATCGCCGAGGCGGGCGCGGACGCGGCGATCGTGCAGGACCTGGGCGTCGCGGCGTCGGTCCGAACGATCGCGCCGGAGGTGAAGCTGCACGCGAGCACGCAGATGGCCGTCCACAACCATCAGGGCGTCGAATTCCTGCGCGGGCATGGCTTTTCGCGCGCGGTGCTCGCCCGGGAGATGCCGCTCTCCGAGATCGAGCGGTGCGCGGGCCTCGGCGTCGAGCTCGAGGCGTTCTGCCACGGCGCGCTGTGCGTCGGCTGCTCCGGCCAGTGCCTGTTTTCGAGCCTCGTCGGGGCCCGAAGCGGCAACCGCGGCATGTGCGCGCAGCCGTGCAGGCTCCCGTACCGGCTGCGCGAGAAGGAGGGCTACCTGCTCTCGACGCGCGACCTGATGCTCGTCGACGAGCTCGGCGTCCTGCGCGAGGCCGGGGTCTCGTCGTTCAAGATCGAGGGGAGACTCAAGCGCGCGGAGTACGTCGCGATCGCGACCGCGGTCTATCGAAGGGCGCTCGACGGCGAAGCGATCGCCGACGCCGACCGCGAGGCGCTTCTGCAGATATTCAACCGCGGCGGGTTCAGCCGCGGCTACCTCCGGGGCGCGCGCGATTCGGACATCGTGTTTTCGGAGCGCCCGAATCACCTAGGCGTCTTGGTCGCCGAGAACGGGCGGCTTCTGAAGGACGTCCAAACGGAGGACGCGCTGGTCGCCCGGGGCGCGGAGGACGTTCCCGTAAAGTTCGAGGGCCGCGCGGGCGGGAAAATCGGCGTTCGGGGCAGAATCTTCCGGCTCGTCGACGACAGGCAGATGCGGCGCGCGCGGGAAAGCTATGAGCAGCCGCGCAGGTTCGCGCCGGTTTCGGCGTCGCTGGCGCTTCGGATCGGGGAGCCGATGCGGCTGACCGTCTCGGATGGGGCGTTTACATTTGCCGCCGAGGGCGACGCCGTCGCGCGCGCCGAGAAGCGGCCGTTTGATCCCGACCGCGCGCGCGAGCAGATTCAAAAGACCGGCGGCACCGCGTACAGAATCGACGCGGTCGAGATCGGCGCGGATGAGATGGCGTTCGCGGCGATGTCGCAGCTGAACGCGCTGCGAAGAAGCGCGCTCGAGGGACTGTCGGCCCTCCGGCTGGAGCCGTACAAGAAGCGCGTCAACCCGGCGGAATTCCCTGCGATTCCCCGGCCCGAGGCGTCGGAAGCGCGCCTGATCGCGCAGTCCGCCGACCCGGACGTGCTGCTTCGCGCACTCAATGCGGGCGCGGACGAGATCGCGCTCGCGCCGGACGACCTGCGCGTCGAGGCGCTCGACCGGGCGCTCGACCGGCTCGCGGGACATCCGTTCGCGCTCGCGCTGCCGCAGGTCGCGGGCGCGGCGACGCTCGAGTGCCTTCGCCGCTGGGCGCAGGAACACGCCGACCGCATCGCGGCCACGTATCGGACGAACGCCTCGCACCTCGCGCTCGACTGGCCGGGGGAGAAGCGCGCCGGATACCCGCTGAACCTGTTCAATTCGCGCGCGATCGCGGAGGCGGGCGTCCCGCGCTACGTTCCGTCGGTCGAGCTGACCGCGCGCCAGATCGCCTCGCTCCCGGGCGAGAAGGAGCTGGTCGTGTGGGGCCGCGTGCCGCTGATGCAGCTCAGGCACTGTCCGCTCCGCGCGCACTGGGCGCTCCCCGGCCGCCACGCCGACTGCAGGAGGTGCGATTTGAAGGCCCCTCCGAGCGACGGCGCGCCGGAAACGCTCAATGGGCTTTCCCTGACCGACCGGATGGCGTGGGCTTCCCGCTCCGCCGGGTCGCGTCGGGCGAGGGCTGCGTGATCGAGGTGCTCAACAGCGTGCCCCTGTCGCTCATGCGCCGGTTCGACCGGCTTCCGAGGGCGTCCGGCTGGCTCCTGCTGTTGGACGCCGGCGAGCCGGTCGAGGCGATCGTCCAGGCGCACCGCGCGGCGCTCGACGGCGAAAGGCCCGATTTGCGCGCGTTCGACGGCCTCGAAACGACGACCGGACATTACTTCCGCGGAGTAGAATAAATATGCAAGACCGAAATCTCAGGGTATTGGAATATCCGAAAATCCTCGACCGGCTCGCGAAGCTCTGCATGACCGACCCCGGAAAGGCGGCGGCGCTCGCGACGCGGCCGTCGGGCGACCCATTCGCCGTTCGGCTTCTGCAGCAGGAGACCGAGGAGGCGCTCGCCGCGTACGCGTACCACGGCGGCTCGCCGATGGCGTATTTTCAGGACGTCTCGGAGCATTTGCAATTGGCGAAGGTCGGCGCGACGCTCTCGATGCGCGCGCTGCTCCTGATCGCCGAGGGGCTGCGCGCGGCGCGGTCGGTGCGCGGCTCGCTCGTCAGCGACCGCGAGGACACGCCGAGGCTGACCGAGCTCGCCTCGACGCTCGCGACGAACCGGCCGCTCGAGGAGGAGATATTCAACGCGATACTCTCCGAGGACGAGATGGCCGACCGCGCGAGCCCCGAGCTCTACGAGATCCGCCGCCACATACGGGTCCTGAACGACAAGGTACGCGAGCGCCTGAACGCAATCATCCGCTCGTCCTCGATGCAGAAATACCTGCAGGACTCGATCATCACGATGCGCAACGGCCGCTACGTGATCCCGGTGCGCGCGGACAGCCGGCAGGCGGTGCCGGGGCTCGTGCACGACCAGTCCGGCAGCGGCTCGACGCTGTTCATCGAGCCCGCGGCGGTCGTCGAAATCGGAAACGACCTGAAACAGTGGTCCTTGAAGGAGCGGCAGGAGATCGACCGGATACTCGGCGAATTCTCCGACCGCGTCGCGCCGGACGCGGACCTGTATAAAAACAACATCGCCGTGCTCTCGAAGCTCGACGCGATCTTCGCGCGCGCGGCGCTCTCCCGCGAGATGCGCGCGGTGCCGCCGAAACTGAACGAGGAGGGGCGCGTGAACCTGATGCGCGCGCGGCACCCGCTGATCGACCCCGAGGCGGTCGTTCCGTCGACGCTGTGGATGGGCGGCGACTTCACGGCGCTGATCATCACCGGCCCGAACACCGGCGGCAAGACCGTGACGCTCAAGACCGTCGGGCTTCTGACGCTGATGGCGCAGTCCGGCATGCAGATTCCGGCTGCGTTCGGGAGCGAATTGCCGGTGTTCGACGAGGTGTTCGCGGACATCGGCGACGAGCAGTCGATCGAGCAGTCGCTCTCGACGTTCTCGTCGCACATGACGAAC
>Ga0123333_10003438_pt1 | contig 15380 bp, 9 predicted proteins | sample BioC12SIPDNA_3_FD_89957 | JGI IMG/M metagenome (GOLD analysis project Ga0123333, IMG submission 89957) | Anaerobic biogas reactor microbial communites from Washington, USA - Biogas_R2_B C12 SIP DNA | ecosystem: Engineered > Bioreactor > Anaerobic > Unclassified | place: Washington, USA... | reverse complement strand
GAGCGTGGTGCGCTGCGCCTCCTGCAGGTGTTCGGCCAGCTGCAGGTAGTTGGTGAGGCGGCGTTCGCCGTCGGCCAGGCCGAGCAGGCGCCGCGCGGCCTGCGCGCACAGTTCGCCGACCAGGGCCAGCGGACCGCCGCGCTGCAGGCGTTCGCGCCAGCCGAGCGCCTCGAGCTGCCAGCGCTGCAGGGCCTCGCCCCGGGCGAGCGCGGCGATCGCGTGCGCGTCGTGGCCCAGCAGCACCGTGGCGAGCGCCGCGCGCAGGCGCTGGTCGTCGGCGCCGTGCACCAGCGCCTGCAGCAGGGTGTGCAGCTCGTGCGCCTCGGGCGTGGCGAACAGGCTCTGGCGGCCGGCGGCGACGGCGGGGATGCCGGCTGCGGCCAGCGCGTCGCGCATGCGCGTGGCGTCGCGGTGGGTGCGGACCAGCACCGCGATGTCGCCGGGCTGGACCGGACGGTCGCCGATCGTCGCGCGGCCCTCGCGCGCGTCGCGCAGGACCGAATGGATCGCGGCGACGCAGGCCCGGGTGGCGAGTTCGCGCGACGCCGGCGCGCTGTGCGGCTTGAGTTTGCCGCTGCGGTCCACCTCGGTCGGCAACGGTGCCCGCCACAACGTCACCGCCGGCGCCGGCGCGCCATTGCGCAGATACGCGGCATCGTCGCGCTTGCCGCCCGGCTGCACCGGATGGAAGCGGATGCGGCCGTCGATGAAGGGCGGCGGCACCTTGTCGGCGTCCGCCTCGTGCACCGCCTGCGCCTGCGCGTACAGCGCCTCGATGCCCTGCAGCACGCAGGGCCGCGAGCGGAAGTTGTGCGCCAGCGGCGGCGCCTCCTGCGCGGTGGCGACGGCGTCGAGGTAGGTCTCGACGTCGCCGCCGCGGAAGCGGTAGATCGCCTGCTTCGGATCGCCCACCAGGAACAGCGCCGGCTCCGGGCTGGCGGCGCCGAAGGTGCGGTGGAAGATCCGCCACTGGCGCGGATCGGTGTCCTGGAACTCGTCGACCAGGGCGACGCGGTACTGCGCGCGCAGCCGCGCGACCAGCGCGTCGGCGTGCGGGCCGTCGAGCGCGTCGGCGACGCGCGCGATCAGGTCGTCGTAGGTGAGCACCCTCGCCTGCCGCTTGTGGGCCTCCAGCCGCCGGCGGGCGTCTTCGCGGACGCGGTGCAGCAGCGCGACGCGGCGCGCGCCGGTCATGCGCCCCGCCTCGGCCAGCGCATGGGCGTAGGCCTCGACCGCATCGCACAGCGGCGAGTCGGGCGTGCGCCCGGCGCCGGCCTTGCTGGTGCGCAGGCGCAGCGTGTCGCGGTGCAGCTGGCCGAGCTTGCCATGCTCGAACGGAGCGTCCGGCACGCCGCTGCACCAGCGGCGCAGCTGGTCGAACAGGTCCTGGATCCAGTCCGCCCGGTAGCTGCCGCCGTGCAGCACCTTGCCCTCGACCGCGCGCAGCAGCTCGTCGCGGAACGCGTCGCCATGCGTGCGCGCGGCTTCGGCGAAGGCCTGCTGCGCGGCCTGCAGCATCGGGCCGGGATCGGGCAGGTCCGCGGGCGGCGGCGGCCGCAGCACCGGCTCGCCGGTGAGCAGGGCAAGATCCGCGGCCAGCGCATCGGGGCCCTGCGGCCACAGCGCGTGCAGGTCCTCGACCGCGGCCACGTCGCGCGCATGGGCACGCCACAGGTCGGCGGCGATGGCCGCGCGCAGTTCCGAGTCGCTGGCGAGCAGTTCGGGCGGGTCGAAGCCCTGCCCGCTTTCGAGCGGATGCTCGCGCAGCACCCGCAGGCAGAAGCCGTGGATGGTGGAGATCGCCGCGAGGTCGATGCCGTCGGCGGCCTGGCGCAGGCGCCGGCGCAGCGCGGCCGGCGTTTCGGTGCCGCGGGCGAGGTGCGCGTCGATCAGCCGGCGCATCAGCGGCGCGTCATCGGCGCCCGGACACTCGTTGCCGGCGGCGAGTTCGGCCGCCAGCAGCAGCCGCCGGCGCACGCGGGCGCGCAGCTCCTGGGTGGCGGCCTCGGTGAAGGTGACCGCGAGGATCCCGTCCACGCCCAGGCCACGCTCGATGACCAGGCGCGCGAGCAGGGTGGCGAGGGTGAAGGTCTTGCCGGTGCCGGCCGAGGCCTCGATGGCGAACACGCCTTCGAGCGGCTGGGCCAGGTACGGGTCGGACGCGCTCATTGGCCCTCCTCCGGCTCGAAGCGCGCGGCCAGCCCCGCGAGCGCGGCGGCATCGACGCCTTCGTAGGCCTCGCCCCTGCGCAGCGCCAGGAACACCGTCATCGCCAGGTCGGCGAAGCGCAGCAGCGGTGCGTCGTCCGCGAACGGATCGCGGCCGCGCAGCACCTGGCCGATCGCCTCCTCCTCGCCTTCGGCATAGCCGCCGTTGCCGCCGCCATGCCACTGCGCCCGCGCGGCGGCGACCGCGCTGGCCTCATCCTTGTCGCAGCTGAAGTAGGCCCAGGCGCTGTAGGGTGCGTACGGCAGCGGTTCGCGCAGGCCGATGGCGCGCAGCTCCAGCAGCCGGCGCAGGGCGGCGCGCGCGGCCTGCGGCGACAGGTCGGGCGATTCGTGCGGGCCGTGGCCGTCGCTGCCGGCGTCGTGGAACTCGACCAGGCGCAGGTCCAGGCCCGCCGCGCGCGCCAGCAGCCAGTCCAGGCCATGGCGGATCGCGGCCGGCCCGTTGAGCTTGCCGAAGCGCAGGCGCGCGATGCCGTCGGGATACACGCCTTCGATGCGGCCATGCACGCGCACCCCGTCGATCTGCACCTCGGCGGCCACGGACCGCGGCTGCGCATCGCCGCGCCACTGCGAGAACGCGTCCACCCACGGCGCCAGCGTCCGGCGCGCCTCGGCCAGCACGCGCCGCCCCGGCGCGGCCGACGGCAGCAGGCCGCGTGCGCGCAGGTGGGCGTGGATGCGCGCGTCGTCGTGCCCCTGCAGCAGGGCCTCGAACAGCGCGTGCTGCAGGCGGCTGCGCTCGAGCCCGCCCGCCGGCGCGTCGAGCGGTTCGAGGTCCTCGCCGCGCTCCTCGATGCCGACCAGGCGCACGTCCATGCGCCGCAGCAGTTCCTCGGCCGGCCGCATCAGGAAGCGGCGCAGCGCCGACAGCGGCAGGTCCGGTTCCGCGTCGGGCGCCGGCAGCGGTTCGCCCTCGAACCACGGCGGCAACGGCACGCGCCGGCGCCCGGCCCCGGCGGCGGCTTCGCGCCAGCGCGCGGCGTAGGAGAAGCGGCGCGGGTCGCCGCCGGCGCCGAAGGCCGCGGTCGAGAACGGCTGCAGCGGATGGCGCACGACGAGGGCCTCGGCCACGTCCTCCGTGGCGCCGGGCGCATGCTGCGCCACCGCGGCCTCGAGCAGCTCCGACACCAGCACCGACGGCTCGCGCCGGCTGCCGTCGCGCGGGTCGGCGCCCTGCCAGCTCACGTAGAACACGTCCTGGGCCGCGGTGAACAGCTGCAGGAACAGGAAGCGGTCGTCGTCGCGGGTGGAGCGGTCGCCGGCCCGGCGGCGTCCGGTGCCCAGTTCGGCGGCGAGGCGGTTGAGGCCGGGCGCGGGGTCGCGGCGCGGGAACTCGCCGTCGTTCATGCCGAGCACGCAGATCACCCGGAACGGCAGCAGCCGCATCGGCACCATGCGCGCGATGCTCACGCCGCCGGTGAGCAGCGGCGCGCGCACGTCGGCCTCGCCGAGCACGGCGGCGAAATGCGCGCGCACCGCCTCGGCCGGCACGGGCGCTGTGAACCCGGCCTCGCGCGCGCTGCCGGCGAACGCGTCCACCAGGCTGCGCAGCCGGTCGAGCGCGCGCTGGCCGGCGGGGGTGGCCGGCGGCCGCGGCAGCACCGCCTCGAGCAGTTCCAGCAGCCGCTCGCGCCACTGCGCCGGCGGCATCGCCTCGCCCAGCAGCCGCGCATGCCGGGCCAGCACCCGCAGCAGCCGGACCAGGGTGTCGAGCGCGTCCAGGGCGCTGCCTTCCAGGTCCGGCAGCGGGGCGACGAGGCGGCCGTCGGCGGCGCCGATCGGCGCGTCGCTGCCGCTGGCGTGGCCGAGCAGCAGGCGGTCCAGGGCGAAGGCCCAGGTGTAGGCCTCGTCCGCGGGCGCGTCGAAGCGGGCGCGGTGCGCGGCATCGATGCCCCAGCGCGCGCCAGCGGCGCCGAGCCAGGCCTGCAGGCGCTCGATCGCCGGCGCATCCAGGCCGTTGGCCGCGGCCAGCGCGGGGCTGGCGAGCAGGTCGAGCACCTCGTGCAGGCCGAAGCGCGAGACCGGCAGCGCCAGCAGGCGCAGGAACACCTCGGCCAGCGGTTCGTTGGCCAGCGGGCTGGCGTCGGCCAGCGCGTAGGGGATGGCGTCATCCTGGCCGTGCCCCCCGAACACCGCGTCCAGGTAGGGCAGGTAGGGGTCGATGTCCGGCGCCAGCACCGCCACCTCGCGTGGCTGCAGCGGCGGATCGAAGCGGTCGTCGTCGAACAGCGCGCGCAGCTGGTCGCGCAGCACCTGCAGCTCGCGCAGGCGGGTGTGGCAGGCGTGCAGCTGCAGGCTGGGGTCGCGCCGGTCCACGGCCGTGCGCAGCGGCCAGCCGGGCGCGCCGCGGCGGTGGTAGAGGTCGGACTGCAGGCGCCGCAACAGGCTGCCGTGCAGCCGGCCCCCGCCCTCGCCCGGATCGGCGTGGGCGTGGACCTCGGCCGAGGCGTGCACCACTTCATAGGTGCCCACCAGGCGCATGAAGTCCACCCCCGCCGCGCCCCAGGCGCGCAGCAGCGGGGTCTCGTCCTCGAGCAGGGCGGCGGCGCCGGCTTCCGCCCAGGCCGCCTCGGGCAGCGCGCGCGCCCGCTGCAGGTCGCCCCAGTAGTCCTTCACCGGCGAGGGCACGAAGCAGTGCAGGGTGCCGACGCGGGCCTGGGTGGCGATCACCCGCAGCACGTCGGGCGAGACGTTGAGGGTGGCGAACGCGCACAGGCGCGGCGGCAGGCCGGCGGGCAGCGGGCCGTCGCGCCGCTCGTGGCGGTCGAGGTAGTCCTGGATCCGGCGCGCGCGGTGGGCGCGGCCACGGGCCACCCGCCGCCACAGCTCGGCCTGCGGATCGTCCGGGTCGGCGCCGGCCTCCCAGCGCAGCAGCCAGTCGCGGCGCCAGGCCTGGTACTTGCCGAACACCGTGGCCAGTTCGCCGGCCAGCGACCAGGCGCGCAGCGGATCGCCGTCGTCCACGTAGCCGGCGATCGCCGCCAGCGCCGGACGGGCCAGCAGGGCCGGATCGGTAAGCGCGGCGTACAGGTGCCAGCGCAGGACCTCGGGATCGAGCTCGTCGGCGGTCGGCCCCAGGTTGGCCTCCAGCGCACGGCCGACGAACTCGCCCGGGGTGAGGAACTCGATGTTGGCCGCGACCCCGTGGCGTTGGGCCAGGGTCGCCTGCAGCCAGCGCCGCATCGCCACCTGGGGGATCAGCACCACGTCCGGCGCCAGCGGCCGGCCGGGGTCGGCGGGCGTGCGCAGGATGTCGGCGAGGATGCCCGCGAGCACCTCGAGCGCATTGGAGTGGTAGAGCCGGAAGTCGGGCGGGGCATGCGGGGCCATGTCCGCCGCATTGTGCCGGAGCCCCTTCGCAGGGCACGAGACCGGCCGGGGCGACCCCGGTGGCGGCGCAACCGCATCGGGGCTTGCCTTATACTTGGCGGCCAGCTGCGGCCCGTTCGCCGCCTGCCAAGGGTGTCTCGTGCGCAATTACGACCTTGAGTTCCTCAAGCGCTTCTCGCTGGTGATCGCCTTCCTGGCCGCGATCACGCTGGGCCTGATCGTCGCTTCGATCGCCATCCACCGCACCCTGCCGCCGGAGGTCGACCCGGCCGCCGCCAAGCGCACGGAGAACCGCATCGCGCCGGTCGGCGCGGTCTACGCCGGCAGCACCGGTGCCGCCGCCAAGGCCGCGGCCGCCGCCGCCGCGGCCGCGGCCGCCGCGTCGCAGGTGGCCTACGGCGGCACCCTGGACGGCTCGGTCATCTACCAGAACCTGTGCTCGGGCTGCCACGGCTCGGGCGCCGGCGGCGCGCCGACCCTGGTCGCGGGCCAGTGGGCCGCGCGCATCGCCCAGGGCACCGAGACCCTCTACCGCCATTCGATCGAAGGCTTCACCGGCAGTTCCGGGGTGATGCCGGCCAAGGGCGGCAACCCGGCGCTGACCGACGAACAGGTGATGGCCACGGTCGACTGGATGCTCGACAACCTGAAGTAAGCTGGCCGCCCATCCCGGCCCACGCGACGCCGCCTCCGGGCGGCGTCGTCGCATCCGGGCCCTGCACGCCCCCGCCGCCCGCATGCACGCCGTCCCGCGCGTCCGTTTCCCCGCCCTGCTGCTGGCCGCCTGCCTGGTCGCCGGCTGCGAGCTCCCGCCCGATCCCGCCGCGCCGCGGGCGCCGGGCGACGTGCTCGCGATCGGCGCCGTCCAGGGCACGGGCGAGGCCAGCCCCCTGCTCGACCAGCACGTCACCGTCGAGGGCGTGGTCACGGGCAACTTCGCCCGCTACCTCGGCGGCTGGTTCGTGCAGGACGGGGGCGACGGCGATCCGGCCACCTCCGACGGCCTGTTCGTGGTCGCCGACCACGCCCCCGAACTGCGCGCCGGCGACCGGGTCCGGCTGCACGGCCGGGTGGTGGAGCACGGCGACCGCGCCCGCGGCACGCTGACCACGCTGCAGGCCGGGCGGATCGAGGTGGTCGGCCGCGGCGCGGTGGCGCCGGTGGTGCTCGAGGCGCCGCCGGCGGACTGGGAGCGCTACGAGGGCATGCGGGTCCGGATCGAGGCGCCGCTCACCCTTGGCGGCCAGCACCAGCTGTCGCGCCACGGCGTGCTGCACGCGAGCTTCGGCGGACGCCTGTCCACCCCGACCGAGCTGGCGCCGCCCGGCGAAGGCGCCGCGCGGGTGGCGGCCGACAACGCCCGCCGCCTGGTGCTGCTCGACGACGCCCGGGCCGATACGAACCCGGGCCCGGCCTGGTACCTGGACGGCCAGCCGCCGCCGCGGCTGGGCAGCGTGGCCCGCGGCGTCGAGGGCATCGTCGACCAGCGCTGGGGCGAGATGCGGCTGCAGCTCACCGCGCCGCTGCGGATCGAGCCCGCCAACCGGCCGCCGCCGCCCACCGTGCCGGGCAACCTGCGCCTGGCGGTGCTCAACCTGCACAACCTGTTCAATGGCGACGGCCGCGGCGGCGGCTTCCCGACCGCGCGCGGCGCCCGCACCCCGGCCCAGCTGCGCGCCCAGCTCGATGCCCTGGTCGCCACCTTGCACGGGCTCGACCCGCACGTGGCGGCGCTGATGGAACTGGAGAACGACGGCTACGGCCCCGACTCGAGCCTGGCCCAGCTGGTCGCCGCGCTCAACGCCGGCGGCGGGGACTGGGCCTTCGTCGATGCCGGGCACGGGCCGGGCGGCGACGCGATCCGGGTGGCCCTGGTCTACCGCCGCTCGCGGCTGCGTCCGCTGGGCGCGCCGGCCACGCTCGAGGACGGGCCGTTCGGCCGCCGCAGCCGGGTGCCGCTGGCCCAGGCCTTCGTCCCGCAGGCCGGCGGCCGCGATGCCGGGCCGGCCTTCGTGCTGGTGGCCAACCACTTCAAGTCCAAGGGCTGCGGCGAGGCCACCGGCGCCGACGCCGACCAGGGCGACGGCCAGGCCTGCTGGAACGCGGCGCGGGTCGACTCGGCGCGCCGGCTGGCGGCCTGGATGGCCAGCGACCCGACCGGAACCGGCACCGATCTGGCCGCGATCGTCGGCGACTTCAACGCGTACAGCCAGGAAGACCCGCTGCGCCTGCTGCGCGCCGAAGGCTGGGTGGACGCGCTGCCGGCCGACCGCGGCGGCCCCCACAGCTTCGTGTTCGACGGCCTGGCCGGCCGCCTCGACCACGCCCTGCTCAGCCCCGCCCTGGCGCGCCACCTGGCTGGCGCGGCGGTCTGGCATGCCAACGCCGACGAGCCGGCGAACGTCCGCGATCGCGGCGCGAACGTCGGCGATCGACAGGCAACGCCCTGGCGCAGTTCCGATCACGACCCGCTGCTGGTGGGGCTGGCCCTGTAGCGCCATCGGCCGGCCTGCACGCCGGGCCCGCCATGCGCCCCGGTATCATGGGCCGATGTCCAGGTTGCCTCCGTTTCCCGACCAGGCCACCACCCTGTCGCTGCCCGGACCGGCCGGACGGCTGGAGGTGGCGGTCGACCCGCCCGAGGGCGACGCGGCGCCCCTGCCGCTGGTGGCCATCGTCTGCCACCCGCTGCCGACCGAGGGCGGGACCATGCACAACAAGGTCGTGACCATGGCCGCGCGCAGCCTGCGCGAACTGGGCGCGACCACGGTGCGCTTCAACTTCCGCGGCACCGGCGATTCCGAAGGCGAATTCGACCACGGCGAAGGCGAAACCGACGACCTGCGCGCGGTCGCGGCCTGGGTCCGGGCGCAGCGCCCCGGCCACGCGCTGTGGCTGGCGGGCTTCAGCTTCGGCGCCTACGTCTCGCTGCGCGCGGCGGCCGGACTGCAGCCCGGGCTGCTGCTGTCGATCGCGCCCCCGGCCGGGCGCTGGGACTTCGACGCGATCGAGCTGCCGACCATGCCCTGGCTGGTGATCCAGGGCGAGGCCGACGAGGTGGTCGATCCGCAGGACGTGTACGACTGGCTCGCGCGCAGCGGCGCCCGGGCCGAGCTGGTGCGCATGCCCGACACCAGCCACTTCTTCCACCGCAAGCTGATCGACCTGCGCGGCGCGATCAAGCACGGCGTGCGCCCCTACCTGCCCGGCGCGGATGGCTGAGCCGGCCGCGGCGCCGCCCCCGTCGTCGCTGTACCGCGCCGGCGTCGAACGCGGCGAATGGGACGACGACCCGCGCCAGCGCGCGGCGCTGCAGGCGCTCGACCGGCTGCACGGCGAGCTGCTGCAGCCGCCGCGCACCGGTCTGCTGGCGCGGCTGCGCGGGCAGGCGGCGCCGGCGCCGCGCGGGCTGTACCTGTGGGGCGGGGTCGGGCGCGGCAAGACCTTCCTGGTCGACCTGTTCCACCGCGCCCTGCCGCTGCCCGAACTGCGCGGCGACACCCTTGTCCGCGGCGACGGCGGCGCGCCGGGCAAGCGCCGCACCCACTTCCACCGCTTCATGCGCTCGGTGCACGAGCAGCTGCGCGCGCACCCGGGCGAGCGCGATCCGCTGGCCACGATCGTACGCGGCTGGCGGCGCCGGCTGCGGGTGCTGGTGCTCGACGAGTTCTTCGTCAGCGACATCGGCGACGCGATGATCCTCGGCCGCCTGCTCGAGCGCATGTTCGCCGAGGGCATCGTGCTGGTCACCACGTCCAACATCGATCCGCCGGGCCTGTACCGCGATGGCCTGCAGCGCCAGCGCTTCCTGCCCGCGATCGACCTCATCCAGGCCCACTGCGAAGTGGTGCACCTGGACAGCGACACCGACTACCGGCTGCGCGCACTGACCCGCTCGCCGGTGTACCGCGCGCCGCTCGACGCGGGTTCGGAGGCGTGGCTGGAATCGCGCTGGCACGAACTGGGCGGCGACGACGGCCATCGCGACGCCGGCATCGAGATCGAGGGCCGCCGGATCCCGGTGCGCGCGCGCGGCGAGGGCATGGCCTGGTTCGACTTCGCCGCGCTGTGCGAGGGCCCGCGCGGCACCGCCGACTACATCGAGATCGCGCGCGAATTCCACACCGTGCTGCTGGGCGGGATCCCGGTGTTCGACGAACGCCGCAACGATGCCGCGCGCCGGTTCGTGCACCTGGTGGACGAACTCTACGACGGCCAGGTCAACCTGGTCTGCACCGCCGACGCGCCCCCGCACGCGCTCTATGCCGGCGAGCGCCTGGCCGCCGCGTTCGAGCGCACGTCCTCGCGCCTGGTCGAGATGCAGGGCGCCGAGTACCTGGCGCGCGAGCACCGCGGCTGAGGGCGCCCGCCCTGCGCCGGACCGGCCGGCAGGCAGGCCGGCCAAACAGGCGCCCGCCGTCGGGCCGTACACAAGATATGGGTTGACGGAAGCCGACCCACCCCACTACCTTGTGGTCGTCGGTTCGGGCCAGCCGCAGCTGGCCGGATTAAAAGGGAAGCCGGTGACGCGCCCCTGGCGCCAGTCCGGCACTGCCCCGCAGCGGTAATCGGGAACGAACCCGCCACCAGCACTGGAGCCAACGCTCCGGGAAGCGGCGGGGGAGGTGGAAGGCCACGGCCTTCCGGACCCGTCAGTCCGAAGACCTGCCGACAGCCGCGCGCATGCACGCCGCGCGGTGCCGGCCGCGGAATCTCCGGGGGGAGATGGCCGGTGGAGCAGGTCCGTGGACGCGCACGCGTCCACCGTCCCGCGACGCCGTTTCCCGCCCCGCCTCCGCCGCCATGCCCGCCTGCGAGGGACAGGCCGGCCGTGCGCCACCCGTGGAGGATGCATGACCCACCCAGACCCGACCTGCGCCGCCCCCGCGGCCGCGAGTGCAAGCCCGTCGCCGCCTGTTCCGCCGCCGGCGCCGGGCGCCGGGCCGGCCGGCCCCGCCACCGGCCACTCGCCCCTGCAATCCATCGCGAACCCCTGCGACGCGATCCCCCCACCGCCGGTCGAACGCTCCACGGGGTCCGCGCAGCCGGCCGCACCGGTGGATACCTGGATCACCAAGGAGGCCGGCAACCGCCGCCTGCCCTTCGACCGCGCCCGGCTCGAGCGCAGCATCGACGCCATCCACGCCGAGTTCCCCCAGCTGGACGTGGCCGACTACAAGCGCAGCGTGTTCGGCTTCGTCGAGCGCAAGGCGACGGTGAATGCCGACGACCTGGTCGACCACCTGATCCGCGAGGCCGAGGCACGCGTGGACCTGACCGCGCCGGAGTGGGAGCACTTCGCCGCGCGCATCTACCTGCACCGGCTGTACAAGCGCGCCAGCCGCAACCGCTTCTACGACGCGGCGCAGAAGTACGGCTCGTATGTCGGCCTGCAGGAGAGCCTGGCCGACCGCAACATCTACTCCAACGACATCCTGCGCGCCTACTCCAAGGAAGAGCTGGAGCAGGCCGGGCGCATGATCGATCCCGGGCGCGACCGGCTGTTCACTTACAACGGGCTGTACCTGCTGGCCACGCGCTACCTGGCCACCGACAACGCGCGCAACGTCTACGAGCTGCCGCAGGAGCGCTGGCTGACCATCGCGCTGTACCTGATGCAGAACGAGGGCGGCACCGGACAGGGCGGGCGCGAGCGGCGCATGCAGCTGGTCGGCGAGGCCTACTGGGCGCTGTCGAACCTGTACATGACCGTGGCCACGCCGACCCTGCAGAACGCGGGCAAGGTCGGCGGCCAGCTGTCGAGCTGCTTCATCGACACGGTCGAGGACAGCCTGCAGGGCATCTACGACTCCAACACCGACATCGCCCGCGTGTCCAAGGGCGGCGGCGGCGTGGGTGCGTACCTGGGCTACGTGCGCGCGGCCGGTGCGCCGATCCGCGGGGTGCCCAACTCCTCCGGCGGCGTGGTGCCGTGGATCAAGCAGCTCAACAACACCGCCGTCTCGGTGGACCAGCTGGGCCAGCGCAAGGGCGCGGTGGCGGTGTACCTGGACATCTGGCACCGCGACATCGAGGCCTTCCTCGACCTGCGCCTCAACAACGGCGATCAGCGCCTGCGCGCGCACGACGTGTTCACCGCAGTCTGCATTCCCGACCTGTTCATGGAGGCCGTCGAGCGTCGCGGCGACTGGTACCTGTTCGACCCGTACGAAGTGAAGCGGATCAAGGGCTGGTACCTGCAGGACTTCTACGACGAGGCGCGCGGCGACGGCACTTTCCGCCGCAAGTACCAGGAAGTCGTGGACGACGAGCGCATCGCGCGCAAGACGGTCAAGGCGATCGACATCTTCAAGCGAATCATGGTGTCGCAGCTGGAGACCGGCAGCCCGTTCATGTTCTACCGCGACGAGGTCAACCGGAAGAACCCGAACAAGCACTGCGGCATGGTCTACTCGTCCAACCTGTGCACCGAGATCCTGCAGAACCAGGGCCCGACCCGGATGATCCGGGAGGTCATCTCCGGCGACCAGATCGTCACCACCAGGCAAGCCGGCGATTTCGTGGTCTGCAACCTGTCCTCGATCAACCTGGGGCGCGCGGTGGTCGCGGCCGAGGGGCAGGGCGACCTGATCAGCGACGTGCTCGAGCGCCTGGTGCCGATCCAGGTGCGCATGCTCGACAACGTGATCGACCTCAACGAGCTGCCGGTGCCGCAGGCCACGATCACCAATCGCAAGTATCGCGCGATCGGCCTGGGCACCTTCGGCTGGCACCACCTGCTGGCGCTCAAGGGCGTCGACTGGAACTCGGCGGAGGCCGAGGAGTTCAGCGATGCGCTGTACGAACGCATCAACTACCTCGCGGTGCAGGCGAGCATGGAGCTGGCGAAAGAGAAGGGCACCTATCCGGTTTTCGCCGGCAGCGACTGGCATACCGGCGCCTATTTCCGCGAGCGCGGCTACAACAGCCCGGCGTGGCTGGACCTGGCGGCCCAGGTGGCGGTCAACGGCCTGCGCAACGGCTGGCTGCTCGCGGTGGCGCCCAACATGTCGACCGCGCAGATCGCGGGCAGTACCGCGTCGATCGACCCGATCTACTCGGCGTTCTACTACGAGGAGAAGAAGGACTACCGGCGTCCGGTGGCTGCGCCCGGGCTGTCGCTGGAGACCTGGCCGTACTACGAGAAGGGCGCGTGGAAGCTGGACCAGTTCGCCTCGGTGCGGCAGAACGCGCGCCGCCAGCGCCACATCGACCAGTCGATCAGCTTCAACTTCTACGTGCCTTCCACCATCCGTGCCTCGACCCTGCTGGATCTGCACATGACGGCGTGGCGGGAAGGGCTGAAGACCACCTACTACGTGCGCTCGAACGATATCGATATCGCGGAGTGCGAATGGTGTTCGAGTTGACGCGCTGACCCGCTTCCCCCGCCCTGCGGGGGAAGTCGGCCCGAAGGGCCGGATGGGGGCCCGCTTTTCGCCCGCCTGCGGTGCGCGCCCCCACGCCAGCCCTCCTCCGCATGCGGGGGAGGGAGCATGAACCCACATCGAGGACCGGACACCATGTCTGCCACCGCACCGCTGACCGCCACGCCCCGCACCGCCACGCCGCTCGAACGCATCCGTATCCTGGAGCCGCGCCATCCCAACCGATCCACCGGGATCATCAACGGCCGCACCTCCGGCATCCTCAACTGGAACGATATCCCCTACCCGTCGTTCTACCGCGCCTACAAGGAACTCTCGACCAACTTCTGGATCCCGGACGAGGTCGACATGAAAGGCGACGCGCGCCAGTACGGCGAGCTGTCGGCGCGCGAGAAGAACGCCTTCGATTCGATCATCGGCCTGCTGGCCACGCTGGATTCGCCGCAGACGCGCTTCATCTACAACGTGGCCGAGTACATCACCGACCCGGCCGCGCACGCCAACGCGGCGATCATCGGCCAGCAGGAGGTGATCCACAACGAGAGCTACAGCTACGTGCTGGCCTCGATCACCGACCTGGCCAACCAGAAGCGGATCTTCGAGATCGCCCGCACCCACCCCACGATCCTCAGGCGCAACGCGCCGATCATGGGCTCCTACGACGACTTCATGCGCGAGAAGACCGCCGAGACCCTGCTGCGCGCGCTGATCCAGTCCTCGATCCTGGAGGGCATCAATTTCTATTCCGGCTTCGCCTATTTCTACAACCTGGTGCGCCAGAACCGGATGGCCGGCACCGGCAAGATCATCAGCTTCATCAACCGCGACGAGCTGGCCCACACCAAGTTCATCAGCGAGGTGATCCGCGCCATCGTCGGCGAGAACGCGGAGCTGCAGACCGACGAGCTGACCGAGTACGTGCACCGCGCCTTCGAGCACGCGGTGGAGCTGGAGGTGCAGTGGACCGGCGAGGTGCTCGACGGCATCGACGGCATCAACATCGACGAGATGATCCGCTACGTGAAGTACCGGGCCAACAAGATGGCCGGGATGCTCGGCATCGAAAGCCTGTACCCGGACACCACCGACAACGTGATGCCGTGGATCAAGGCCTACGCCGACAACTTCACCCAGACCAAGACCGACTTCTTCGAGATGCGCAACGCGTCGTACAAGAAGACCAACCTCGACAACGGCTTCGACGACCTGTGAGCCGGCGCCGTTGCCCCGGCTGGCCTCTTGCCGTTCGCCGCGCAGCGGGCAGCCCTGGCGCGCAGGCCGCGCCGGGCGGCACATTCTCCGCCTCGGCGCGACCCTGGTCGCGAAGCACCTCGCGCGCAGGCGCGCTCCTGCGGCCCGGCTCTGTTCCAGGTCATCGCGGAACCGCACCGGCGTGCGGCCCCAGCGCATGCGCATCCTGATCGCCTTCACCTCCCTCAGCGGCAACACCCGCGACGTGGCGCGGCTGGTGCGCGAGCGCTGCCGGGCGCGCGGTCATGCGGTCAGCTGGATCGAGACCGGCATCGACGAGCTGTCCGCCGCCGGCCCCGATCCGCGACACGACCTGTACCTGTTCGGCGCCTGGTCGGACAACGGCGGACGCACGCCGGCGGAGATGAAACGCTTCATCGCGCAGCTGGTGCAGGCGGTGGGCAAGCCCCGGCAGGTCGCCGTGTTCGGCACCGGCGAGACCCAGTGGGGCCAGGAGTACTACTGCGGCGCCGTGCGCCGCATCGCCGCCTTCTTCGATTCCCCGCATCCGCGCCTGGAGATCGAACAGATGCCGCACGGTCGCCGCGACAGCGAACGGATCGCGCAATGGACCGACCACGTCCTCGACACCCTCGGGAGCCCTGCCCATGCAGACCCTGCACGCCGCATCGCCTGACGACTGGCGGGCGGCCATCTCCGCCCATCCGCGCCTGCTGGTGGACTACCACAAGGACGATTGTCCGGCCTGCCGGATGCTGGACCTGTCGCTGCAGCGCTTCGCCGGCGCGCCGGCGGCCGCCGGCCTGGTCGTGCTCAAGGCCCGGCTGGAAACGCTGGGCGAGGACTTCTTCCGCGGCCTCGGCCTGCGCCAGACGCCCACCCTGTCGCTGGTCGGCGACGGCGTCGAGCGGTGCCGCCTGCCCGGGTTCCAGCCGCCGGCCCGGATCGCGGCGGCGGTGCTCAGGTGGCTGCCCCCTGGGCCTGCGTCGGTGGTGCGCGGAACCGGCACCGGGCGTCCGCAAGGCTGAAGCCGCTTGGGGAGGGGTGGGGAAAGGCCATGCGATTCACAGCGTCAATCGATCCGATATGCAACGCGAATGGCCTGATGCTCGCGCTGATGGCCTCCATCGCCGTGGTGTCGGCCTGGTCGCTGTCCACCCTCGAGGGGCACCTCGAGAAGATCACCGTCGAACGGGTGACCAAGACCCGGCTGGCCGACGCG
>Ga0123333_10003436_pt1 | contig 15389 bp, 9 predicted proteins | sample BioC12SIPDNA_3_FD_89957 | JGI IMG/M metagenome (GOLD analysis project Ga0123333, IMG submission 89957) | Anaerobic biogas reactor microbial communites from Washington, USA - Biogas_R2_B C12 SIP DNA | ecosystem: Engineered > Bioreactor > Anaerobic > Unclassified | place: Washington, USA... | reverse complement strand
TAAAAGTAATTCGCAGTGAAAAAGAATATGAAGCAGCGCTGGAACGGGTGGCCGGTTTAATGGACGCTGCCCCGGGTTCCGAAGAAGAAAATGAACTGGAAGTGCTCTCGATCCTGGTTGAAAAATACGAGAATGAGCATTACCCGATCGATATGCCTGACCCACTATCGGCGCTCCGGTTCCGCATGGAGCAGCAGGGGCTGACCCAGAAAGACCTGGTGCCATACATTGGCAGCCAGCCGGTGGTATCCGCTGTTTTGAATGGCAAAAGAGAACTGAGCAAGGAGATGATCCGCAATTTACATAAAGGCCTGGGCATACCTTACGAGGTGCTGATGCAAAAGCCCGGTGCTGTTTATGAAAAACAGGCCTACTTCATCCAGAACTATCCCTTTGCCGAAATGGTCAAGCAGGGTTACTTCCCCGGGTTCATTGATGTGAAGAATGCCCGCCAGAATTCTGAAGAGCTGCTGGCAGACCTGTTCTCAGTGTTTAAGAACAACCAGCCGGAGCCTGTTTTTTGCAGGCACGGCAACAGGCAAATCAATCAAAATGCCCTTTTTGCCTGGCAGGCGCGGGCAATAAAACAAATAGAGGGGGCTGACCTGCCAGATTATGATTCCAAATACCTGGATCATGATTTTTATAATGACCTGCTGCACTTCAGCTATTATGAAAAGGGGGTCAACCTGGTCAGGGAGCACCTCAACAAAAAGGGCATCCATTATGTGATCCTGAACCACCTGCCGGGTACCTACCTGGATGGCGCCAGCTTCATTGGGCCTGGCGGCAGCCCGGTGATCGGCATGACCCTGCGGCATGACCGCCTGGATAACTTCTGGTTCACCCTGTTCCATGAGCTTGGCCATCTTGCACTGCACCTGGCAGGGTCGGCTGGTCGGGTGTTCTTCGATGACACCGAATTGCCGGATCACGACACCTGCTTACCCGAAGAGGACGAGGCGAACCGCTTTGCCAGGGAGAAGTTGATCCCGCAGAAGGCATGGTGGCAGGATCTCACGGCCGTCAACAAGGAAGCCATCGTGCAGAAGGCTGAAGATTTCAAGCTCAGCCCGGCAATAATAGCAGGGCAGGTCCGATACGAGATGAATGACTATTCGCTCTTTTCTGACCTGGTGGGGCACAAAAAAGTGCGCGAGCAGTTTGCGGAATACAAGGTTGAAGCATGAGCAAGATCGCAGAAGCCCTAAAACTCCTTCGCCCTGTAAATTTCCAGAATTAACCTTTCCTTTAACCGCAATCCAGATGGATTAGAATTACTAAAAAAGGAGCAAGATGACCACATATACCCTCAGCCCGTCGGACCTGACTTTTGCCTGGGATGGTTGCAAGCGCTGTTTTTACCTCAAGATCAAACACAAGCTCAGCTACCAGGGCGCCTTCCCGGGGATGTTCGGCAAGATGGGCAACCTGACGAGCAATTTCTACCATGGCAAGGCTTGTAACGAGATCTCAGGCGAGCTGCCTGTGGGCATGATCAACCTGCGCGAGAAGTGGGTCAAGTCCGTGCCGATCGGGTTCGCCGGGACAGATTCGGAGGTGGTCATCCGCGGGCGGTTTGACGCGATCGCCGCCTTTGCGGACGGCAGTTACGGGGTCATTGACTATAAGACGTCCGAGGCTTCATCCGAAAAGGCGGATTTTTACGGCCGGCAGCTTTCGGCCTATGCGTATGCCCTTGAAAACCCGGCCCCCGGGGCGTTGGGGCTGGCGCCGGTCTCGCGGCTGGGGCTGTTCGTGATCACGCCGCAGCGCTACGAGCGGACAGAGATGGGCGAGATGGCCTTCATCGCCGCGGCGACGTGGCTGGATGTGCCCAGGGATGATGCGGGCTTCCTCGGCTTGCTGGCGGAAGTGGTCTCCCTCTTGGACCAGCCAGCGCCGCCGCAGGGGGATAAGAACTGTGGGCTGTGCAAATACTTGAAAGCGTATAAGGAGGCAGGGTTTTAGGGATGGGGGGATGGGCCTGGCTCGCCATGCCCCTGCATCATATGGGCGGGTGTTTGTGGCACTGCCGGGAGTTTCTAGCAGGTCAGTGCACAGCAGGGGTCGCAAGCACATGGAAGGTATATAATCTTGATGACACGCTCCCTTTGTGCACTGGTTTTGCAGGGCGTGGGAATTGAGGTATGGAGGTAGGAGCTCAATGATGAAACCCAAACTTTCAAAATTCTTTCAGCGCCCGGCAACAAAGACAGGCTGCTGGGCGGGCATCCTGGCGCTGGCGGGGATCCTCATGCTGGCGGTCAACAATCTCGGCTTGATCCCGCTGGGCGAAACGCCAACCAGGTTATCTTCCATTTTGATCCAGGCGTATAACCTGGGCATGTTTGCCTGCCTGGCCGGTGCGGTCGTTCTGGGGATGATCGCCCTCCTGGGCAGGGGGGAGCGCTCATGGATGGTCTGGTTGTTCATCGTCCCCGTGGTCTTCCTTGTAGTCGGCGTCGGCTTTATGGCCATCGAGCGCATCAAGTTCAGCCAACCGGGGATTAGTTCGTCCACGGCAGCTGCTGGGACGAAACAGGCAGCGCTGACGGCTGATAATTGGGAAGAGACGGGCGCGGCGCCCACCCCGGCTGTGACCGGCGGGCAGCTGGCGGTGATTTTTGATGATGACGGCAGCCCGGATGGCACGAGCGCTCTGGTGTACCTGTTGGCTGAACCGGGGGCCAGGCTGCTGGCGGTCAGTACGTCTTATGGCGAAGCGCATCCGCAGGTTTACATTCATTATCTTGGCGAATTGCTGCAAGGCTTTGGCTACGGGCATGTGCCGCTCGCGGCGGGGGCCGACGCGCCTTTGGCGGGGGATAACAGCTTTCCACCATTCGTAAGGGACCTTGCCGACGGGTTCTGGGGCTTTGGCGGCGTGGGGCTGGATAAGAAATACCCCGTGGCCGATAGCGCAGCGCTGATGCGGCAGACGATCCTCTCGTCGGAAGAACCGGTCACGCTGTTGCTGAGCGGCGCACTGACCAACCTGGCCCAGGCATTGCGCGACGAACCGCGCATCGCGGAAAACATCAAGGCGGTCTACATCATGGGCGGGGCGCTTTACGTCCCGGGGAATTTGAACGACCTGGTGGAGGAGGAAAACAACCTGGCGGCGGAGTGGAATATCTATGTCGACCCCCTGGCGGCGCATGAGGTCTTCAATTCGGGGTTGGATTTATACCTCGTGCCACTGGATGCGACCAACAGCGTGAACCTGACACGCACGGACACGGCAGCCTGGCGTCAGGGTGGGATGATCGCCGATTTTGCGGCGGACATCTATGATTCGCTGATGGGCAGTTGGGGGCAGTCGCAGATCGAGATGTGGGACCTGGTGACCGCCGAGGTCATGCTGCACCCTGAGCACTGTGCGTTTTCCCCATTGCGGCTCGAGGTGGTGACGGCGGAGGGCAATTTTGAGGGGCAGACGCGGGTCGTCGCGGGCGAGCCGAACGTCATGGTCTGCCTGGCAGCGGATGGCGAGGCGATCCGCGCGGCGCTTGCGCAGGTGTTCGGGTCGGCGAAGTAATAGAAAATGGTGCGTTCATCCTGATTCTCTTCGCTCAAGGGCGCAGCCCGCAATCTGAACGCATCTTGTATAAACCGTACGCGACTTTCCCGCTGTAACCTTGCGCGTCTTTCCCGCTGTCTCCGTGCTGGGTTTTTCCCGCTGTAACCGTGCGCGACTCACACCAACCGATAATTGATCTTACAAGTATCCCCACCAAACACACTTAATCAAAAAAACTCCACATTTAACCATTTCTTAATCGTTTTTGCTTCTCTGATCATTAAAATTACCCTGTGATCTCCTTTCTCAAGGCATTACCTTGCTCGATCGGGATCAAGAAGATCACTTTGCACCTTAAAAACATGATATTTTCACTGTATAACAGTGAAGCGCCAGACCAACCTGAAACTAGTCTTCCACGCCTTGTGCAGGGTTGACCTTAAGCTGAAAGGGTCCGTGTCCTTCCACATAACCATAGATGTAATCCCCTTCGCGCCTGGCGTTCCAGTTTTGCGTTTTGTCCAGGCTGAACTCCGCGCCATCGTAGAGATATGATCCGATAAGGTCGACCGTGCCGGAGTATTGCTGGCCATTTTTATCAAGTGTGCCGACGAAATAGAGCCTGATCTTCTCCAGGTCGCCCTCGCCGCAGGTGCGTTCGAATTGCCCGCTGCCGGTCACCTCGGAAAGTGCGCTGCCGGTGCCTTGATCGACAGTCCAGCCCAGTTCGATGGAATTCTCAGGGAAGGTGCAGTAGCTGTGCCAGGTCGCTTTGTCGAAGGAGCCGCTGGCTGTCATGGGGATCAATTTGGACTTTGTGCTGAGGATCAAATCAAAAATACCACAACCGGCCAGGGCGGAAACCAGGAAGGCGGCGAGGAGGATGAGAATTAATGTTTGCAGAAATTTCCTGGTGGAGAGAATATGGTTGTGTTTCATGCCTCTTTCCTTTCCTGTTTGACCGCGTGGGTTATGGGGTTGGATTACTTTGTATTATGGCACAAATTGAGCGTGATTGCATGATCTGTTTTGGGAAGATTTAACTAAGATCAAGAGGTGAATGGGGAACTCAAAATCATGACACTGAGGAACGAAGTGCTGAAAAGTGAAGGATGATCTGTCCTGGAATATCGCAATGACAAGAAATGGGGTTCAGGCGAAGACCTGGTCGAGGGGGTGGGTGGTGAAGAAGTGCTGGTAGGCCTGGAATTCGGCCCAGAGGTGTTCGAGGTCGGGGGTTACAGCGGACAGGGTTATAAGGTCGGGGAATCCGGGCACGTGGACTGTGGCAGAGTCTGAGGACAGGTTCTCGAAGCGGTAGATGCCCTTGGCCTGGAGCCAGAGGAGCATTTGGGTTAGCAATTCGAGTGAAAGACCAGTGGCGGCGGCGAGCGCTTGGCGGGAAAAGGCGCCATTTCGTGTGTTGAGGGCATATTTGAGCATGCCGGCGACCTGCTGGAGGGCAGACTGGAGGTCCGGGGGGGTGGCGGGTTGGGCGAAAACGTGAACCTGTTGGGGTTTGACCACGGCAAGGATGTCTTTGAGGACGGCATTGGAGGGCGGGACTGACCAGAGGGCTAGGGTAGCAGCGGGCTTGAGGTGAAAGCGGTCGACGGCAGGCAATTCATGCGGGGCATGGCCTTCAGCCCAAATTTCCAGGTCAGGGATGTCCGCCTGGAGGGCCTGGAGATCGTGCAGCGGGGAAGCGGCAGGGCGATGATCGACGAGATGGGGGCTGGCGATGGAAACCTCTGGCGGTTGGGGAGCGAGGGCATCGACCCAGGTGAGGGAGACGGCCTCTTCGCCGCGCCAGGTGTTGGAGGAGATGGTGTAGGCGAGGTCAAATTTGCCCGGGGGGAGGGGATCGGCAGCGCCATTCCACCAGATGACCTTCTGAAGATTGCCCTGGTCGTCGCTGAGAATGAGCTGGCGGTGTTCCTGTTCGCGGCCGACCTGGCGGTCGGAGGTGACATGGAGGTCACGGGAGACGAAAACGGGGGCAGGGTTGCCGCTGCCGAAGGGGGCAAGGCGTTCGACCTCGCGGACGAGGGAAAGGGAGAGGTCGGGCAGGGCGAGAGAAGCAGAGATCTCGAGGGTCGAATGGAGATCCAGAACCTGTGCCTGGCTATTGACCCTCTGGTTGAGGTTTTTGCGAAGGAGGGGCAGGTTTTCGAGGGGAAGGGAGAGACCGGCAGCCGCGGCATGGCCACCGAAACCGGAGAGGAGCGCCTGTTGGGAAGCGAGGGCGGCGGTGATATCAAGACCCGGGATGGAACGGGCGGAGCCGCGGGCGAGACCATCAGAGCCGGTAAGGAGAATGGTCGGTTTGTGGAAGCGTTCGACGAGGTGACTGGCGACGATGCCGATGATGCCGGAAGGCCAGGCGGGATGGTGGAGGATGAGCAGGGGGTCGTGACGGGCGGCGGGATCCTGTTCGACCAACTTGAGGGCGGAATCGAGGACCTGGCGGACGAGCAGCTGACGATGGTGGTTGTGGCCTTCGACCTGGGTGGCGATGAGGTCGGCGCGCTGTTCATCTGCAGTGAGGAGCAGCTCGACGACGGGGTTGGCATCTGCAAGGCGGCCGATGGCGTTGAGACGCGGGGCAACCTGGAAGCCGATGACCTCGGGGGTGATGCCGGTGGGGTCGAGGCCGGCTTTGGCATAGAGGAGCTTCAAACCGGTGCGGGCGGCCTGGCGCAGAACGGGAAGTCCTTTTTGCAGCAGGAAGCGGGTGTCATGGGTGAGGGAGGCGACATCAGCAACGATGCCCAGGGAGACGAGGTCGAGCAATGCGTCCAGATCGAGGTGGGGGGCAAATTGCTCTTTAAGGGCTGCGATGAGCATGAAGGCGACACCGACGCCGGGGAGAGTGGCAGCGGGGTGGGATGCGGGCAGGAAATGGGGGTTGATGATGGCGTCAGCCGGGGGAAGCTCAGCGGCGGGGATGTGATGGTCGGTGAGGATGACCTTGACGGTGTGCTCGCGGGCAAGTTCGATGGCTTCAAAGGCAGTAATGCCGGTGTCGCAGGTTAGTAGAAGGGAGACGCCGTTTTCGAGATAGCCTTGCAGAATGGCGGGCTTGATGCCATGAGATTCTTTTTCGCGGATGGGGATGTGGAAGGTGACATTGGCACCCAGGGCACGCAGGGCGGAGACCAGCAGGCTGGTGGAGGTCTGACCATCGACGTCGAAGTCTCCCCAGACGAGGATGGGCTGGCGGGTGGTGATGGCCGTTTCGAGGAGGGAGACGGCTTGCGTCATACCGGGGAAGTCAAAGGGCGAGGCGGGCTGGTAATGTTGGGGGTCGAGAAAGGCGCTGACCTGGTCAGGCGTGCGCAAGCCGCGGCGCCACAGCTCGCGGGCGACGATGGGATGGCCGCCAACCATCTCGGCAAAGCCGGGTGGGAGGAGAAGGTAGGGAAGATACACCCAGCGCATTTCCATGGCTTAGAAAGAGACCTCCGGCAGCGAGTCGAGCTGGATGGTGAAATCGGCGAGGCTGTCCTCATCGGGGGCTTCATCCTTGAGGTCATCGAGGGAGCCGGCGGCTAGGCCGCGTTCACAGAGGGAGCGGTAGACACAGAAGCGGCAGGTGCGATCGTTGGTGGTGCGGGTGAAATCTTCCGGCTGGAAGGATGCGATATCCTGAAGGAGGGAGGACAGATAGGCGGAGTTGGCGGCGTGTTGGTCTGGGGTGTAGGGGAACGCAAGCGGTGATTCGGGGGAATTGGCCTGCCAGTAGACAAGGGTTATATCTTCGGGGGATAGCTGGAGTGCGGGGAGGATGGAGTTTAACTCATTGAAGAGGACAAAAGGATAGACCCGGGTCTGGAGGGATTTCTGGAGGGCGGCGCGGCGGATGGGATGGTAGTTGGTCTTCCAGTCGTAGATGGTGAGGCGGTCGGGCTGGATATTGAGCAGGTCGAACTTGGCGATGAGCGGGGAGTCGGCAAGTGCGGAACGCACGGAGAACTCGGGCAGATTTTCGGCGGAGAGGTGGGCGCGGGCGAAAGTTTGGAAAAGGTGCCACCAGGTTTGCATTTCGGGCAGGGGGTCGGAAGCGGCGATCTGTGAAAGGCGGTCAACGGGGAGGCCGAGGAAATACTGGTGAATGAGGGTGTGAAAGCGACTGCCGGCCTGGAGGTGGTTTTGCATGCGCAGGTCATCGGCAGTGGACTGGGCAGGCCAGGCGAGCTTGCGGATGTAGCGCAGGTAGAACTGGTGATGACAGTTGACGAAAGACTGAAGATTGCTCTGGCTGAAAGTGAAATCTGGCGGCAGTTTCATAGGTTCATTTTACACAATTAACTATCACTGACCGGAGCCTGAGTGGGACTGCCAGAAGTTGCGCAAGGCGACAAAGGGCAGGGCCTCGGTGGAGGTGCCCGGGCGGCCGGTGTTCCAGGTCAGGGTGAGCGATTGTTTGGCACGGGTAATGGCGACATAGAGAAGGCGCAGGCGCTCGCGGATGAACTCCTGGCGGGCGAGTTCGCTGGCCTGGCCTTCGGTGTATGCGGCAAAGGGATCGTGCGAGAGCAGCACATTCAGCTGGGCAAGGATCTCGGCCTCGAGGTTGAGGTTGTTGCGGATATACCAGCGTTCGGCATAGTAGGAGTCGTAATCGGTGCCGGAGGGAAAGTCGTAATTGTTGACGGAGGTGAGGAAAACCTTGTCCCATTCGAGGCCCTTGGCGCGGTGAATGGTGGAGACGACGACCTGGCCGACATACTTCTGGGGGTCAAAGCCGCTATCGTCATCGCTCAAGCCGATGAAACGGCGTTCATTGCGGGCGATGACTTGCAATTCTTCGGTCAGTTCCTGCAGTTCCCATTCGGGGTGGGAAAGGGCAAGGTCCTGGAGGGTGCGGGCGAGTTTATGGGCCATGGCAAGCTCACCGGGCTCGAGGAAAAGGTGCTGGGCGATGGTGAGGATGAGCTGGTCGATCGGCAAGGACAGGGCGAGCTGCCAGCGTTGCATGACGGCGCGGAATTGATCGAGGGCCAACAGGAGCTCAGCCTGCAGGGGATCGGGCGCCAGGTGGTCCAACCAGGCGTTGTGGGGAATAGGCCACAGGAAGTCTTCAACCTGTTTAAAGCGCTTGATGAGGGCAATTCCACGGCTGGTGAGGGCTTTTTCATCGTCGCTGGCGGCAGCGCGGCGCCAGACTTCAAACGATTTTGCCAATTTAATGATCGAGAGCGGGTCTGAGAGGCTGCGCAGGATGTGGCTGATAGCGCCTGCGGAGACACGGGTGGCGTTGGAACTGGAGAGGAGACTGTCGATGACCGGCAATTTTTGCTTTTTGAGGGCTTCGATGAGCTTGAAACCGTGGGAATTGGTGAGGGCGAGGACGACAACGGTATGGTCGGGATGCGCTTCGAGCCAGGCGGCAGCGCGTTTGGCGACGAAAACAGTCTCTTCATCGGAGGAGAACTTCTGGGGTAGCAACTCGATCCACTGCGGGTTATCCGGTGGGTTGGGCTGGGGGTCAGTGGGACCGGAGGGCTGGATGTGGGGAAGGGTCAGGGCATGACGGGCGAAAGGGCTGAGATGGTCGTTTTGGACCCAATCGATCAGAAAATTGGCAAGGCTGATGATGCTCTGGGTGGAGCGGCCGGAGGCGGGCAGGTCGTGTGAAGTGACGTCAGCGCGCTGGATGAATTCGCGCAGGAGGCGCGGATCGGCGGTGGTGAAGGTCTCGTAGATCGCCTGGTTGGGGTCGCCAACGCGCACCCAGTTGCCATCCTCACCGCTGAGGAGCGAGAGGATCTGCTGCTGGAGGCGGCTGCTATCCTGCGCTTCGTCTTCGAGGATGTAAGGCCAGCGGCCGCGCAAAGTGGAGACCAGTTGGGGGTCAAACTGCAGACACTGCAAGGCAAGGCGGATTAGATCGTCAAAATCGACACCGTTGTTGTAGTGGAGGGCGCGCTGGTAATCGGTGTAGAGCTGGATGCCGATATCGACAAGCGGCAACTGGAGGGGTGAGGCGGAGAACTTTAATTTGAGCTGCTCCGGGGTTAGCTGGAGGTCCTTGCAGGTGCGGATGAAAGAGTTGGCGAGGGATGAGAGGAGGGTGGGCAGGTATTTGTCGCGGATCAAGGCTTTCTGGGCGTCGCTATCCTCAGGGCGGCCATAGAGGGTGAGCAGCTGGTCGCTTGCGGAGAGGAAATTGGCAACGATGCGGGATTTGACCTGGGTGGCTTCGCGTTCATCGATGATGCGGAAATCATTGCTGAGGCCGGCCAGCTCGGGACGCTCGCGGAGGATGTCGTGAGCGAGACCGTGGAGGGTGCGGACAGTGTAGCCCATACCGGGGAGGAAGCCGGCATCTTTAAGATGCTGGGAGATGCGGTGTGAGAAATTGTCGACCGCGGAATTGGCAAAGGTGACAATGAGCACCTCCTGGTCGGGGCGAAGGTGGCCGGAGAGGATGAGCTGCGCAGCGAGATGCGAGAGGGTGAAGGTCTTGCCACTGCCGGGGACGGCGGAGATGCCCATCTTGCCCGAGCGGTAGGACATGATCTGCTGCTGGTGGGGACGGAGGCTGGCTTCAGTCATGCACTGTCTCCCGGATCGACTGGCGGAAGAGGGTCTGGATGCGGCGGGTCAAAAGACCACGCTCGTCCGAACCGCCCACATTAAGCGTGCTGTAGCCGAGGAAGATATTTTTGCGGCAGCGGATGACCAGGCCGGAAAGGAGGCGATCGAGGTTCTCCTGGCTGAAGGCGATCTCGCGGGCGGCATCCCACTTATCCCCCGGCTGCCAGGCGGTGCTGAGGACGTAGGGATGGGTGAGCGGCTGGAGGAGGCGTTCATGCCAGCCGGGGCTGTTGATGTCGAGCCAGAACTGGTAGTCGACCGAACGGTTCTGAACCAGGAAGGTGTAGGCGGGGGAGAGCATGACTGCACCGTGGTAATCCTGTTCATCCCAATCCTGCAGGTACTGGGCGGCAATGACCCCTTCGTGGACCATGCGGATGTATTCGCTGCCGAGGTCATTTTCGGTAAAGGCAGTGGAGACCTGCATGGACCAGCGGAACTTGCGGATGGATTCCATGAGGTTGGCAGTGAGAGCGCCGGAGGTGAGGTCGGAATGAAATGCAAAAGCGGGCTGGGAAAGCACTTCGCCAAACAAACGGCTGATGAAGATATCCAGCGGTTCGGTCGTATCGGCGGCAATGAGCCATTCGCGCAGGCGGTCGTAGGCGGCACCGAGGCGGTAGGTGACGCGGGCACGCACATCAGCGGACATCTCAGAAAAAGGCATCAGCAACCGGGCGCGATCTTTGGCAGCCCAGTTGAGATTGTCGGCCAGGAGCCGGGCACGGACGGGGTCGAGACCGTCGATCACGCGGGCGAAAGACCGGGCGACCCTGGCACTGGAGAGCGGAAAAAGCCAGGCGGGATGGGCGAGCATGGAAAGGGTGAGCAAAGCCTGGATATCGGGTTCATCCTTGAGAGCACGGGAAGGCCGATGGGAACGGACCGGTATTTGCAAGCTGGAAAGCTGATCCTGGAGGGCAAACTGGAGCATGCCGGACATGAAGGGGGCGAGAATGACGATCTCGTGGGGTGCCACACCGCTGGAGAGCAGGTCACGCACTTTTTCAGACACCCAGGCAACCATCTGGGGGTAAAAACGCAGTTCATCGCCGGGGAAAACCAGGAAATTGGACAGCTCTGAGAGCTTTGGGGGCGGGGTTTGACCGTTGGTGAGCTGTGGATCGGATGGGTGGACAAGCTGCTGGATGATCGTGCGGGTTAGGGGTCTGGCAGTGAAAGAATCAGTGAATTCCAGGCGGGTGTGACAGACTTCCGCCAGTTCCAGTGAAGATTGAGGGCTGGCACCGAGGAACTGGCGGTAACCGGCATTGGTGTCGTGGATGATGAGCGCGGACGAGAGGCTGGGCAGCCACTCGCGGAGCAGTTGATGGGCAAATGGCGGGTCTTCTTCGCTATTGTCATAGACCAGGTGCTGAAATTCGGCATAGAGGTTTTGTTTAAAAATGCGGGAAGGCCAGATGAATTTCTGGAAGAGCTCAATTTGCAGGGAAAAATCGAGCAGGTTGTTCTGGAGGCAAAAATCGCGGAAGAGGTTGATGCACTCCTGGACATTGGCATAGACATTTAGCTGGGCACTATCGCCTACCCAGGCGGAGGAAAGCTTTTCGCCTATGGTGGTATGCGGGAAATTAGCGATGGCGGCCTTGTTGAGGTCATCCAGGAGCTGGGAGTAGAGGCGGTTGCGGTCGATGGTCAGGGAGGCGAAGTAACCCTTTTCAAAAAGAGGGCTGACCAGGTAAGCCATGAAATACTGGGCGCTTTCCAGGGTGAGAAAGGAAGGCGGCTTGTTGAGGTCAGCAAAACCAGCCAGGTCGTTGAGGATAGGCCAGTAGAGGCTGATCATGCGGCGGGCGAGGCCGCCCATGGTCAAAAAGGTGACCGGTTGACCGCGGTAGGCGGCAGAAGCGTGCAGAAATTGGAGGTAAGGGAGGTGATAGGTACGCTGGGGGGCTAAGACAAGCAGCCTGGCCTTGGCCTGCCGGGCGGTAAGCAGGCGGTGGACGGCATGCATGGCGGCAGTCGTTTTACCGGTGCCAAAGGGACCTGACAGGAAGACAGAATTATGATTGAGCGCTTCAACCAGCCTGGATTGTTCTTGTGTAAGCTTCACAGACGAATTATACGCGATGGAAAGGCGTGGTGAGGTGGTTCTGGCAAGGTATAATCAGGAAAGCATCTGAAAACAGGAGAAAAAAGCAGATATGAGTGATATCGCAGCGTTCTTTAATCCCAAGGGCGTAGCCATTATAGGCGCTTCAGCAAAGCCAAACAAGCTGAGCTATGGAATCGTTGAAAACCTAGCCAGGTACGGATATAAAGGTGCGATCTACCCGATCAACCCGAATGCAGAGACCATTTTAGGCCTGAAATGCTATGATGATGTCAGGGACGTGCCTGACCCTGTTGAACTGGGGGTGATCGTGCTGCCGGCGGGGATGACGGTTGAGGCTTTAAGAGGGTGTGCCGAGCGCAAGATCAAGGCGGTGATCATCATCTCCGGTGGATTCAGAGAGATCGGCGAAAGTGGGCGGCAGTTGGAGGAGATGTGCCTGCAGATCGCCAGGGAGAATGGGATGCGGATCATTGGACCCAACTGCGTGGGCACAATGGATATGTACAGCGGGCTGGATTCTACGTTCATCAAAGGCATGCCGGGGAAGGGAGCGATCGGGTTTGTTTCCCAATCGGGGGCGGTGTGCGGCGGTGTGGTTGACCTGTTGATCGATAAACATATCGGTTTCTCACACTTTGCCAGTTTGGGAAATGAAATGGACGTCAGCGAGGCTGATGTGATCGAATTCTTTGGCGATGACCCACGTGTTAAGGTGATCGCGGCCTATATCGAGGGGGTGAAGGACGGGAAACGGTTCATGGAAGTGGCGGGCAAGGTCAGCCAAAAGAAACCAATCGTGCTATTGAAAGCCGGGCGTTCGGACGCAGGGGCACGGGCAGTCTCCTCGCATACCGGTTCTTTGGCGGGGTCATACACAGCTTATCGAGCGGCTTTCAAGCAGTGCGGGGTGATCGAGGTGGGGACCGTGCAGGACCTGTTCAATATCGCGTTGGGTTTTGCCTGCCTGGAAATGCCGAAGGATTACTGGGCGGCGATCGTAACCAACGCCGGGGGGCCGGCGGCGCTGGCTTCGGACAGCTTGGCGGCACATGGGTCGAGACTGGCGGATATCTCAGAGGCAACCAAAGCGGAGTTAAGGCCCAAATTGAACCCCAGCGCACAGGTGGGCAACCCGATCGACATTTTGGGAGCGGCTGAGCCGGCGGATTATGATGCCTGTTTGAAAGCACTGGGCAAAGATAAAGGCGTGGACGTTTTGCTGCCAATCCTGGTGCCTCAGGCACTGGTCAACCCGGTCGATGTAGCACAAAGTTTTGTTGAAAATGCGCACAGCGGAAAGCCACTGCTGGCGTGCATGATGGGCGAGCAGAGCGTTGGCGAAGCACGCAGGGTGCTGCATGCTAACAACGTGCCGATGTACCAGTACCCGGAAGATATGGGTATTGTCCTGGGCGGCATGCAGCAGTACGGCAATTATTTAATGCGATCACATACCAGGGTTTCGGCTGAAAATGGCGGAAAAAGGGAGAAAGTCCGGCAGATCATGGCAAAGTTTGCAGGCCGAAAGTCACTTGGAGAATATGAGACCCGGGCAGTGCTGGAAGCTTACGGGGTTCCCGTGGTACCGGGCGGATTTGCAGACAGCGCAAGCGCAGCAGGCAAGATCGCCGGTGAGATCGGCTTCCCGGTGGTGATCAAGATCGTATCGGAAGACATCCTGCACAAATCGGATGCGGGTGGGATCCGGCTGAACTTGAATAGTGCGGATGAGGTCAGAAATGCTTATGGGGAAATGATGACGCACATACTAAAGACACATCCCAAGGCACATCTGGACGGTGTTCTGGTGGAAAAAATGGTGGGCAAGGGACAGGAAGTGATCATAGGCATGCAGCATGACCCGACATTTGGGCCTATGGTCATGTTCGGGATGGGCGGGATCTACGTCGAGCTGATCAAGAATGTGGCATTCAGGATTGCACCTTTGACCAAAGAAGATATTCTCGAGATGATCGATGATACTTATGCGGGAAAGCTTTTGAGGGGGTTCAGGGGGGAGGACGCGTCTGATCTGGAAGCGGTGGTTGAGACCATCGGGAAGGTCGCACAACTGGCAGTGGACCACCCGAATATCCAGGAATTTGAGATCAACCCGTTGATCGTTTATGAGGCTGGAAAAGGAACGATTGCCCTGGACAGCCGGGCGATCCTGGTTTGATTTGGGTAGATAATAATGTTTGTAAGGATCTGATAGATCAAAGGAGTTAGACAATGGCTGAAGACCCGAAAACTGAGGAATTCCGCATTTCAGGCGAAGAAGTGATCGCCAAGATAAAAGAGCTGCTGCACGAAGGAAATGTCAGGAAGATCATCCTGAAGGATGAAAAAGGAGTGACATTAATTGAAATCCCGCTGACGATCGGTGTGATCGGGGCGGTGCTGCTGCCGGTGTGGGCAGCGATCGGGGCGATTGCGGCCATGGCAGCCAAACTGACCCTGGTAGTGGAGCGATCAGAAGACAAGCCGTAGTAAATAACAAGCCTGCATCCTGGGATGCAGGCCTGGTTAGTTATTTAGCGGCGGCCCATGCTCTTGTAAGTAAAGCCGGCAGCCCGGATCGTCGCCGGGTCGTAAATGTTACGCCCATCGATGATGATGTGGTTTCGCATGGCCTGGTGTAAAGCGGCAAGGTCGAGATAGAAGAATTCCGGCCATTCGGTGACGATGACAAGTGCGTCTGCACCTTTGGCTGCTTCGTAGGGGGAACTGACATAGGTCACAGCCGGCAATTTGGGCCTGGCAAGTTCCATGGCAACCGGATCATATGCCCTGACATGGGCGCCTTGATCGAGCAGTTGCTGGATGATATCGAGGGCAGGTGCCTCACGCAGGTCATCTGTGTTGGGTTTGAAGGCAAGGCCAAGAATGGCGATTGTCTTATCCTCCAGGTCACCCAGTACGGCCTTGAGTTTTTTGATCACCAGTTTGCGCTGGTCATAATTAACTTTTTCGACCGCGCGCAGGATCTGTGGGTCAAGACCATACTGGTTGGCAAAATGGATAAGGGATTTGATATCCTTGGGGAAACAACTGCCGCCCCAGCCGATGCCGGGGTTGAGGTACTTGGAACCGATACGGTGATCGTAACCCATGCCTTCAGCGACCTTGTTGACATCAGCACCCACCAATTCACAGATATTAGAGATCTCGTTAATAAAGGATATG
>Ga0123333_10003435_pt1 | contig 15390 bp, 12 predicted proteins | sample BioC12SIPDNA_3_FD_89957 | JGI IMG/M metagenome (GOLD analysis project Ga0123333, IMG submission 89957) | Anaerobic biogas reactor microbial communites from Washington, USA - Biogas_R2_B C12 SIP DNA | ecosystem: Engineered > Bioreactor > Anaerobic > Unclassified | place: Washington, USA... | reverse complement strand
GGCGGCATGGGCAGGGCGAAGATAGATCCCGGGACGGGACTCCCGGGAGGGGGCGGCAGAGGCGGCGGCCGCGGGATGGGTCCCGGCATGGGCCCCGGCATGGGTCCCGGCATGGGTCCCGGCATGGGTCCCGGAATGGGCCCCGGCATGGGTCCCGGGATGGGTCCGGGCATGGGCCCGGGCGGCAACTTTCAACAGGGTCCGGGCGGGGTGCCCGGGGCGCCGCAGTTTGGCACTCCCCAGGGAAACCAGCCCCCGCGGCAACGGAGTTCGGGCGGAGGGAGAAGGTAATGCGGCCAATCCGCTGGAAGCCGGAAGAAAACGGCATCGTGCTGATCGCCCTGCTGTGGATTTTCATCGCCCTGGCCGCCATCGCCCTCAGTTTCGCCAGGGAAAGCCGCGTGGAGTCGATCGCCGTGCTCAATGCCCAGTCCCTGGACCGGGCCTATTACATAGCGCGCGCAGGAGTTTCGGAAACCGTATACCGCCTCGCCCACGAGCGCCTGACGACCCAGACCCAGCAATTGGGCGTGACGGAGGAAGAGGAGCAGACGCCGCTGGAGCTCGGGACGTTCACGGGCGAATTCGGCGGGGGGCGCTACCAGGTGAACATCCAGGACGAATCGGCCAGGATCGACCTGAATTCGGCGGCCGAGGAGCGGCTGCGCGCCCTGATGCTGGCCGTGGGCATTCCCGAGAGCGACGCCGACACCATCACCGACTCGATTCTCGACTGGAGGGACACCGACGACGCGGCCCGGATGAGCGGGGCCGAGAGCGACTACTACCAGTCCCTGGAGACGCCCTATTCGGCCAGGAACGGCAGGATGGACGCGGTCGAGGAGCTGCTCCTGGTCTACGGCGTCACCCCGGAATATTTCTACGGCGTGCCGGAGCGGTCCCCGGACGGATCGGTCGCCTACAAGTACGGCCTTTCCCGGTGCCTGACCGTATACTCGGGTTCGAACGCGAACCAGGTCAACGTCAACTACGCGCCGCTGCCGGTGCTGCTTTCGATCCCGGGGATAACGCCCGAAAACGCCGAGAGGATCATAGCCGGCCGGCCCTACCGGACCACGGCGGAGGTGTCCGACGCGATTCCCGGGTCCCTGTCGGCCGAAACGCTCGGGTACATCTCCACCGAGCTCACCGACATCTACACCCTGAACGTGACGGCCCAGGCCGGGAACTCCAGGGCAAGGCGCGTCATCCGCGCCGTCGTCCGCCTCGACCGCGGCCGGCCGGATTACCACCAAATCCTTTACTGGAACGAGAACGTTCCCGATTACGAAGGCGGCCATTTATGATCTACCACAAAACCAGCATCGGGATAGAGATCGACGGCGGGGACCTGGTCCTGTCTTCGCTCCAGGGGAACCTGTCGGGCGGAACTCTGACGCATTTCCTGCGCATTCCCGACTACCGGAGCCGCGATGCGGCGGGGCTGCGCGACGAGCTCCAGGTTTTTACCAGGGCCGGCGTCCTCGCAAGCAGCAACATCGTCGTCGGCATCCCCCGCCGGGACCTCCTGCTGAGGCACCTGGAGCTCCCGGCCGAAGTCGCTGACAACCTCAAGCAGGTGATCCAGTACCAGGTGCAGTCGTTCGAGCCCACCGAGGAAGACAGCTACTACTACGATTACGCCCTGCTCGGCCGGACCCAGAAGAACAGGAAGATTTCAATCCTGCTCGCCATGGTGCGCAAAAGCCTGCTCGACGACCACCTCCATCGGCTGTTCGACCTCGGGATACAGCCCGCGGCCGTGACGTGCAGTTCGATCGCTCTGGCCAACATGTTCCTGCAGGGACGCAAACACGTCCAGGACGCGACCCACATACTGGCCAACGTCTCGCCGTCGTCCGTGGAGATCCTCGTGCTCGAGAACGGGATGCCGGTGCATTCGCATGAAACGCCCAAAGAGGACCGCATCGGCTGGAAAGACCTGATTCTCCGGGAGGCGGGCGACGCGGTGTCCCGCCTGCGGCTCGGGGCCGAGGCCGCCGTCGAGGAATTCATCCTGGCCGGGGAAGCTTCCCGGGAGGCGTACGCGGACCTGAAGGAGGCCATCCCCGAATGCTCCCTGCTGACCGACTCCTTCCCGGTCAAGGGGACCGAGGACACCGCACCGTACCTGGAGAGGGCGGCGTCGACGACCGCCCTTGCCTATACCGGGATGGCGCGGCACCCGGCGGTCCGGATCAACCTGATCCCGCCCGCCCACCGGTTCAAGCAGACCCGGTGGGCCTACGTCTCCGCGGCCGTTCTGGGGCTCGTCATCCTCGCGCTGCTGGCAGGCTTTTTGCTGCACCGGCAGATCCAGGGCCGGAGGCTGGTCGGGGAGCTCGACCGGCAGATAGCGGCCCACAAGCCCCAGGTGGAAAAGGTGACGAAGCTGCGGGGGCAGACCGAGGAACTCGCCGGGAAGATCGAGTCCATGGAGGTTCTGTTCCGCAAGCAGGACAGGAACCTGGAGATCCTCCAGGAATTGACCCACATCCTTCCCGAGGACACCTACCTGTTCAGCTACAGCTACCGCGACGGGAACGTTTCCATAGGGGGGTACAGCAACTCCGCCTCCGACCTGATCCTGATGCTCGAAAGCTCCCCTCTTCTGAAAGACGTGCGGCAGCGAGGGTCGACCACCAGGGACCAGCGGACGGGCAAAGAACGGTTTCAGCTCGAAGCCATACTGGAGGAATAGCGCGTGAAGGCAAGCAGGAAACAAAAAAAATACGTCATTCTCGTTCTTGGCATCGTGGCCATCCTGGCGCTCGGGTACACGCTCCTCGCCCCGAAGGCCGACGGCGGGGGACTGGCCGACACCATCGAAACCAAGAAGCGGATGCTCAGCCGGCAGCTGGAGACCATCGAGCTCGAGGGCCCTTACGAAGTCGACCTGCAGCAGTACAACGACCGGCTGCAGGCGAACAGGGCGCGGCTGCTCGAGGGGGACAACCCCAACGTCGCCGAATCGGAGCTGATGAAAGTCCTCACGAATTTCGCCGAGAACCACGGGGTGCAGATCGCCCAGAAAATCGTCCAGAAAGGCGAGAAACTCGACGGCCGGCTGTATAAGGTGACGGCCCGGATCGTGGCCCAGTGCACCTCCGACCAGCTCGTGCAGCTTCTGACCGACATCCGGAACTACGACCGGTACCTGACGATCAACGAGCTCACGATCCAGACGCGGACCACGAGAAATCAGACCAGTCCCGAAATACGGCCGAGCCTGACCGTTTCGGGCTACATCAACACCCTCGAGACCCAGACGGAAGAGAGCGGTCCGAATGCGCGGCTCTAAAGTGCGGCCGCGGGAAGGTTAGCCATGACAAAGAAATGGATCCTGATCAACCTGCTGCTTGTCGCCGTCGCAGCGGTGGCCGGGCACCAGCTTCGCGTTTCCATCGATCAGTTCAAAGCCGAACACGACCTGGCGAAAATCGGGCCGGCCGATGCCCTCGGCAAGGAGACGATCCTGCCGCCCCCGACCGTAATCGCGCGCACGAGCCCGATGGATTTCGCCGTGATCCCGGAAAAGAACGTGTTTTCGGAAACCCGGAGCCGGGAGGAGTCCACGGCCGCGACCGAAGCGGCGGCCGCCATACCGGCCGCCCAGAAGCCTTCGCTGGTCGGCGTCATCCTGGCGGGGAAACAGAGGGTGGCCACCATCCGCGAACCTGCCGCGCGCGGCCGCAACGCCCAGACCCTGCTGCTGAAGGTCGGGGACGCCTACCAGGACTACACCGTCGCCGGGATCGAGGCCGACCACGTCACGCTCACCAGAAACGGCCAGAGCGTGGTCGTCCACATCAACGACACCACCCGCCCGGCGCAGAACAGGAGAATGGCGGCGGCGGCCAGCGCCCGGGTGGTCCCCATCGGGGGGAGCGCCGCCGTCCCGAACACGGCCGCCGTGATCATCGCGGGCCAGACGCCCATGACCGCGGGACGCACCGCCGGCCGGGCGACGCGGCAGGTTGCCGGGCAGCAGACAAACGTGCAGCAGGCCGCGGCCAACACGCTGGGGAACCTCCAGAATTTCATACTGTCGCTACCAAACAGCACGGGGCAGCCGGGCCAGGCCATCGTCCCCATCCTGCAGGGGAATCCGCAGCAGTTGCAGCAGGCGGCGCCGAACACCGGCACGCAGGGGGGTACCCGCGTCATCCGGACGCCCTTCGGGGAGATCATGCGGAATCAATAAAAGGTCTCCCCGGGCCGCAGGCGCCGCCATGGGCGGCCGCCTCCGGCCCGGGGAGCGGGGAACGGCGCGCCGGGCGGCGCGTCCCCCACAGCAAAGGCGTTACAGGGAAAGGCCCCGCCTCCGGGCGGCGCCCGACAACAGTCTCATACATTACGACATGTCCCGTACCGGTCGCACGGTCAGGCATTCATCCACTGCGATGGGACATTCCAAGAGAGGAAGCCGTATGGCCACGAGCATTATCAAAACCTGGCGCACCGCCGCCGTCCGTATCACCGTCCTGCTGTCGGCCGGCCTCTTCACGGCCGGCGCCCCCGCCCAGGAGTTTCCGCCGGGGGCCCCCATCTCCGACGAGGACAGGGAACAGATGATGGAGCGCATACGGGAACGTATGGAGGAAATGCAGCAGCAGGGCGGCGCCCAGTTCCCGGGGATGGAAAACATGCAGCAGGGCGCCCCGTTCCCGGGGATGGAAAACATGCAGCAGCAGCGGGGCACCCGCCAGTTCCCGGGGATGGAGGAAATGCAGCAGCAGCGGGGCACCCGCCAGTTCCCGGGCTTCCCGGGGACGACCACCCCCGCCCAGCCCAGCGCAGCGGCGACCCAGATGACCCTGGAGGATGCCGGGGGCGAGACCCTGAGGCTGAACTTCAAGGACGTCGACCTGAGCACCTTCATCAAGGAGATCTCCGAGCTGCTCGGCATGACCCCGATCATCATCGACTCGAACGTCCAGGGGACCGTGACCCTGTACAGCTCCACCCCGATGGCGAAAAGCGACGTCGTCCCGCTGTTCCACCTCATCCTGAAGCAGAAAAACGCCGCGATCATCGAGCAGGACGGCGTCTACCAGGTCATCCCCACGTCCGCCGGCCTGAAAACCGGCACCGACCTCATCGAGCACAACCCGCCCCAGGCGGCCCAGGCCGGCACTCCGGCAGCGGAGCCCCCCGCCGAGCCCCGGATGCTGCCGCCGGGTGAACCGGCCGGCGCCGGGCAGGAGGCGCCCGCCGCCCCCGCGCCGGCCGACCCGCCCGCACAGTCCCGGAGGTTCCAGCGCGCAGCCCCGGCGGCCCAGGCCGCTTCCGCCCAGCTCCCGAAACTGTCCACCCACGCCATCCGCGTGGAGTTCGTCCCGGCCCGGGACCTGGTGGAGCCGATCCGGCTGCTGATGACCGAAGGGGGCGTCATCATGCCCTACGACCGGCTGAACATGCTGATTCTGACCGATTACGACGACAGCATCGACAGGATCCTGAAGATCATCCGCCTGCTCGACAGCCGGTACATGGACGAGAATCTCGTCGAGCTGGTCAAGGTCGATCACAACAACTCCGCCGACGTCGTCACCGACCTCCAGAAGCTGTTCGGCAGCGGCGCCGAAGGCGCCGCTTCAGGCGTTTCGTTCGTTTCGCTCGACCGCATGAACTCCATTTTCATCATGGCCAACTCCCAGCGCGGCCTGGCCTCGGTCAAGAAATGGATCGGGACGCTCGACACGATCACGGGGCGCAACATCCAGACGCACGTCTACATCGTGCAGAACTCGACGGCGGCCAACATCGCCATGCTGATCTCGGCCCTGTACGGGGAGGGGGATACCCAGGGGACCACGGGAACCGGGCAGACCACCGGGCTGCAGGGGCGCACCCAGACCGGGGGCATCTCCCAGGCGGGCGGGCTCACCACCGGGCAGCAGCGCGGCAGCTTCGGCACCTTCTCCTCCTCTACCGGCGGCCTGACGTCGGGCACCGGCACCACCGGGACCACCGGCACCACCGGAGGATTCGCCACCACCCGGTCCAGCCTCAACAACGGGGGGCAGCTCGGGGCCCAGTTCACCACCTCCCAGGGCATCACCTCCATGGTGATCCAGGGGGGGGAGTTTTCGGGCCTGCAGGGAACCGTCCGGCTCGTCGTCGACGACATCAGCAACCGCCTCATCATCCAGTCGACCCCGGCCGACTACGCCTTCATCTTGGAAACCATCGAGAAGATGGACGTCATGCCCCGGCAGGTCATCATCGAGGCGCAGGTATTTGAAGTCGACCTCACCGACGACCTGAACTTCGGCGTCGGCGCGGTCCTGCGGGAGCGGACCGGCGGCAGCACGACCGTCGTCGGCCTCAACGCCGCCGAGGAGGACGGGTCCATCACGGGCGCCCTGGGCGGCTACAACATCGCCCTCGTCGGCAACCGCCACGAACTGCTCTCTGCCCTGAACGCCCTCAGGGAGAAGACCAACGTCAAGATCCTCGAGGCGCCGTCGGTGCTGGCCATGGACGGGACCGAGGCCCACATCACCGTCGGCGGCGAGGTCCCCTACGCGGGATCGATCTATTACCAGGAGAACGACACGGCCCAGAGCATCAATTACAGGGACACGGGCGTCACGCTCTACGTCCGCCCCCGGATATCCGCCTCCGGTTCGGTCACCATGGAGGTGCTGCAGGAGGTCAGCGGCGTGGGCACCGTGTCGTCCGACCTGGGCCCCACCTTCACCAAGTCCCAGGTCGAAACGACCCTGACCGTCCGGGACAGGGAAACCGTCGCCATCGCCGGGCTGATCCGCGACAACCACAGCCTGACGCGCACCGGCTGGCCGATCATTTCCGACATCCCTATCATCGGCAGCCTCTTCGGCCAGACGCGCAGGGCCAACACCCGGAGCGAGCTCATCATCCTGATCACGCCGCGCGTCATCGACAACCCGGACAAGCACAAGGAGTTCACCACGGAATTCAAGGACTCCCTGAGGAACGTCCGCAAGTTCTCCGAGGAAAAGGAAGAGGAACGGCTCGAATACATGCAGGAGGCGATCGAGGACAGGGAAAAGAAAGTCCTCGAGCAGATCGAAGCGGAGGCAAAAGAACGTGAGCGCCAGGAGCGCGCCCTGCGCCGCAAGAGAAACTGAGCCCTTCGTGCCGGCCCTCCCCGGGCCGGCACAGCCCTCCGGAATCAGGCCCGCCCGGGGAAATCCGCACCCATGCGGCACCCTTGCCTGTACAATCGCCCGTGCCGGAAACTAAGGATACAAGGATGCCACGACCCTTCCGATCCCTGGCGCTGCTGCTCGGGCTGCGCTACCGTCTCTTGTGGGCGCAGGCCCGATTGCGCCCCGGCAAAACCGTCCTGTATTGTCTCGGGTTCCTCCTCCTGGTTTCGGCCGCGGCATGGGCGCACCTGGGAGGGCTCGGCGGCGCAGGGGCCCTGGTGCGGTCGGGCCGCGCCGAGCAGGCCGCCGGCGCCCTGCTCGGCCTCTGCTACGCGAGCGCCGTGCTCGCGGCCGTCCTCCTCGGCTACGGCATGAACGCGGTATTTGCCGACGCGGTGCTCCGCCGGTACCCGCTCCGGCGCCTGGAACGTTTCGCCGCCCGCCAGGCGATCTCCATCCTGGAGCCCCTGTGGCTCCTGGTCGGCATCCTCTACCTCGGGTTCGCCGCCGGCTTCCTCACGGCCGGAACGGCGTCCCCCTGGGCCGCCTTCCCGGCCGCCGCCCTCCTTGCCGCGGGGAACTATCTGCTCGCCCGCGTGCTCGCGACCGTCCTCGACCGGGTTCTGGCCGCGAAACACGGGCCCCAGGCCCTGCTGGCCGCCATGATGTTCCTTTTCATGATCCCCGCCCTTCTCGTGCGCCCCGGCTGGGGGTCCGCCGCCGCCGCGGGGATCGCCGGCGGCCTGCGCTATGCGCCGCCCGCTGCGGCTGCCGCGGTCTTTGCCGGCGGCGCCCCGGCCGCGGGACTGCTGGTTCTGCTGGCCTGGGCCGCCGCTCTCGGGGCGGCCGTTTTCCAGCTCGACCGGCCGCCCGGGGCCCGGGCCGCCGGCGGGGGGGAGGGGGCGGCGGAGGCTACCGGGGGCCTCTACGGCATGGCGGCGGCGCTATTCCGCGGGAGCATGGCGCCTTTGGCCGGGAAATTTTTGCGCTACTACGTCCGCAGCCCCCAGCTGCGCTTCAACTACATGGCCGCCGTCGTCTTCATCGTCCCGTTCAACCTTCTTCTCGGCGGGCGCGCCGATGCGGCACGAAGCCTGTCGCTGGCCATCGGGTACGTCCTGATCGCCGGCTACCTGTCGACGGGGGCCATGGCCTCGAACGCCTTCGGGTTCGACGGCGCCGGCTTCCGGCGCTATTTCCTGCTGCCGGTCGCCGCCCGGTCCGTCCTCCGGGCCGCCGCCGCGGTCCCCCTGCTGCTCGGGGCCGCCGTCATCCCCGCTTCCGTAGCGCTCTGGAGCGCCTTCACCCCCGCCCCCGTCGACGGGCGCACGCTCCTGCTGCTCCTCTCGTCGGGTTTCGCCGGCCTGCTGCTGTTCCAGTCGCTGGCGCTGTGGGTCTCGCTGCTTTCGCCGCGGGCCGTCCCCTTCAAAATAACCTTCGGCAACAGGATGTCCCTGGGCGCCAACATGCTGATGATCCTGGCCGTCGCGTGCATCAACCTGCCGGCCGTGTTCGACCATGTCGGCATGCCGGCCTTGCTCGACCGCTGGTGGGTCGCCCCGATGGCGATGGTGCCGGCGGGCGCCTTCTACGCGGCGACGCTCCACGCGGGCGCCGCCTTTCTGTCGGGCCGCCGCGAAAGGATGCTTGCCGTCATCGAAAGGGGGTGCTAGTGCCCGGGAACGCGATTGAGATCCGGAACCTGAAAAAAAACTACGGGAAGGCGACGGCGGTGGAGGATCTGTCGCTCACCGTGCCGGCGGGGTGCTTCTTCGGATTCCTGGGGCCGAACGGCGCGGGCAAAAGCACGACCATCGGCTGCCTGACCGGCCTGCTCGACCCGACCGGCGGGTCGGTCGCCCTCCTGGGGCGGCGATTCGACGACGACGCCCTGGACCTGAAGCGGCGCATCGGCGTCATGCCCGAGAACCTCGCCCTTTTCGAGGCCCTCTACGCGCACGAATTCCTCACGTTCCAGGGCCTGATCTACGGGCTGGACCCGATGGAAACCCGGGCGCGCGTCACGGAGCTGCTCGGCGCGCTCGAGCTCGGGGGGGCCGGGAGGAAGCCCCTTTCGGAATTCAGCGCGGGCATGCGCAAACGGGTGGCCTTTGCGGCCGCGCTGATCTCCAACCCGGAGATCCTGTTCCTCGACGAGCCCTTCGAGTCGATCGACCCGGCCGGGGTCGCCCTCATGAAGCGGTGGCTGCAGCGACTGACGGCCCAGGGCCGGACGGTGTTTCTCACCACGCACGTGCTCGAAAACGTCGAGCGCCTCTGCGGCCGCGCCGCCATCATCGACAAGCCGGGGAGGCTCCTCTGGGAGGGCGACATCACCCCGCTTGCGGCCAACCGCCCCATCGCCACAGGCGGGCGGGAGTTTTACTCCCTGGAAGATCTCTACCTCCACGTCTCGGGAAAACCCCACGACGCCCCCCTGGACTGGCTCTAGACGGGCCCGGCATCCGGGAGCCCGGCATCCGGGAGCCCGGCATCCGGGGCGAAATTCCGCTTGACATATACGACTTAATGTCGTATATGTACGACGGCATAGCGCACCCACTCCATTTTCCGGAAACGACCGATGAAACGGCCCGCACTGGCGAACGCCGAACTGGCGATCATGAATCTTCTCTGGCGGCAGGACCGGATGACGGCGCGGCAGATCCGCGAAACCCTGTACCCGGACCAGACCCGCGCGCAGCACGGGACCGTGCAGCGGCTGCTCCAGCGCCTGGAGGAAAAGGGCTGCGTCGTGCGGGACCGCAGCCTGAACGTGCATTTCTTCTCCGCCGGGATCAGCCGCCGCGACTATGCAGGCGGCCAGCTGGAATCCCTCGCGTCGAAGCTCACCGGCGGCTCCCTCGCCCCGCTGATCACGCACCTGGTCGAGCGGAACAAGCTCTCCCGCCGGGACATCGAGCAGATCCGGGCGATCCTCGACGGGTTCCGCCCCGGGGAGGATGCCCATGATTGAGGCGGTGTTCGAGGCGGCGGCCGGCAACACCCTCCTTTCGCTCGCCCTGGCGCTCGTCGCGGCCGCGGCCGGGCTGGCCTTCCGGCGGCCGGCCGTCCTGCACCTGCTGTGGCTGCTGGTCCTGGTGAAGCTGCTGACCCCGCCCCTGGTGCCTCTCCCCGTCATCCCGGCCACCTGGGGCGCGGCGCCGGCGGCGCCCGAACCGGCGGCGCAACCCCCCGGGGCATACCGGGAGCTGTCACCCGGCGGCGCCGCCGCCGCGGCGGGCCCGGCCGTGACTGCGGGGGGCATCGCCCGCCGGGCGGTGACAGACATACAACATGGGCTCTTCTGGGCCTGGCTGCTCGGGAGCTCTGTCCTGGGCACCCTGTCGCTGTACCGGGCCTGGCAATTCCACCGCCTGCTGGCGCGGGAATCGCTGCCCGCGGACCGGGCGCTCCAGGCGGCCGCGGAGACGATGGCCGCGGCCGTCGGCCTGGCGATCGTTCCGAAGATCCGCCTCACGGCCGCCAACCTGTCCCCCCTGGTGTGGTGGGCCGGGGGCGACGTGTGGGTCGTCATCCCCTCGCCGGTGTACGAGCGGATGGATGCCGGTCCGTTCCGGTCGATCCTGGCGCACGAACTGGCCCACGTGCGCCGCCGGGACTACCTGGTCCGCTGGATCGAGTGGCTCTCGGGCGTCTGCTTCTGGTGGAACCCCGTTGCATGGTGGGCGCGGCGCAACCTGAGGATCCATGAGGAACTCTGCTGCGACGCGATGGTCCTGTCCGGGATGAAGCTCGATCCGCACGTGTACGGGCGCTCCCTCCTGGACGCGGCGCGGATCCTGGCCCTCCCCGACCGCAGCCTGCCCGCGCCCGCGACCGGGTTCCACGGGGGGAGGCAGCTCGGAAGAAGGGTGCGCGCGATCCTGTCCCCGGGATTCGGAGCCCCCGGCCCGCGGCGGCTCCATGCCTGCGTCCTGGCCGTCGCCATGGCCGCAATCCCCGCCGGCCTGACGGTGGGGAAGACCGGGCCGGACGAGGGCGCAGCCGATCCGTGGGGGGCGCCCGAAGCGCCCTACATCCAAAAAGGCGCCTGCCCCTTCGAAGGGTGCGCCTACGGCGACTGGGTCGCGATCGAAGACATGGACGTCTACGGGGAACCGGACACTTCTTCGGCCGTTACGGGCCGGATCCGGTTCGGGGACACCGTCCGGGCCCGCACCGGCCAGGTGCACGTCACACCCGGCAGGGCCTTCGTCACCGCCCGCCCGGAGCACACCCCCGGCATCGCCGTGGGGCGGGAAATCACCATCCTCGAGTATCTCGGGGAGGGCCGGTCCAGGGTTTTCCAGGACGGGACTTTTTACGTCGGGGTTACAATCGCCCGGACGAAAGACCGGTGCGCCGAGAACCCGGACCGGCGCTACTGCTGGGCCGAAATCCTCCGGGAGCCCGTCGAGCGCTGGTGGGTCGAGGCGGAGTCTGCCGGGGGGATTGCCCTGGGCTGGGTGCCCGCGCGAGCGCCGGACTTCAGGAGGTTGGACGAATTCGCCCCCGCCAGGGAGGCCGTGCGGTGCGTGATCGACGATCCGGACGGCTACACCAACGTCCGCCGGGCCCCGAACGCACGCTCGGACATCCTCGGCCGGATCCGGGACGGGGAGGTTTTCATCGGTTTCCCGGTCGACGGTTCGGCCTGGTGGACGGTGCTGACCAGGACGAAACGAACCGGGTACATGCACGCAAGCAGGATACGGCGGCTCGAACCCGGCCCGCCGGGGGGCGGGCCCGAATGACACGGGGACGCATGCGGCTTCCGAGGATCACTCTTGCGGCCATGGCCCTGGCGCTCGTGGCCCATGCGGCCCGTACGGGAGCCGCTGTGGCGGATGCCGCTATGGCGGATGCCGCTGTGGCGGATGCCGCCGAAGCGGATGCCGTTTTGGGGATCCTCGAGGACGTCCCCGGGAAATACGCCGGCGAGGGGAACCGTCGCGCCGTCCGGGTCGTCTTCGAGCATGCGGGCGGACGGTGGCGCGCGTTTCCCAACGACTGCCGCGACGCCAGGTGCCTCCAGGAGGCGGTCGGGCAGTACCCGGCCGGCATGGACTGGACCGTTGCACTCCAGGGCCGTGTCCTGGGCCGCCTGGCCGGCGTCCGGGCCGAGGCATCCCTTTTCACCAGCGACATCGGGATCGAGGAGATCGCCGACCAGGCCTCGGTCCCGGCCGTCGGGGACAGGTCCGAAGAGTGGGCCGGTTTCGGCCCCGTCCCCCTCTACCGGCCCCTCGTGGCCGTTTCCCCGCCCCGCGCCGCCGACCCGGACGGCTGGAGGCCCGCGGAACCTTCCCCGGCGCTCGTCCGCTCGTTCAAGACGGAGTTCCGGAAGAATTTCCCGGAGCTTTGCACCTGGGACGCGGACGAAACGCTGTCCCCCTGTGCCTACCGGGACGCCGACATCCGGACAGGGCCGTCGGTGGCCTCCGGCAGGGGGTGGACGCTCGTGCAACTGCGCCTTGAAAATGCCGCGGACTGCGCATCGGACATCCCGATATCCGGCTTTGCCGCCTGGTTTGTCGCCGACACCGGAGGGAACATCCGGTGCCTCGGCCAGTGGATGCGCCTGCTCGACGCCGGAGACTACGACGGCGACGGCGTATCCGAACTGGTTTTCCAGATCTCCGGCTACAACCTCGGGGGCTACACGCTGTTCTACGACGATTTCCGGGGGCGCGCCGATTTCAGGTTCGCGTACCATTAACCACGGCCGTTCCGGTCGACGGAACCGGATGGAGGCAGATCCATGCGCCTGCACCGTAGAGTCTTCACCGCCGTTGTTGTGTCTCTTATGACGCCGGCGTTGTTTTCCCAGACCCACATTCACCGGGAGGTCGACGAACTGATCCTGGCCGGACGGCTCGACGAGGCCGAAAAGAAGGCGGAGGAGAACCTGCGGAAGTACCCCGGCAACCCGGAAGCCGTCTGCGCCCTGGCCTGCGTATACCGCAACAGGGCGCGGAAATCCCTGCTGCGGATCGACCTGGCCAAGGCGGGGATCAAGGAGGGGGAATCGGGCTCCTACCCCTTGAAAGGGGCCGACGATATCGGAACGGTCTTCAGCGAGGCGTACACCTACGACCGTCAGAGCTACGCCAGGGCCGAGGCGCTCTACTTCGAGATCATTGAAATGGACCCGCACTACCACAACGCCTATTTCAATCTCCTGAACGATTACCTCGAGATGGAGGAATTCGGCAATTATTTCAAGGTCCTCGACGCCTTCATCGCGAACCTCAAGGACCGGGACGACACGCCCGACTATCTCCTCGACCTCGGGAGCAAGCTGATGCAGGGCAACCGTCTCGACGAGGCCCTCGAGCTGTACCGGAGAGTGGCCGACGGGTTCCCCGGCAGGATCGAAGCGAAATCCGACATGGGCGCCGTCTACTTCCGGAAAGGGGAGATACCCCGCGCCCTGGGCGTTTTCAGCATGGTGTTCGAAATCGACGGGGACGACCGGATCAACCTGGACAACTACATCCTTGCCGCGCTGCTCACGGAGGACTTCGAAACCGTTTTCGACCTGTACGGGCGCAAGATCTCCCTGGAGCCCGAAAGCCACGGCTGCCTGTTCGACAGGGGGCTGGCCGCGCTGCTGCTCGGCAGGGAATACCGGCCCTGTTTCGAAGCCTTTGTCGAAAAGCAGAAGAAGGCCTCCAGGGACCCGGAGAATGATTTCTGGCTGCATCATGCGGCCGCGATCCTCGACGTCGAAAATAAAGAGGAGGAGGAGAAGATCCGGTATTTCGAGTTCCTGTCGGCGGAGTTCCACCGCGGCGGGATGCTCGGGCAGGCCCTGATGACGTCGAACATCGTGGAGAAACTCAGGCCGACCGATGCCGCCCTGATGATACAGGCGTCCATATTCGACCGGTTCAACTTCTACGACAAGACCATGGAGTGCCTGGATGCGCTGTCGGAAAGAAGGAAAACCAATGCGGCGGTCATTTCCGAGTATGACCTGAACTTCAACTACGGCCGGATCCACTACGTTTCGGGGCGCTACGGGGCCGCGATCCCGTACCTGCGGACATGTTTCAGGATCGACGGAAAAAACGCGCTGCTGAACCACCTGCTGGGCCTCTGCTGCCTCAAGGCCGGGGACAGGGGGGAGGCCGTCCGGTATTTTACCATCAATAAAGAGATGGAGGACGCGGCGCAGCTGGAATACATCAACCTCTCCATCCGGGAACTCGGGAAACTGGACGCCGGAAATTGAACGCCTGCCGGAAGATATCCAGGCCGGAAGACGGGCGTGACGACGCAGCCGGTGCGTCGACGGGTTTGAACCGCCCGCCATGGAAGGAGACATGCCATGAAAACGCTCCTGCGGTTTTCCATCCTGATCCCCTGTTTGCTGCCCGTCTACGCCGGGGAAGCCGAACCTGTGGCCGATTTCCGGATCCACACCCTCGTCAGCAGCGAACCCCGCACGTTCGAAGGCGATAGATTACGGGCGGTCGTGGAGTACGGGGAATTGGGATTCCCCTCCGTATTGATCGAGTCCATCAGGGTCGAGATGGGGTTCCCCCCCTCCTCAAAGGTTCTTTGGCGTGCAACAATCGACGAGACCGGCGGGATCGGGGGCCTCTGCCGGCCGCCGGGCGCCTACGCCTGCTCTCTGGACAATCTCGAATGGAACGATTCCACTCTCGTCTATGACCTGAAAACCCCTGCCGCCGCCTATCGATGCAGCGTCCGGGTCTCGGAAGGCCCCGCGATCGCGACGGACTGCTCTCGGGCGGTCCCGCCCGTTTGCTGGCCCATCAGCTTTGCGGGAATCACGCCCGGGGTCACGACCGATCCCCAAGTGCGCCGGCTGCTCGGAGACGGCGTTTCCCGAAAAGAGGCCGACGCCGTCAGCCGCTCCTATGTCGACGCCGCCGGTTCCGCCACGCTTCGGGTCAAAAGCTGCACCGACGGGATCGTCTGCGAAGTCGTGCTGGAAGAAGGCACGGCCGTCGATCCGTCGGACATGCGCGCGGCGGCCTCCCCCTGGTTTTGCCCTTCGGAGGGATTCGGCGCCTGGCATGCCCTCCATCTGGGTTCGACCAGGGAAGAGGTGAAGGAAAACCTCGGCGAGCCGGCCGACGGAAGCGCCCCGGACGCGTGGCGCTTCGACAGCGCATGTGTTTGCGAGCTCCCCGTATTCTTCACGGTGTATTTCAAAAACGGCCGGATTCATACGGTGGTGTTTTCCGCGCCGCAGGGCTGACGGGGCACCGGGTCC
>Ga0123333_10003434_pt1 | contig 15392 bp, 13 predicted proteins | sample BioC12SIPDNA_3_FD_89957 | JGI IMG/M metagenome (GOLD analysis project Ga0123333, IMG submission 89957) | Anaerobic biogas reactor microbial communites from Washington, USA - Biogas_R2_B C12 SIP DNA | ecosystem: Engineered > Bioreactor > Anaerobic > Unclassified | place: Washington, USA... | reverse complement strand
GGCATAGACCGTCACCGAGCGGACGGGGGCGGCCAGGCCCCAATCGGCCAGCACCGGATCGCCCACCTGGGGGGCGTCATAGGCCCCGGCGCGGAAGGCGGCCTCGTGGTCAATGTGCTCGCGATAGCCGTTGGGGATCATCAGGCGGGTGATGCCGAGTTGCCGCAGGGTCAGCAGGAGCTGGCTCATGGTCCCCTGCTGGCCGCCAGGGAGGAGCCAGCCGACCCAGCCGTTCAGGCTGAAATCGGGATAATCAAAGTGCCGGACGCGCTCGGGCGGGATGCCCAGCGCGCCATAGGCGGCGGCCGTCTCGCCGCGGCGGGTCTCGACGATGGTGGTGCGCTGCTCGGGGCGGCTATAGCCGGCGCGGCCATCGCAAAAGATGCACGGGTAGACCGGCGCGCCGTGGGCCTGGGCGGCGAGGATGGCATAGCCCGCGCCCAGGATGCCGTCATCGTCGTGGGGGCAGAGCACGGCGATGCGCTCGTCGCCTGGCTGCCAGCCGGGAAAGAGGGTGTTGATGTCGCCGCTGCGCCGGCGGCGTTGCAGGTCGTAATAGGCGAAATCGGTGGGTGCGAACATGGTTGGCTCCTCTGCGCGATGACCTGACAGGTTCCCGCCGGGGGCTTGTCCACCTGCGGCCTCGCTTCGTCCGCGAGTCTCGCTGCGACGGCCGTGCCGCAGGAACCTGTCAGGTCGGGTCGGTCACTTCCTACGCCTTGGCCGCCTGGATCTTGCGGATGGCGGTGGCGATATCCTCCATGGCCCGGCGGTCGGCCAAGAGCTGCCACTGGTTGAGCCAGACGGTCTCCTCGCAGGCCTTTTCGCAGGCAGGGCAGGGCTCTTGCGTGGGCAGGTCGCCCTGCGGCTCCTCCCAGGGCTGGAGCAGACCGTTGCGCTCGGCCAGCAGCCGCCGGTAGCCGACGGCGCGGTAAAGCGGCTGGTAGCCGGGGCTGCAAGGGATGCCCTCGGCCTGCAGCGTCTTGATCAAGTCGGCGCGGGGCAGCCCGCCAAAGGACGCGGCCTGATAGTTGAACATGTAGAGGTGCAGCGCGCTGGAGGTCACCTGCGGCGGGCGCTGGCGCGGGGTGATGCCGGGGATCTCGTCCAGCATCTCGTCCAGGCAGGCGGCGTTGGCCTCGCGCAGCGCCAGATGCTCGGGGAGGCGCTCCAACTGGGCCAGCAGGATGGCGGCCTGGAACTCGGTCATGCGATAGTTGTAGCCGGTGAAGGGCGGCTCGTGGCGGGAGCGGGTCGGCGAGCGCCCGGCGTTGTGCAGCGCCCAGACCCGCTCGTAAAGGTCGGCGTCGTTGGTGACGATGAAACCACCCTCGCCAGCGTTGATGTTCTTGCTGGCCTGGAAGGAAAAGCCGCCGAGCTGGCCCAGCGCGCCCACGCGCTTGCCTGCCCAGGCGGCGCCCCAGGCCTGGCAGGCGTCTTCCACCACGGGGAGGCCGTGGCGCTTGGCCACGGCGAGGATGCCGTCCATGTCGGCGGGCTGGCCGCCGATGTGCACCGGCATCAGCGCCTTGGTGCGCGGGGTGATCCGTCGCTCCACGTCCGCCGGGTCGAGGTTGAGCGTCCCCGGCTCGACGTCGGCCAGCACCGGCAAGGCGCCGACCTGAAAGATGGCTGCCGCCGAGGCGGTAAAGGTGTACGACGAGGTGATGACCTCATCGCCGGGGCCGACGCCCAGCGCCAGCAGCGACAGCTCGAGCGACGAGGTGCCGCTGGGGACGCACATGCCATAGGCGGCGTGCTGATAGGCGGAGAATTTCTTCTCGAACTCGGCGATCTTGCCGTTGCCACGGTCATTCCAGACGCCGGAGTGCAGGACCTCCAGCAGGGCCTTTTCCTCCCGCTCGTCCCACATGGGCCATGAGGGCCACGGAGCAACTCGGACGGGTGTCCCGCCATCGATTGCCAGCTTCTCGCTCACGTTTGATCCTCCTTCGGAAATGGTACACGGATTTCACAGATCGCACGGATCAGGCCACCGGCTCGTCCGCGCGCGCCTTCATGTCGGCGATCAGGGCGTCCCAGTGGGGCCGCAGGAACGCTGGGTGGTCCAGGCTGTCCAGCGCGTAATAGCCCGTGGCGCGCTGGAGTTGCAGGACGGCGGTGATCATGGTCTCCTCGTTTTCGCCCGCCTCGGCCAGGGGCAGCCCCGCGGCGTCGCGGATGAACGACTGGCCGCTGGAGGTCTGCGCGCCATCGGGCGACTGGCCGACGGTGTTGGCGACGCAATGAAAGATCATGGTCGTGGGGCCGATGGGCTGCTGCGCCCGGCCGGAGACGCGTTTCCAGTGGACCGCCTCGATGGTATCCGAGCTGCACGAAGGGTGCCAAAAGATCTTGGCCCCGGCCATGGCGGGCAGGCGGTATAGCTCGGGGTGGCGCCCGTCGCGGCAGATCGCCAGCGCGCAGGGGATGCCGTCCAGCTCGAACCAGGCGATTTTCCCTCCGGGGCGGCAGTACTTGCGCTCATCCTCGCCGGCGAGGTGGGTCTTGGCGTACTCGTAGACGATCCTGCCGGTGGGGTCGATGACGTGGGCGACGTTCAGGCAGCGGTCGTCGGTGTTTTGGATGGTGCCGACGATGGCCCAGAGCCCGGCGCGGGCCACGGCGCCCTGCACCTCGGCCAGCGCCTCGCGCACCACCCGCCGGGGCAGGGTGAGCAGGTAGGGGAAATAGTAGCTGGTCAGGTTGGCCTCCGGGAAGAGGACCACGCGGCTCCCCTCCTCGGCGGCGAGCCGGATATAGTCCAGCGTCAGCTCCAGGTTGCGCTCCAGCGGCTTGGCCCAGTGCATCTGCACGCAGGAGACCTGCAGCGTGTCGGGCAGGGTCATCGATTCTCTCCTTCGCCCGACCTGACAGGTTCCAGCGGAGCTCGCTGTTGTGGATCGCACCGCTCTTGCAGCGAGGAGCTGCGCTTGGAGACTAACGTCCAGAACCTGTCAGGTCGATGCCTACTAGATCGTTAACAGTCGCTCGTGGGCGGCGAAAAGCTCGTCCACCATCTTGCGCATCTCCGGCAGCGAGACGCAGGCCTGGGTCAGCGGGTCGAGCTGGACCGCGCGATAGACCAGCTCCCGGTCGTGGGTGAGCAGGGCGCGCACCGCCAGCTCTTGCACCGTGATGTTGCTCCGGTTGAGCCCGGCCAGCTCGGGGGGCAGGTCGCCGACATAGCAGGGGTGCACGCCGGTGGCGTCCACCAGGCAGGGAACCTCCACGGCGCAATCGGGCGGCAGGTTGGTGATGAGCCCCGTGTTGCGCACGTTGCCGTTGAAGCAATAGGGGACGTTGGTCTCCATGGCGTTCATGATGTTCACCGAGTATTCGGCGCTGCGCTTGAGCGGGAGCTCCACCTCGCCGGAGAGGATGCCCTGCTGGCGCGACTCGCGGTCCCGCCGCGCCTGGATAAAGCTCTCGATGTGCTGGGCGGCGGTGCGGCCGGTGGCCTCGATGAGCGCGGGGGTGCGGCGAAAGTAGGGCACATACTCGGACATGTGGGTGCTGGACTCGGTGACGAAATAGCCAAAGTAGCGCATGATCTCCCAGCGGACCTTGTCCTTCTCATAGATGGCGGGGTCGTCCATGGCCTTCCAGAGCAGCGGATAGGCATCCTCCTTTTTCCAGTTGAAGCGGAGGAACCAGGCCATGTGGTTGATGCCCGCCACCCAATAATTGACCTCGTCCGCGGGGGCGCCGATGTACTCGGCCAGCCGGTGGGCGGTGCCCTGGACGCTGTGGCACAGGCCGACGTTGGCGATGGTGCTGGCGTCGTTGGCGAGGATGCAGTTCATCGCCATGGGGTTGGTGTGCTGGATGAGCTGGGCGTCCGGGCAGAGCGCCTCCATGTCCCAGAGGATGTCGAGGATGGCGGGGCCGTTGAGGAGAAAGTAAAAGATGCCGCCCGGGCCCAGGGTGTCGGCGACGGTCTGCTCCACGCCGTACTTGGCGGGGATCTGGCGGTTGATGATGGCGGGCTCCTCGCCGCCGACGCGGATGGACATGACCACATAGTCGGCGCTGGGGAGGGCCTCGCGGCGGTCGGTGGTGGCGATGATGGTGGCGCGCGAGCCGGCCTTCTCCACCAGCCTCCGCCCCATGGCGGCGGCGATGGCCAGTTGCTCGGGGCTCGTGTCCACCAGGACGATGGTGGAATCCTGCAGGGAGGGGAAGGTGAGGATGTCGGCGGTGAGGCGGCTGCCGAACCCGCTTCCCGCGCCGATCAGCACGATCTTGGGCATGTTCGCTCGCTCCTTTGCTGTGGTTGCCAGTGGCGCCATTATACCGTGGTTCGGCGATCCTGGCGAACCGCCTGCGCGGTTTGCATGATCGTCTAGACAAAAAGGGCTTGCTCGGGTATAATTGCGTGATCGGCGCGCATTTTAGCACCATCGGGGACACGCGCCAAGAGGGAAAGCATGACCCTTGAAGGAGAGCAGAACAGGCCCAACCTGGGGGCCGAAGCGCGCCAGCTTGTGCGCGGGCTGGGCCGGGGAACCATGTCCGTCGCGGCTTATGACACAGCCTGGATCGCCCGGCTGCCGCGCTGGGACCAGCCGGACCGCCCGGCCTATCCCGAGGCGCTGGATTGGCTGCGCGCCAACCAATGGCCCGACGGCAGTTGGGGCGGCGAGCAAGAGTACTATTACGACCGGGTGATCTCGACGCTGGCGGCGGTGCTGGCCCTCGCGCAGGCCGGCCAGCCTGGCCGCGATCGCCACCGCTGCGAGCGTGGGATCGGCTACATCTGGCAGCGGGCCGACCGGCTGAACCACGCTCCCTACGAGACGGTGGGGTTCGAGCTGATCGTGCCGGCGCTGGCGGAGGAGGCGGGGCTGGCGGGGATCCAATTGCCCACCTCCGGGCTGGCGCGGTACCAGGAGATTCGCGCGCGCAAGCTATCGCGCATCCCGGCGCAGATGCTCTACTCCCCCTATAACCCGGCGATCTATTCCCTCGAGTTCATGGGTGCGGGGCTGGACCCGCAGTCGGCGGCGGGGGCGCTGCAGGGCAACGGCTCCATTGGCAACTCGCCCTCGGCCACGGCCTATTTCCTCCGACAGCATGGACCCCACCCGCAAGCGGAGGGCTACCTGACGGAGGTGATGGGGTCCGACTCGGGCGGGGCGGCCTTTTCCTACCCGCTGGAAATCTTTGAGCGAGCCTGGGTGTTATACAACCTGGAGCAAGCCGGGCTGCTGCCGGAGGTGCGCGAGGAGGCCCGCCCCCATCTGGATTACCTGCGGGCCAGTTGGGACGAGGAGCGGGGCGTCTCCTTCTCGCGCTGGTACGCCCCGTGCGACCTGGACGACACCGCCACCACCTTCAAGGTGCTCTGCGAGGCGGCCAAGCTGCTGGGGGCGCCCGAGTACCGGGTGGGCCTCCGGACCTTTGCCCCCTACGCCGAGGCGGACCATTACCGCACCTTTCTCTTCGAGACGGACCCTTCGGTGAGCTCGAACATTCACCTGCTGGACGCGCTGGTGGGGTGCGAGGAGCCGGAGGCGGCGGCGATGATCGAGGTGATCGTTCGCTTTCTGGCCCGCATGCGGACCATGGAGACCTTCTGGTTTGACAAGTGGCACGCTTCGCCCTATTATGCGACTGGGCACGCCATTTTGGCGGCGGCGGGCCGGCGCCCCGAGCTGGTGAGCGATTCGGTGCGCTGGATCCTGCACACGCAGAACCCCGATGGCTCGTGGGGGCACTATCGGCGGCCCACGGTGGAAGAGACCGCCTATTGCCTGCAGGCGCTGGTCGCCTACCAGCGGGCCCAGGGCGGCCTGCCGGCGCAGGCGATGCACAAGGCGGCGGCCTATCTGCGCGGCCATCGCCATGAGCGGCGGCATCCGCCGCTGTGGATCGCCAAAACGTTGTTTGCCCCGCTCAATATCATCGAGTCCGCGATCATCGGCGCGCTGGCCATGTACGAGGCGCTCTAGCTGCAGCGTCGCCCTGGGTCGGGAGGACCGAAAGCACAAGAATGGCAAGGCTCCTGGAACGCATCTTGGACGTCAACACCGATGATCCCGAGGCTCGGCGGCGGGGGCGTTTCCTCAACGTGTGCCTGCTGGCGATCCTGCTGGGCTCGGCCACATTGGGCCTGCTGAACCTGTTCGAGTTCTTTGGCGGGTCCGACCCCATGGCGGACAATATGGCGCTCTATGCGATGCTGGGCCTGATCGGGAGCCTGGTCGCCTTCGCGCTGAACAAACGCCGGCTGCACAGCCTGGCCGGTTACCTCTCTCTGCTGCTGATCATTTACCTGGTCACCTCCGCCACGCGCCCCGCGAGGTACATCTTTGAGGGCTCTACCATCCTGGCCTACGTGCTGCCCATCATCATGGCCAGCGTCATCCTGGCGCCGGGGAGCAGCTTTGTCATCACCACGGTCATCAGCGTGGTGCTGCTGGTGGTGGCGAGGCTGGCGGGCATCACGGATGACCCGACGCCGGAGACCATCGCCACGCTGTATATGCTGGCGCTGGTGGCCTATCTCTCGGCGCGCAGCCTGAACCAGGCGCTGCGGGAGGCGCGAGAGCGGGCCCAGGAGCTCCACGAGATCAACGAGGCGCTGGACCAGCGCGTGGCCGACCGCACGCGGGACCTGGCGCAGGCCAACCGCGACCTCAGCCGGGCGCTGCAACGCGAGCACTCGGAATCCAGCAAGAACCAGGCGATCCTCTCCAGCATCGCCGATGGCGTCATCGTCTTTGACGAGCAGGGCCGCGCCGTGGTCGCCAACCCAGCCATGGAGCGGATGCTGGTGATGCCCATGTCGGGGATCCTGGGCAAGGACATCCGCGAGCTGATCTATACGGAGGACGACCCCAGCGCGCGCGAGATGATCGATGCGGCCTTTGCGAAGGAGGCCTCCATCCCGGCGCGGTTCAACTTTGAGCAGGGCAAGCAGATCATCGCGACGAGCCTGGCGCAGGTGGCGCTCCCCGGCGAGCTGCGCGGGGTGGTGGGCGTCTTTCACGACGTGACCAAAGAGGTGGAGGCGAACCGGGCCAAGAGCGAGTTCGTGTCCACCGTCTCGCACGAGCTGCGCACGCCGCTGACCTCCATCAAGGGGTACGCGGACCTGTTGTTCATGGAGGCGGTGGGGCCGCTGAACGACCGGCAGCGCAATTTCCTCAACACCGTCAAGACCAACGCCGACCGGCTGAACGCCCTGCTGAACGATCTGCTGGAAATCTCGCGGGCCGAGACGGGGCGGATGCGGTTGGACGTCAAGGACATGGACCTGGCCGAGATCATCGCCGACGTGGCCAACAGCCTGCGCCCGCAGATCGACAAGAAGGGGCAGCAACTGGCGCTCGAGCTGGACGAGAGGCTGCGCCTGGTGCGCGGCGATCGCGCCCGGCTGACCCAGGTGCTGGTGAACCTGCTGAGCAACGCCAATCGCTACACCCCGGCTGGGGGGAGCATCACCGTGCGCGCCAGGCAGCGCCAGAACGAGCTGCAGGTGGACGTGGTGGACACCGGCATCGGCATCTCGGCGCAGGACCGCGCCAAGCTCTTCCAGCGCTTCTTCCGGGCCAACGACCCCCGGGTGAGCGAGGTGGTGGGCACGGGGCTGGGCCTCTCCATCACCAAGATGCTGGTGGAGATGCACGGCGGCAAGGTCTGGGTGGAGAGCACGCTGAACGCGGGGAGCACCTTCTCCTTCTCGTTGCCCACGACGCCGGCGGCGGGCGAGACCGGCCCGGCAGGGGCCGAGACGGTGATCCTCCCCGCCCGGCCCGAGCCCAAGCCGGGGGCCAAAAAGGTGCTGGTGGTGGACGACGACCCCGGCATCGCCGACTTGATCCGGTACTATTTGCAGAGCGCGGGGCACCAAGCCGTGCTGGCGAGCCGGGGGCAGGAGGTCATGGCGGCGGCGCTGCGGGAAAAGCCCGACCTGATCATCCTCGACGTGCTGCTGCCGGACGAGAACGGGTTCGAGGTGTTGCGCGAGCTCAAGGACGAGCCCAAGACGCTGGAGATCCCGGTGGTGATCCTCTCAGTGATCCATGACCAGGAGACGGGGTTCCAACTGGGGGCAGTGGACTATTTGGTCAAGCCCTTGCAGGGCGAGCAGTTGCTCTCCTCTATCGGAAGGATCTTTGATGAGGTGGAGCCGCTCAGCCCGCCGCGCATCCTGGTGGTGGACGACGAGCCGGACATTCGCGGGTGGCTGCGCGAGTCGCTGGGAGCGGCGGGGTACGTGGTGGATGAGGCGAGCAACGGGGCCGCGGCGCTGGAGCGGATCGCCCAGGCCAGGCCGAGCCTGATCCTGCTGGACCTGGCGATGCCGGTGATGGATGGGCGGACGGCTATCCGGCAGCTCAAGAGCGACAAGGCCACTTGCGACATCCCCATCATTGTGCTGACCGCCAGCTCGGTGGAGAAGGAGCGGGATAGCCTGCAGCTCTTGGGGATGGGCGCGCGGCGGTTCCTGACCAAGCCGATCTCGGCGCAGATGCTGGTGGAAGAGATCCAGCGGCAGCTCTAGGCCGCGGGACGCGGGCCGCGGGACGCGGGACGTGGCAGATGGGGAGGGCGGAGATGGCGACAACGGGGGGAGCGCCAGCGGAGCTGGGTTGCTCGGTGGAGCAGCTCGACCCCTATTACCGCTACGCCGACCGCGACCAGATCGCGCAGTTCGCCCAGCTCTGCCCGGCGCTGGTGCCGCTGCTGCTGGAGGCGGCGAAGGAGATCGCCCGGCACTTTGACGAGCCCGAGCTGGTGCTGGAGGTGGTGGAGGGGCTGACGGCGGAGGAGCAAGGGCTGGTGGTCTCGATCAACACCGACTTGCCGCCGGAAGAGGCGATGGCGCGGATGGACCGCTTCGACGAGGAGTGGTGGGTGGACGTGCAGGACCGGGCGCAAGGGCGCGTGTGCATCGACGTGGAGTTCCGATGAGCTTTGAGTGGGCCGCCTACCTGGAACTGGCCGAGAACCTCGCCGGCACGCCGGAGGACGATCCCTGCCTGGAGGCCAAGCTGCGCTCCGCCATCAGCCGCGCCTACTATGCGGCCTTTTGCACCGCGCGCAACCACATCCGCGACGTGGAGGGCGAGTCGGTCCCGCAAAGCCCGCGCATCCACGAGTTCGTGAGCGCGCATTTCAAGGTGGAGAGCGACCACTCGCACCGGGATGTGGGGGTGAACCTGGATCGGCTGCGGCTGATCCGCAACCGGGCCGATTACGACGACGACCTGGACGGGCTCAAGGCGATGGCGCAAAAGGCGCTGCACCGCGCCCAACACGTGATCAACCGGTTGGAGGGCCTTCCCTAAGAAGCATCCTCTCATCTTGCGTCATAGCATACCGTGCCTTCGCGCAGCGCCTGGGCATAGATATAGGCGGGGTTACCGCCGTGCCGCTTCAGCGTGTTCGCGCCTACAACGATCAGGTCAACGGCGGCCTCGATGCGGCGATCCAGGAGGGCGCGATACAGGCGCCGTGAGATGACCCGCTCGTTCCCCACCTCGCCCATCACGACCATGAGATCATAGTCGCTGTCCTCGCGGGCGCGGCCGCTTGCCCTGGAGCCAAAGAGGACGACTCGCTGCGGCTTGACCGTATCCACGATGGTCTCCACTATCTCGGCGATCTGCTCGTTCTGCAATGCCAACTGGGTCATCTCACACCTCCAGGCAAGGTACCTCGCCTTTCCAGCCAATGGCCGCTCGCGACAGGTACCACGTCCGGCCCATGTCGGCGCTCCCCTGATAGAAAAGGTGGTAACTCCCGTCGTCGTCCACCAAGACGTAGGGATGGCCCGACTCACAGGCGTTCCAGGCCCCTGGCGCGCCGTGGGCCAGCAGCGGGCGGTTGGAGAGCCGGCGCCAGCGCAGCCCGTCCTCGCTGACCGCGCAGCCGATCTGCTGCGGCTTGCAGTTATAAGCTCCCCCATAAAAGAGGTAGAACCTCCCCTCGTGGATACAGGTCGCGGGGGCCTCGATGCACTCTTGCTCCCAGTCCAGCTCGGGCCGGAGGATCGGCGCGTCGCAGCGCTGCGTCCAGGCGGCGCGGGAAAAGTCGGAGTCCAGCGGCGCTGTGGCCACGCCCAGCATCTGCACGGTCATGGTGGGGTCGCGGGTGGCCCAATAAAGGTAGAGCGTCCCGTCGCGCGCCACCACGTCCGCATCGATGGCGCGGCCGGCGTTCCAGTCGCCGGCCGGGCGAAAGATGGGGTTGGTGGGGTCGCGCTGGAAGCCCAGCCCATCCTCCGACCAGGCGTGGCAGATGGCGTCGCGGCGCCAATTGCCGTAGGTCTGGTAAAAGAGGTGGATCTTGCTACCGAGCACGATGGCCCCCGGCGCGCAGATGCCCTTGCCCTCGATCTCTCCCTCGGGCGGTATCTCGCCCACGCGCTCCCAATGCTCCAGGTCGGGGCTGGCGGCGATGCCGATGCCATAGCCGTCGCCCGGCCGCCCGTCGCCGTGGGGCGGGAGCGAGTAATAGAGCAGGTAGCGGCCCCCCCAGCGCACCACGGCGGGGTCTTTGGAAAAGGGCCGTCCTCTGGATGTGTCAGCGTAGAGCATGTGGCACCTCGTGGGTTGTGGGGCAATTCATGAATTGCCCCCACGATTCGTCATCTTACGCCCTTGGGTCGGGCACATGGCCGTTGGTGTGTTCCCAGATGCGCAGGCCGAAGCGGCTGAGCAGGATGGGTAGGCTGCGGAAGAGCGGGTTGGCCGCCTCGATCTCGGCGATGAGCGTCCGCTTGTCGCTGGAGAGGTCGCCGCAGAGGAGGGTGATGGAGCCGCCCTCGCCGCCGGCGCCGTTGACCTTCCAGCCCAACGCCCCGGCGCGCCGCGCGATCTCGATGATCTGGCGGGCGTCGGCGCTGACCAGGTCCGGGTGCAGGTTGGCTTGCGCCTCGGTGTTGATGACCATGGCCTGCCCCAGGGCGGCGAAATCCCCGGCATAGAGGGCGTCACGGGCCATGGGAGCGGTGCGGCGCAGCGCCTCCAGCCGGGCGCAATCGGGGCCGGCGTCCTCCAGCTCGCGAATGACCTTCTCGTGTACCTGGGAAGAGCTGTGCGATTTGCCGAGAAAGATGAGGGCCAGCCGCCGCTCCAGCTCCCACCAGGTGGGGTTGGCGATGAGGATCGGCGAGACGGTGGCGTGGGGGTAGGTGTACATGTCGATATAGTTGATCCCGCCGTAGGCCGAGCAGAGCTGGTCTTGGATGCCGCTCTGCTGCTTGAGGAGCTGCACCTCCACCAGGTGGGCGATGTGGGCGATCTCGTGGGGAGTGCGGCGGCCGGGGGTGAGGCAATCGAGGGCGCCGATGAGCGCCACGCTGACCGCCGCCGAGGTCCCGGTGGAGCAGCCGGCGGGCGCCTCGGAATAGATGCTGATCTGCAGCGCCATGTCGTCCGGGACGTGCATGTATTGGATGGCGGCCTCCAGCAGGGGGTGGCGGCCAAAACTGCGGGCGTCCGGCTGGATGGCGTAGCGCTCGCCATAGTTCTCGGCGTAGAGGATCACGCGCTCGGGGAGGGCGTCCCGCGGAAAGATCTCGATCTGCACCTCGACATAGGGATAGACGCCGATATTAAAGATGCGACCGTGTCCGGCGAACCAGGTATCCGTCCACCCGCCCAGGTCGCAGATGCGGATGGGGGCCACGCTGTTGATCACGCGCAGGGGCTGCACCTTGCTCTCGCTCATCCTCTTCCTCCCGCCAGGTCATGGGCCTCTGGCAGGCATTGTAGTCGGGCCGGCGATCTCGGCAAGTGGGGGCGGAGGCGGCGCAAAAGCGCGCCAGGCCGTAACGAAAGCGCCCGAAAAGCGTCAATTATGGCGAGATGCGAACGATCACGGCGCACCCTGGTGGGGGCCACGGGCGCGAGCGGGGATGGACGGATGGATGCCAACAAAGCCAAGGCGCGTGGCCGCAAGACGGTGATCTATGGGGTTCCCCGGGTCGAGATCGCGGAGCAAGAGCTCCGCGCGAACCTGGAGCTGCTGGACAAGATCCTGGCCTCCTATGAGCGGACCGTGGAAGGGCTGACGCGGGTGCTGCTGCCCCCCGAGGGCGAGGAAGAGCACGTGCCGGACAGCGAAGCCACGTAGGCTCTGCTGCTCGATCAGCCCAGGTAGACATCCTGCGCCAGCAAGGCTGCGCGCAATTGGGCGGCGTCTACCCCGCGCGGGGCGACCCCCGCCAGCGCGGCGAGCCCCGCCGCCGTCCCGCCAGCCTGGCCGGTGGCCAAGCACGGGACGATGAGCCGCAGCGTGTTCCCCGCGAAATAGTCGCACGAGACGCACCGCCCCACCACGACCAACCCATCCACGCTTTCCGGCACCAGGGCGCGATAGGGGACGTCCCAGCGCAGCCCCGGCAGCTTGTAGGTCGGGCCCCAGTCAGGGAAGTAGAGCCCCAGCCGCGCGACGCCATCCTCGAAGAGGCGGCCGCCGCGGATGTCCTCGTCGGTGAGCACGTACAGCCCGCGGAGACGCCGCCCCAGCCGGACGCCGAACTGGGGGAAGGTGACGGGGATGCGCGCCCCCTCCCAGCCGGGCATGTTCTGCCGCAGGTACATGAGCGAGCGGAAGGCGTCCCGGCGCATCTCGTTCTCGGCGCGGGTGAGCTGCTCGGCGTCCGCGCAGTCGATCCCCTTGATCAGCCTGTTGCGCCGGGGCAGGCCGCCGCCGTTGCGGCGCTTGGCCTCGGCCATGATCTCGTCGTATTCCTCGGGATGGCGCCGCTGAAAGTCCTTCACGGCCTCGTCGTCCACCCCCTCCACCAGCAGCGCCAGTGTCACCTCGTGGGTCTGATCGTCGCAGGGGCAGCCCGCGCGGAAAGCCAGGTCGGCATCAGCGGAGGCGTCCACCACCACCTTGGCGCGGATGGCCTCGCGACCGCTCTTGCTCTCCACCAGGACACCGGCGACGCGGCCGCCCTCCATCAGCGGGGCGCAGGCGAGGGTGTGCATGCGCAGCCGGACGCCCGCCTCCTCCAGCAGCTCCTGGGCCTGCCACTTGAACACCTCGGGATCCACGTCATAGTCGCCCGAGTCGTTCCGGGGCTTGACCGCGCCAAAGGGCTCCAGGCGCCGGCGCAGCTCGGCGGTGATGCCGCGGGCCACGGGGACGTGGCCGTCGCCGACGCCGAGGATGACGATCACATAGGCGCCGGTGATCATCCCGCCGAGGTAGCCGTAGCGCTCCACCAGCATGGTGCGCGCGCCGACGCGGGCGGCGGCCAGGGCGGCGGCGATCCCGGCAGGGCCGCCCCCGGCCACCAGGACATCCACCTCGGCTATGACGGGCGTCTCGCGGGCGGGCTCATGGACCACGTTTGGGCTGGGCATGGGGGCCTCCTTTGCGCGATGCTGGATGAATCACAGTGTAGCAGGGATGGCGCGGGTTGGCAACCGGCGCCGCGGCGGAGTAGAATGGGACGCAGATTCGCAGGATGAACGCGGATCAGGGCTGAATGCCGAGCGGCATGGAATGCCGAGCGGCACGTGGCACAAGCCTCCGGCTTGTGGCGCAGCGTGGGAATCCCCCCTGGCCCCCCTTGGTAAGGGAGGCAATGCGGCATGGAATGCCGAGCGGCATGGAATGCCGAGCGGCATGGAATGCCGAGCGGCATAGAATGCCGAGCGGCATAGAATGCCGGGCGCGCGATGAACTGGCGATCCGCGATACGCGATCTGCGATAGGCGATATGCAAGTGAGGAAGCATGGGGAGCGAGCTGCTGCTGGGGCTGGATGTGGGGACGACGCACACGAAGGGGCTGCTGCTGGACGCGGCGAGCGGGGCGGTGGCGGCGCAGACCGCCGTGGCCACGCCGAGCGTCGAGCCGCGGCCGGGGTGGCGCGAGTACGACCCGGCGGCGCTGTGGGCCGGGGTGCGCAACTGCATCCGGGCGCTGACGGGCGGGCTGGGGCCGGGGCAGCGGGTGACCGCGGTGGCGGCGGCGAGCATGGGCGAGGCGGGGACGCTCTACGACCGGGAGGGCGCGCCGCTGGCGCCGATCATCGCCTGGCACGACCCGCGGACCATCCCGCAGCGCGATTGGTGGGCGGCCCACGCCGACCCCCGCCGCATCCACGCCATCACCGGCCAGCACCTGGGGCACATTTTCAGCGCCAACAAGCTGATGTGGCTGCGGGAGAACCGGCCGGAGGCCTATGGCCGCGCGGCGATGTGGCTGGGCATCCAAGACATGGTCACCTACCGCCTCTGCGGCGCGCGGGCCACCGACTATACCATCGCCTCGCGCACCATGCTGCTGGACCAGGCGGCGGGGGACTGGTCGGAGGAGATGCTGGGGCTGGCGGGGATACCCCGCGCGCTCTTGCCGGAGTCGCACCCCAGCGGGACGGCGGTGGGGCGGGTCACGCCCGAGGCGGCGCGGGAGACGGGGCTGGCGGCGGGGATGCCGGTGGCGACGGGCGGGCACGACCACCTCTGCGCGGCGCTGGCCTGCGGCTGCACCCGGCCGGGCGCCGTGCTGGATTCCACCGGCACCGCCGAGGCGCTGCTGTGGATCGTGGGCGCGTACCGGCCCACGGAGGAACTCTACCGGCTGGGCTATGCCACCTATCGCCACACCGCGCCGGGGACGTGCGTGATCCTGGGCGGGCTGGACACCGGCGGCGCCTATCTGGATTGGATGGCGCGGCTGTTGGGGCTGGAGCCGGCGGGCGAGCGGGTGGCGCAGCTCCTGGCGCTGGCGGAGCGCTCCGAGCCGGGGGCGCGCGGGGTGCGGGCGACGCCCTTCTTGCTGGGCAAGGGGACGCCCCGGCGCGACCCGGCGGCGAGGGCGGCGATCATGAGACTCTCGGCGCAGCACGGGCGCGAAGACCTGGCGCGGGCGGCGGTGGAGGCGCTGGCGTGGTGGCTGTGCGACAACCTGGCGGCGCTGGGGGAGCTGTTGGGCGAGCGCCCGGCGGCGCTGATCGGGACGGGCGGGGTGAACCGCTCGCCGTTCGTCTGCCAGCTCAAGGCCGACGCGACGGGGCTGCCCTTTCGCGCGCCGCGCGTGGCGGAGGGGGCGGCGCTGGGCGCGGCGATGCTGGCGGGGATCGGCGCGGGGATATTCCGCGACGCGGAGGCGGCCCGGGCGGCGGCGCGGGTCGGCGAGGAGATGTATCGGCCGGATGCGGGGCGGGGGGAGGCGTATCGCGAATCGCTGATCGCAAATCGCTAATCGCGAATCGCAGATCGTCGGTTGCAGCGCGTGTTTCACCGCACGCTTGGCGTGCCGGAAGCGGCTCGGAGCGGCCGAAGCCGCCACGACATGGGGCGACGGGAGGGCATGTAGTGGCGACCCGGGTCGCTCCGGAGGGACTCGGAGCGGCTCAAGCCGCCACTACATGCTGCGTTTCGCGATTTGCGATAGGCTATACGCGCCTAGGCGACG
>Ga0123333_10003432_pt1 | contig 15399 bp, 11 predicted proteins | sample BioC12SIPDNA_3_FD_89957 | JGI IMG/M metagenome (GOLD analysis project Ga0123333, IMG submission 89957) | Anaerobic biogas reactor microbial communites from Washington, USA - Biogas_R2_B C12 SIP DNA | ecosystem: Engineered > Bioreactor > Anaerobic > Unclassified | place: Washington, USA... | reverse complement strand
GGCATCGTCTTCCAGGCCTTCAACCTGTTCCCGCACATGACGGTCCTGGCCAACCTCACCCTCGCTCCCCGTAAGGTGCACGGGGTGGACCGAGACGAAGCCGAGGACCGGGCTCGCACCCTACTCAGCCTTTTCGACATGGCCGAGTACGCCGACTCGTTCCCCGACCGGCTTTCGGGTGGCCAGCAGCAGCGGGTGGCGATCGCCCGGGCCATGGCGATGGACCCCGAGATCCTGCTGCTGGACGAGGTGACCTCGGCGCTGGACCCCGAGCTGGTCGGCGACGTGCTGGCCGTGCTCAAGGACGTGGCGGCCAACACCGACATCACGATGCTGATCGTCACCCACGAGATGCAGTTCGCCCAGGACGTCTCCGACCGCGTGATGATGTTCGACAGCGGGCACATCATCGAGGAGGGGCACCCGGACAAGATCTTCTCCGAGCCCGACCACGACCGGACCCGCAAGTTCCTGCAGGCCGTGCTCTGAGGCTGCGGTCCGTGTCGGTCCTCACCGCGACAACCTCGGCCGGACGCACCGGCCGAGGTTGCGCTGTCAGCGGACAGTTCCTGCGAAACACGCCCGTCGCCGGGATATGAACTGCGCTCCGGCGAGGGATCGGGGTAGCGTCAGCACAAGGCACCCGCCCCGGTGCCGGTAGTCGACCGAAGGGAAGCGCCGTGGCTCGCATGGGAGAGAGCAGCGACGTGCTGAAGTGTTCCTTCTGCGGAAAGAGCCAGAAGCAGGTCATCAAGCTGATCGCTGGCCCCGGCGTCTATATCTGTGACGAGTGCATCGACCTGTGCAACGAGATCATGGAGGAGGAGCTCGCCGAGTCCGGCGACCTCGGTCTGGGCACGCTGCCCAAGCCACGGGAGATCTTCGACTTCCTCGAGCAGTATGTCGTGGGCCAGGAGACCGCCAAGCGCGCCCTGTCCGTGGCCGTCTACAACCACTACAAGCGGGTCCAGGCCGGGCAGGGGCGCAAGGGCGAGGACGCGGTCGAGATCGCCAAGTCCAACATCCTGCTGATCGGCCCGACGGGGTGCGGCAAGACCTATCTGGCCCAGACCCTCGCGCGGATGCTCAACGTCCCGTTCGCGATCGCCGACGCGACCGCCCTCACCGAGGCCGGCTACGTCGGCGAGGACGTCGAGAACATCCTGCTCAAGCTCATCCAGGCCGCCGACTTCGACGTCAAGAAGGCCGAGAGCGGCATCATCTACATCGACGAGATCGACAAGATCTCGCGCAAGTCCGAGAACCCCTCGATCACCCGTGACGTCTCCGGCGAGGGCGTGCAGCAGGCGCTGCTGAAGATTCTGGAGGGCACCACAGCCTCGGTGCCCCCGCAGGGGGGCCGCAAGCACCCGCACCAGGAGTTCATCCAGATCGACACCTCCAACGTGCTGTTCATCGTGGGTGGTGCGTTCGCCGGGCTGGAGAAGATCATCGAGGCCCGGGCCGGCAAGCAGGGCCTCGGGTTCGGCGCCGAGTTGCACTCGGCCAAGGACGCCCGCGAGCACTACGAGGACGTGCTGCCCGAGGACCTGATGAAGTTCGGGCTGATCCCCGAGTTCATCGGCCGGCTCCCCGTCATCACGACGGTCTCGCCGCTGGACGGGGCCGCCCTGTCCAACATCCTCACCGAGCCGCGCAACGCCCTCATCAAGCAGTACAAGCGGATGTTCGAGATCGACGGGGTGGAGCTGGAGTTCACCGACGACGCCATCGACGCGGTCGCCGAGCAGGCGCTGCTGCGGGCCACCGGTGCGCGCGGCCTCCGGGCGATCCTCGAGGAGGTGCTCATGCCGGTGATGTTCGACGTGCCCAGCGACGACGAGATCACCCGCGTCGAGGTCACCCGCGAGGTGGTCCTGGACAACGTCAACCCGACGATCGTCCGCAAGCAGCCGGCGAGCCGCAAGCGCGCAGCCCGCAAGGAGTCCGCCTAGGCCTTCAGCGCCAGCAGGGCGTCGTCAGGTCGTCGGGTCCTCGTGGGTGGTCGTGACCACCCAGTAGTGCACGCCGACGCCGAGGCCCAGCGCGAGCAGCGCGGCGATCACCGCGGTCAGGCCGCCGCGGTAGCCCCAGGCCTCGTGGGCGTAGGCCACCAGCGACAGCGCAAGGCTGGCGCCGCCGACATAGGCGAGGCGCACGGCATACTGCCCGAACCAGGCCGCGGGGAGCTCGGCCTGGGCGGGGGCGGCGGCGCTGAGTGCGCAGGCGGTGTGGAGCAGCAGCAGGAAGAGCCCGGCGGGGGCGGCCAGGGGGACCACCGGCTCCGGGACCCCGGACCACCAGACGGCCAGGCAGTAGACCAGGACCGCGCCGGGCATGACGGTGTGCGGGTTGATCACGCAGAGGCCGCCGAGGATGCCCAGGACGATGAAGGCGTACATCGAGGAGTCCCCGGCGATGAGCAGCACGGTCGCGAAGCCCAGCAGCGAGACCATGATGGCGAAGCGGAGCAGCACCTGCTGGGGGGAGAGGGAGCGCAGGTCCTCGATGAGGTCCTTCATCGGGTTCATCGGGCGGCCCCCCGCCGGTGCCGCGCCAGGCTGCGCAGGACCTGGTCGAGGCTGCCCGGTCCGCGCCACGGCACGACCGGCACCCCGCTGGCCTGGACGCGACGCAGCTCGGCCTCCCGCTCCAGCAACCGGATCCGCCAGCCGAGGCGGGCGATGTCGTCCTGCTCCCCGGGCGGCTGCACGTCGTCGACCAGGGCGTCGATGACCACGACCTGCAACCCGCTGCGGCTCAGCAGTGCCGCCTGGGCCAGCGGCGCGGGCGCGACCAGGGCGGAGATCATCACCACGAGCGTGCCGGGTCCGAGCCCACGGCGCACCCGGCGGGGGTCGATCTCGTCCTGGGGCTGCGCCTGGACGAGGGACAGGGTCTGCAGGATCCGCTGGCTGTGATGGCGACCCGAGCCCGCCGGAAGCGTGAGCGGGGTGCGGGCGGAGAGGACCTGCAGGCTGACCCGGTCCCCCTGGTGCAGGAAGTGCTCGGCCACCGCCGCCGCGGCCCGCACCGAGTAGTCCAGCGAGCTCGAGGCCCCCTCCTTGGCGACCGAACGGCCCAGGTCGTAGTGGGCGTCGACCAGGATCGCGACGTGCGTGTCCTGGTCGGCGAAGCTGGAGGTGACGTGCAGCTCGTTGGTGCGCAGCGAGCGCGCCCAGTGGATCCGCTTGAGCCGGTCGCCCCACTGGAACGGCCGGATGGTGTTGAACTCGCTGCCGTCCCCGGGCCGACGCGACCGGTGCTGGCCCACGAGCCCCTGCGGATGGGGCGCGGGGGCGGCGGTGTCGAAGACGGCGGGGTCCGGCAGCACCTTGATGACCTGGTGCTCCAGCGGCACCGGTCCCCAGCGGAAGGCGCCCCACGGGCTGGTCGCGCCCACCAGCGCCGGCCCGATCCGTCGCAGGCCCCACCGGTCGGCGCGCACCCGGGTGATCAGGTGCACCTCGCCCCGCTCCAGGTCCTCCGGCGTGACCCGGCGGGTGCGCGCGCCGCGGTCCGGGTCCAGCTCGACGTGCGGTCCGCCGATGAGTGAGGACGACACGAGCTCGGTCCGCTCGGTCGCCGTGACGCCGACCACGGCGCGGTTCCACTGGCCCTCCCGCAGGTGCGGGGCCGGGACCACCAGGCGGGTCTCCGGCACGGAGCGGGGCCGGGTCATCGCCGACCAGAGCGCCACCAGCCCCAGCGGGGCGCCGAGCAGGAGTATGTCGGGGCGCTGGGTCAGCACTGCGCCCAGGGCGGCGACGGTGAAGACCAGGACCGACCGGGCGTGGGCGTGGGTGACCGCCCACCGGTTGTCGGGGTGGGTCCTGGCCGAGGGGGTCCCCAGGCTCATGCGCGCTGCGGGGCCCCGGCCACCTGCCGGGCCGAGGGCACCGCGACGTCGGCGAGCACCGCCTCCACCACCCCGGCCCCGCCCAGGTCGGACATCCACAGCTCGGGCTTGATCGAGATCCGGTGGTCCAGGACGGCGTGGGCGACCGTCTTGACGTCCTCGGGGGTGATGTAGTCGCGTCCCGCGACCACGGCGTGGGCCCGCGCGGTGAGCATCAGCGCGAGCGAGCCACGGGGCGAGGCGCCCACCTGCACGGCCCGGTGGTGACGGGTGGCCGTGGCCAGCGCCACGCAGTAGCGGGCGATGTCCTCCTCGACCGGCACCGTCTCGATGACCTGCTGCATCTCCAGCAGCCCGGCCGCGTCGGTGACCGGCGCCAGGTGCTGGTCCTCCTGCTGGCGGGCGACGCGGCGGCGCAGCACGTCATACTCCTCGTCCTCGGTGGGGTAGCCGAAGGAGATCCGCAGCAGGAACCGGTCCAGCTGGGCCTCGGGGAGGGGATAGGTGCCCTCGTACTCCACCGGGTTGGCGGTGGCGAGCACGTGGAACGGCTGGGCCAGCGGGAAGGTCTCGCCCTCGACGGTGACCTGGTGCTCCTGCATCGCCTCCAGCAGCGCGGACTGGGTCTTCGGCGGTGTCCGGTTGATCTCGTCGGCCAGCAGCAGTCCGGTGAACAGCGGTCCCTTGCGGAACTCGAACTCCCCGGCCTTCTGGTCGTAGACGAACGCCCCGGTCAGGTCCGCCGGCAGCAGGTCGGGGGTGAACTGGGCGCGGGTGAACTCCAGCCCGAGGCTCTGCGCGAAGGACCGGGCGGCCAGCGTCTTGCCCAGCCCGGGGAAGTCCTCCAGCAGGACGTGGCCGCGGGCGAGTATGCCGCACAGCACCAGGGTGAGGGCCCCCCGCTTCCCGACGACGGCGGTCTCGACCTGGTCGAGCACCTGGGCGACCCGGTCGGAGACCTGGGCGATGCTGAGGGCGGGGGCGGGCTGGTCGGTCACAGTTCCTCGATTCGGTCGAGTGCTCGGGCGATGTCGCGCTTGCTGCGCTTGGCGGTGCCGGTCGGGGGCTTGGACAGGTACTTGAGCAGGTCGGGGTGCATGACGGCGGCCGCCTGGTCGGGCTGGGCGTCCAGGTCGATGTCGTGGTTGGCCATGAGGCGTTCCGCCGCGAGCTCCTTGATGACCGGGAAGATCTCGTCGACCCGGTCGCTGCGCTCGGTCGCGTCGCGCAGGTCCCGGCGCAGGCGCAGCATCCGGTAGTCCAGGGCCGCCGGGCGCACCGACTCCTCGCGCATCGTGGCGAACCAGTAGGCCGGCTTGAGCCGCACCGACTCCTCGGACATCACCCAGGTGAGGAGCGTGACCACGGCCCCCACCAGGACGGCGAGCACGATGGCGGGGGCGAGGTCGAAGCGCAGGACGTTGATGTACCAGAGCAGCGCGCCGATGAGGGCCGTGGCCAGGAACGCCCCGGCAGCGCGCTGGATCCGGTCCCGTCGGGTGCTGCGCGCGCGGGCGACGCCGCGGAACGAGTCGCCGGTCCTGGCGATCACCGGTGCCCGCCGTCCGACGTCGGTGCGTCGTGGCCGGTCGTGGCCTGCGCGCCGGTGTCTGCGGTGGCGGGTGCGGGGTCCGCGGTCGCCGTGCGCGCCCTCGTGGCCGCCAGCTGGTCGTGGATGCTCCCGACGAGGGCGACGGCCCGCTCCCCGGTGGCCCGGGCGACGGGGTGCCGGGAGAAGCGGGCCTCACGGTAGAGCTCGGCCAGCTCCTGGGTCGAGGCCTCGTCGACGTCCCACACGCCCATGAACCGTCGGGTGAACTCGGCGGCTGTCTCGGCGGGGTCGCGGGCCAGGCCGGAGGAGGCGGCGGCGTCCTCGAGCGCAACCCAGCAGCGCACCACGACGTTGCGGGGCTCACCCTCGGCCAGAGCGGCGCGCCGGGTCTCCTGGGAGGTGGCCGTGAGCAGCAGTCCCAGGTCGTCGTCCAGCTCGTCCGCGGGTGGTTCCTCGTGCTCCCACTCCCGGCGCAGCAACCACTGCAGGAACTTCACGGCGATGGCCAGGATCACCAGGGCGAAGAAGATCATCAGCCAGTCGAGGGCCGGGGCGTTCCCGTCGATGGGGATCTCGGCCGCGGTGGTCGTGATCACCTGGTCGTTCTGCGGGATCTCCAGCGTCGGGGCCTCCCCGGTGCCGGCCTCACCCGAGGGGGGCGAGAGGACCGAGATCCCTGACCCGCTGCCCCAGGTGAGCAGCAGCAGCACGACCGCGGCGACGGCGGCCGCCGCGATCACCTTGCCCCTGTGCATGCCCCGACTTTACGTGGGCGCTCCCGCGATCACCGAACGCCGACACGGCGGGCCGCCCCGCTGCCCGGGCAGCCGGTCTGGCCCGGCCTCGTGGGGAACTCTGGTGCTGTCAGGGCGTGCCCGTTTGACCCACGAGCGCCGGCGGACCGACGCGGTCTGGTCGTGGGGAACTCTGGTGCTGTCAGGGCGTGCCCGGTTGACCCACGAGCCCCGGCGGGGCACACGAGCTCCGGCGAACCGGCCCGGGTCGGCTCAGGCGGTGACCAGTTCGGTCCCGGAGACGGTGAGCACCTCGGCGGTGGCGTAGGTGACCTCGCCGACCACCTTGCCGGCGGCCCGCAGGTCGGCCTCGGCGGCACGGACGTGGTCCACGTCGGCGTCGGGGCCGCTGACCGTGGTCGCGGAGACCTCGGTGCGCATGCCGACCTTCGCCTCGGACTTGGCACGGCGGACCCCGGCCAGGGCCTGCCCGACGACGTCCAGCATCCGGGGGTCAGCCCCCTCGGCGCCGGCAGCGATCTCCTCGACCGTTGGCCAGGGCTGGGTGTGCACCGAGTCGGTGTGCCACCACGACCAGACCTCCTCGGTGGCGAAGGAGATCACCGGCGCGAGCAGCCGCAGCAGCACGTCGAGCGCCACCTGCAGCGCCGCACGGGCGGACTCGACCGCCGCCCGGTCCATCGAGGCGTCGGACCCGTAGGCGCGCTCCTTCACCAGCTCGAGGTAGTCGTCGCAGAACGTCCAGAAGAACGCCTCGGTCACGTCGAGCGCCTTGGAGTAGTCGTAGCCCTGGTATGCCTCGGTGGCCTGCCGGACCACCTGCACCAGCCCGGCCAGCATCGCCCGGTCCAGCGGCGTGGTGACCCGCCCGACCAGCACGGGCAGCTCCTCCGGCATCGGCGGCTCGGCACCCTCGGGCACCTCGTGCAGCCCCATGCCGAGGGCGAACTTGCTGGCGTTGAGGATCTTGATGGCCAGGCGGCGGCCGACCTTCATCTGCGAGGCGTCGTCGACGGTGTCCACGCCGGGGCGCGCGGCGGCGGCCCAGTAGCGGACGGCGTCGGTGCCGTTCTGCTCCAGCATGCCCAGCGGCGTGGTCGCGTTGCCCTTGGACTTGGACATCTTCTTGCGGTCCGGGTCCAGGATCCAGCCGTTGACGTAGGCGTTGGTCCACGGCACCGAGTCGTGCTCCAGGTGTGCCCGGACCGCCGTCGCGAACAACCAGGTGCGGATGATGTCGTGCCCCTGGGGCCGCATGTCGAAGGGGAAGATCTTGGCGAACAGCTCGCTGTCGTTGCCCAGCTCGCCGTCGGAGCGACCACCCAGCGGCCAGCCGGCGGCGATCTGCGGGGACAGCGACGAGGTCGCCCAGGTGTCCATGATGTCCGGGTCGCCCGTGAAGCCGCCCGGCTGGTCCCGCTGGTCCTCGGTGTAGCCGTCCGGCACGTCGGACATCGGGTCGACCGGCAGACGTGACTCGTCGGGGGTCAGGATCGTGTCGTAGTCGGTCTCGCCGTCGGCGTCCACGCCGTACCAGACCGGGAACTGGACACCGAAGAAGCGCTGCCGACTGATCAGCCAGTCGCCGTTGAGGCCCTCGACCCAGTTCTTGTAGCGCGAGCGCATGAAGGCCGGGTGGAAGTCGATCTGGTCGCCCCGGGCGATGAGGTCGGCCCGCAGGTCGGCGTCCTTGCCGCCGTTGCGGATGTACCACTGCCGGCTGGTAACGATCTCCAGCGGCTTGTCGCCCTTCTCGAAGAAGTTGGCCTTGCGCTGGGTGGCCTTCGGCTCGCCGGCCAGGTCACCGGAGGCGCGCAGCGCCTCGACCACGGCCGCCCGCGCACTGAAGGTGGTCTTGCCAGCCAGCTCCTCGGCATACAGCTGCTCGCCGGGACCACCGGCCAGCCACTCGGGGACCTCGCCCTGGAGGCGGCCGTTGCGGCCGATGACCGAGCGGGTCGGTAGCGACAGCTCGCGCCACCAGGTGACGTCGGTGAGGTCACCGAAGGTGCAGCACATCGCGATGCCCGCGCCCTTGTCCATCTCGGCCAGCGGGTGGGCCAGGACCGGGATCTCGACCCCGAACAGCGGTGAGCGGACCGTCGAACCGAACAGGTCGGCATACCGCTCGTCGTCCGGGTGGGCGATGAGTGCGACCACCGAGCAGATCAGCTCGGGCCGGGTCGTCTCGATGTAGGTCGGTCCTTCCGGGCCGTGGAAGGCGACGCGGTGGTAGTGGCCCGGGTAGTCGCGGGCCTCGAGCTCGGCCTGGGCGACCGCGGTCTGGAAGGTGATGTCCCACAGGCCCGGCGCCTCGGACTGGTAGGCCTCGCCGCGGGCCAGGTTGCGCAGGAAGGCCTGCTGGGCCACGGCGCGGGAGCGGTCGTCGATGGTGCGGTACTGGACGTTCCAGTCCAGGCTCAGCCCCAGCCGGCGGAAGGTCTCCTCGAAGGTCTTCTCGTCCAGGACGGTGAGCTCCTCGCAGAGCTCGATGAAGTTGGCCCGGCCGATCGGCACCTGGTTGGCCGCCTTGCTCGACTTGTTGTCACCACCCTGCTGCGGCGGCGTGAAGGCCGGGTCGAACGGCAGCGTCGCGTCACCGCGGACGCCGTAGTAGTTCTGGACCCGGCGCTCGGTGGGCAGGCCGTTGTCGTCCCACCCGATCGGGTAGAAGACGTGCTTGCCGGTCATCCGGTGGTATCTCGCCAGGCAGTCGGCCTGGGTGTAGCCGAAGACGTGACCGACGTGCAGGCTGCCGCTCGCGGTCGGCGGGGGCGTGTCGATCGCGAAGATCTGGCTGCGGTCGGCGGCCAGGGCGGCCTCCCGGTCGAAGGCGTAGGTGTCCTGCTCCTGCCATACGGCCGCCCACTTCTCCTCCAGCCCGTCGACGGACGGCTTCTCCGGCAGGGTCACCGGGGTGAGGTTGGTGGTGGCGGTGGCATCAGAGGTCATGGGCGGCATTCTCCCATCCCGGGTGGGTGGGACCGAACCAGGTTTGTCCGTATGCCGTGGGTCGCGTCGGCCTGCTGGTGGTGGGTCAGGCGCCAGCGTGGGTGGGCTGCGGCTGCGGGCTTCTCGTGCCGTCGCCTCCCGGGATGGCCCCTGCGCGGTGCAGGTGGCTGACCACGGTCATCAGCGCGAGGATACAGCCCAGCATCTCCAGGCACTCCTCGACGAGCTCCCAGACCGGCACGGCCGCGCGCACGGGATGCTCCAGGGGCAGTCCCCGGATGGCGAAGCCCGTGAGCCCCTCCAGCACGACCGCCCCGGTCACGTAGACGATGAGCGCCACAATGAGTCCCCGGCGCACGGGTGACGGCAGGGCGCGCCCCAGCACCCAGAGCACCCCGAGGCCGAGAAGGCCGAGCGCCACCCCGGGGATCAGCCACTCGTGCGTGGCCAGGGTGTCGCGCTCGAGGCCGACGAGCTCGGGGAGCCGCTCGTGGACGGAGATCTGCTCGTCCAGGCTCAGCAGGGCGACGGCGGCCGCCAGCGCACCCCACGCGCGGCGGGCGCTCGGTGCGGTGGCGGAGACGGCGGCGAGGGCGGCCGCGGCCGCGACGAGGAGCAACAGACCCATGTTGAACCAGGTCCCGATGGAGCTCTCGGAGTTGAGGTCGAACCACCGTCCGGTGTTGGCGGGGAGCGCGTCGAACCAGTCGTGCGCCAGGTGGAGGACGACGTGCAGGACCGCCAGGACGGCGACGCCCGCACACAGCCAGCGGCCCAGCCGCCGTGCACCGGGGGTCATCGTGCTTCCTGCCGACAGCGCTGCACAGCACCCGACGACGTCACGGCCATCTCTCCCTCGCGCAGCCGCCCCCTTGGTGGCTGTTGGCCATACCGTAGCGCTCCGCCGTGTCTGCGGGCTCGCTGCCTTGAGGAGGAGGCGGTGCGCCCAGCCTGCGTCCTACTCCGCCATCTTGCGGAACTCGATGAGCTCGCCACGGGAGGAGAAGCGCTCGCAGAGCGCGCGCAGGTCGGCTTCGTCACCGCTGCGGATCAGGTAGAAGCCGACGATCTGCTCGACGGATTCGGTGAACGGCCCGTCGGTGACCAGGGTGCCGCCGCTGCCGTCCGGTCGCATCGAGGTGGCGTCGGCCGAGGGCTCGAGCGGACCGGCGACCAGGATCTCGTGCCCGCCCGCGGCCAGGTCGGCGTGGAACTGCTCGTGCGAGGCTCGGCCCGACTCGTGGGCCTCGGCCGGGAGCTCGGCCCACTCCGCCTCAGGCGCGGGCAGCAGGATCAGGTAGCGGCTCATCTGGGATCCTCTCGGATATGGCGGCCGCGGGTGCGACCTCACCACTGTGACGCACGAGGTGGCGCCGGATCGACAGGCTGCCCCACCTGTCCCGCCGACACCCCGGCGATCCGTCCCGCCGACACGCTGCCCCATCTGTCCCGCCGACACGCCGACAGAGAACGGCTCATTCGTACCCGGGTGCGGCTGAGCCGATGCGGGCCGGGCGTGTCGCGGGACGAGATGTCAGTGGTGCCCGCCGACGCCTCTCAGCGTCGGCGCCCGGGGCGACCGGGGAAGTGCTCCGCGAAGGTCGCTGGAGGGGAGGTGAGCGGCTTGTCGTAGCCGCGCGATCCCATCGCCGCCACGACCCGGGCGACGCTGGCCCATGGTGTGCTGTAGACGTCCTCGGCGCGGAGCACGATCAGCCTCCACCCGTGGGCGTCGAGCCACTCGCGTCGCGACAGGTCGTGCCCCCACTGGTGGGCGTCCTCGGCGTGGTGGCGTCCGTCATACTCCACTGCCAGTCGGAGCTCGGGCCAGGCGAGGTCCAGACGGAAGGTGACGCCGTCGGCGCCCACCTGCAGGTTGACGACCGGCTCGGGCAGCCCGGCGAAGACGAGCATCAGGCGGACCCGTGTCTCCATGGGAGAGTCGACCCGCTCGCGCACGAGGCCCGCGGCACGACGGGCCCTCGCCCGGTGCGGACCGGCCCATCGCTCCACCGCAGAGAGCAAGGCCGCTGTCGTCGTGGCCTTCTTCCGGACCAAGCTGTCGCCCAGGATGACGAGGTCGACGAGGCTGAGCGTTCCGGCCAGGTCGCAGAAGGTCTGCTCGGGTGTCGTCACCTGCACGCCACCGTGGTTGGTCGATCGCACCGCCTTGGCGTGGTGCATGACCAGCCCCTGCCGAGGTCGCCGACGGTCCCGACCGATGACAGTCAGGTGCGTCTGTGCAGTCTCGGGCACGATGCCGCCCCAGAACTCGGCTGCGGTGTGGTGACTCACGACGGCATCGGGAAGAACCAGAGCAACAGCTAGGCACCGGGTGCGCACGTCGACAGGAACCGTGGCCAGGAGTCGCACGCTCCCGAACAGCCGGGTGTAGGTCCGGCTGTCGAGCACGTGCTTGGTCAGGCCCGCCCGCAGACCATCCCGGCGCAGGAACGGCCTGCGGGTGTTCAGCGGGCCGCGGGGTGACGAAATCTCCGGGTGGGGGTCTGTCATGACACCGAGGATGACTGCTGCCGGGCGATGACCGCCGAAGTTATCCACAGGTGGGGTGGCGTGCACCGTTCGCACGCGGGCTGCGCCCGGGCTCGTCGACCCGAGGCCTGGCCGGCACCCCCTCGCCGACGCGTTCTCTCGCTGGTGCGACGTCCCGCCGGCACCTCGACGGTCCGTCCCGCCGACACGCCGACCGAGAACGGCTCATTCGTACCCGGGTGCGGCTGAGCCGCTGCGGGCCGGGCGTGTCGCGGGATGGCGTGCTGGTGGGTTCAGCCGAAGACGCGGCCCGGGTTCATGATCCCGAGCGGGTCGAACAGCGCCTTGACCGCTCGCTGCCGGGCCACCTCGGCCGCGCCCAGCTCGACCTCCAGCCACGGGGCCTTCAGGGTGCCGACGCCGTGCTCGCCGGTGAGCGTGCCGCCCAGCGCCCACGCCGCCTCGACCGTCTCTCCGAACGCCGCCTGCGCCGCGGCGACCTGCGCCGGGTCGTCCGCGTCGAAGAAGAAGCACGGGTGCAGGTTGCCGTCGCCGGCGTGGCCGCTGCAGACCGCCTCCAGCCCGTGGCGGTGCGCGATCTCGTGGACCCGGCGCATTAGGTCACCGAGGCGCCCGACGGGAACACACACGTCCTCGATCAGCCGGGAACCCCGCGCCTCGAGCGCCGGGTTGAGCACCCGCCGGCCCTGCAGCAGCAGGTCGGCCTCGACCTCGTCGTCGGCCACCGCGACGTCGGACGCACCCGCGGCCCCCAGCGCCTCGGCATACTGCAGGACGTCCTCGTGGGCGTGACCGACCCGGTCCGACTGGACCAGCAGCAGACCTCCGGCACCGGCGGGGAAGCCGTAGTCGCCGTAGTCCTGGATCGCCGCGATGCTCGGCCCGTCCAGCAGTTCGACCAGGCTGGGCGTGTGCCGCTGCTCGCGCAGCGCCGCGACCCCAGCCATCGTCGCCTCAAGGGTGTCGAAGACGGCCAGCACGGTCAGCGCCGGGTCGGGGGCGGGGATTAGCCTCAGCACCGCCTCGGTCACCACGCCGAGGGTGCCCTCCGAGCCGACGAACAGGCCGGTCAGGTCGTAGCCGGTGACTCCCTTGGCCGTGCGACGTCCCGTGCGGATCACCTCGCCGCCGGGCAGCACGACCTCCAGGCCGCGGACGTAGTCGGCGGTGACGCCGTACTTCACGCAGCATAGCCCGCCGGCGTTGGTGGCGATGTTGCCGCCGATCGTGCACGAGTCCGAGCTGGCCGGGTCCGGGGGATAGGCCAGGGAGTATGCAGTGAGTTGGCTCTTGAGGGCGGCGTTCACCACTCCCGGGCCCACCACCGCGATCCGTTCGACCGGGTCGATCTCGACGTGGGCGATCGCCTCGGTGTTCAGCACGATGCTGCCCTGGACGGCGACGGCGGACCCGGTGGTGGCGGTGCGTGCGCCCTGGGGGACGACCGGGACCCGGTGCGCCGCGGCATACTGCAGTACCTCGACGACGTCGCCGCGGTCCCGCGCCCGGACCACCGTGAACTCTGCGGGCGCCACGGCGCCGGGGCTGTGGTCGACGCCGTACGTGCGGGCGACCTCTGGATCGGGCACCACGCGACCCGGGAGCAGGGCGGTCAGATCCTCGGTCACGGGCATGCTTGCGATGCTAGACCGGACTGCTGCGGGCGAGGGTCGGTGTCACACACGGGCTGGAGTTTCCGCAGCCCGGCAGCAAAACCACTACGAGAATCCGGGGAGTGGCAGCAAAACCACTACGAAAATCCGGGGAGCGGCAGCAAAACCACTACATTTTTGGGTGGGGGAAGCGGGTAGCATGGCCTCTGGCGTCTGAGCCGTCATCAGCGGCGAGCCTCCGGAAGAACGGGACCACACGGCATACTGCCTCGGCGGTGTGATGTGGGGCCTCACTAGAACCGGACGGGTGGGCCCGACACAGCCTGGACCAGAGCGGTCGCGTGCGTGCACGCGGCAAGCGAGGTGGTACCGCGGCGCGCAATCGTCGTCCTCGTGCAGAAGAGCCGAGACGACGACCGAGCAGGAGCGCCAGGAGCATGACCTACCCCAAGGTCGAGACCGCCCACCAGGGACTGACCCCGTCCCCCGACTTCCCCAGCCTCGAGCAGGCCGTGCTGGCCTACTGGGAGGAGAACGACACCTTCGTCAAGAGTGTCGAGCAGCGTGACGCGGGGGAGGACGGCGCCAACGAGTTCGTCTTCAACGACGGCCCGCCCTTCGCCAACGGGCTGCCGCACTACGGGCACCTGCTGACCGGCTACGTCAAGGACGTCGTCCCGCGCTACCAGACGATGCGCGGACGCAAGGTCGAGCGGCGCTTCGGCTGGGACACCCACGGCCTGCCGGCGGAGCTGGAGGCGATGAGTCAGCTCGGCATCAAGACCAAGGACGAGATCCTCGAGCTGGGCATCGAGGCGTTCAACGCCGCCTGCCGCGCCTCGGTGCTGCAGTACACCGACGAGTGGCGCGAGTACGTCACCCGCCAGGCGCGCTGGGTCGACTTCGAGAACGACTACAAGACGCTCAACCCGGAATACATGGAGTCGGTGATCTGGGCGTTCAAGCAGCTCCACGACAAGGGGCTGGCCTACGAGGGCTTCCGCGTGCTGCCCTACTGCTGGAACGACCAGACCCCGCTGTCCAACCACGAGCTGCGGATGGACGAGGAGGTCTACCAGGTCCGCCGCGACCCGGCCGTGACCGTCGGCCTGCGGATCCTGCCGCAGGAGTCCGGTGATGGGACGGCGCAGGGGAGTATGCCGTCAGCCGGGGGCGACGACGTCCTCGCCGGCGCCCTCGCGCTGGTCTGGACGACGACCCCGTGGACCCTGCCCTCCAACCTGGCGATCATGGTCGGCGAGGACATCGACTACGTGGTGGTGGAGAGCGACCACACGGGCCGCACCGAGCGGTACCTGCTCGCGGAAGCCCGCCTCACGGCATACAAGAACGAGCTGGGGGAGGACCCGACCGTCGTCGGGCGCTTCACCGGCGCGGAACTGGCGGGACGCTCCTACGTGCCGCCGTTCAGCTACTACCAGGGCTGGGAGCGGGCGCACCGGCTGGTCGTCGCCGAGTTCGTCACCACCACCGACGGCTCCGGTCTGGTGCACACCGCCGGCGCGTTCGGTGAGGACGACAAGGTGGTCACCGACCGCGAGGGCATCGAGGCGGTCATGCCGGTGGGGGCGGACGGCGCCTTCACCGCGCCGGTCAACGAGTACGCCGGGATGCTGGTCTTCGACGCCAACGCCCCGATCATCGACCACCTCAAGGCCGCGACCCGGGCGCAGGACCCGGCGCGGGCGGGCGAGGAGCTGGACCCCGGGTCGGTCACCGAGGGCACGGTGCTGCTGCGCCGCGAGGCCTACGACCACTCCTACCCGCACTGCTGGCGCTGCCGCGAGCCGCTCATCTACAAGGGCGTGTCCTCCTGGTTTGTCGAGGTGACGAAGTTCAAGGACACGATGCTGCGCACCAACGAGGACATCACCTGGGTGCCCGACCACGTCAAGCACGGCCAGTTCGGCAAGTGGCTGGCCAACGCCCGCGACTGGTCGATCAGCCGCAACCGGTTCTGGGGCAGCCCGATCCCGGTGTGGAAGTCCGACGACGAGGCCTACCCGCGGACCGACGTCTACGGCTCGCTGGCCGAACTGGAGGCGGACTTCGGCGAACTCCCGCGCAACGAGCAGGGCGAGGTGGACCTGCACCGGCCCTACATCGACCGGCTCACGCGCCCCAACCCGGACG
>Ga0123333_10003431_pt1 | contig 15402 bp, 12 predicted proteins | sample BioC12SIPDNA_3_FD_89957 | JGI IMG/M metagenome (GOLD analysis project Ga0123333, IMG submission 89957) | Anaerobic biogas reactor microbial communites from Washington, USA - Biogas_R2_B C12 SIP DNA | ecosystem: Engineered > Bioreactor > Anaerobic > Unclassified | place: Washington, USA... | reverse complement strand
GCAATTTTACGATAATCTGTTCAATTGTGTATCTCTTCCTTGCCATTTTCTGCTTCCCTCCAAAGTTAGTTTAACATATCTTTACTAACTTTGCGTCTGGTACAACACGCGGGGGCAAGACCATCAACACGACCTAAAAAAGTGCCATACCTTGAAGCCGCAGGCGCCCTGCACTTTGCGCGCCAACCAGCTTTTTAGGGCAAGCGCAGTTCGCTTCGCTCAAAGGTATTATAATACTCCGATGGGTTAGGGGCTTTGCCCCTAACAACCCCGCAAGGGCGAGGGAGAGCGTCATTGGTATAAGGGTTGCTGAATAATATCCTGCTGGCTTACTATGGTGCCATCCGGTCCGTTCTGCAAGCGTTTTTTGCCCTGCCGCGCCAGAGCGTCAATTCATACTGGTGCTTTGCTCAAACAGCGCGGCCACAGCCTCGGCCAGCAGGGCGTGGGCCGGGGCTTTCAGGCCGGGGTCGGCCCGCAGCAGGGCCACGGCCTCGGCCTGCGCGGCTTTCAGCACACGGGTGTCGGCGGCCAAATCGGCAATACGCAGGGTGGGCAGGCCATGCTGCCGGCTGCCGAAGAAGTCGCCCGGGCCGCGGGTGTCCAGATCATACTTCGCCACGGCAAAGCCGTCGTTGGTTTTGCACAAAAAGCGCAGCCGCTCGCGCACGGCGTCGGTGGCATGGTCGGTCAGCAATATGCAAAAGCTCTCGGCCGCGCCGCGCCCCACCCGCCCACGCAGCTGGTGCAGCGCGGACAGGCCGTACCGCTCGGCGTCCTCCACCACCATCACGGTGGCATTGGGCACGTCCACCCCCACCTCAATGACGGTGGTGCTCACCAGCACGTCCAGCTCGCCCGCCTTAAAAGCCCGCATCACCTCGGCCTTGTCGGCCGCTTTCAGCCGGCCATGCATCACGCCCACGCGCGCGCCGGGCAGCAGCGGGCGGGCCACCTCGTCGGCATAGGTAATGGCGGCCTGCAAATCGCTCTCGCCCTCCTCTATCAGCGGGCACACGATGTACACCTGCCGCCCGGCGGCTATCTGCTTTTGCAGAAACCCGTACATGTCCCGCCGCTTGGCGCCGGTCACTGCGTAGGTCTTCACCGGCTGGCGGCCGGGGGGCAACTCGTCCAGTATGCTGATATCCAAATCGCCAAACATCAGCAGCGCCAGCGTGCGCGGGATGGGCGTGGCGCTCATCACCAGCAAGTGGGGGCGCACGGCCTTGGCGGCCAGCAGGCCCCGCTGCCGCACGCCAAAGCGGTGCTGCTCGTCGGTAACGGCCAGGCCCAGGTTGTGGAAAGCCACCGGCTCGCTGAGCACCGCGTGGGTACCCACCACCAGCTGTACCTCGCCCGAGGCAATGGCCGCCAGCGCGGCGGTGCGGGCCTTGCCCTTCACCGAGCCGGTGAGCAGCACCACCCCGATGCCCAGTGGCTCCAGGTGGGCGCTCAGCGTGTCCGCGTGCTGGCGGGCCAGTATCTCGGTGGGGGCCATCAGCACGCTTTGGTAGCCGTTTTGCGCGGCAAAGTACACCCCCGCCGCGGCCACCAGCGTTTTGCCGCTGCCCACATCGCCCTGCAGCAGGCGGTTCATCGGGCTTTTGCCGGCCATGTCGGCGGTAATTTCGGCAATGCTGCGCCGCTGTGCGCCCGTAAGCGGGAAGGGCAGCGAGCGCTCGAACGCATCGACGGGCACCGGGCGCATGGGCGCGCCCGTCTCGGCCACCTCGCGCCCGCGCATCAGCAGCATGCCCAGCTGCAGGGTGAACAGTTCCTCAAAAATCAGCCGGCGGCGGGCCTGCCCGGCTTCGTCCAGGCTGGCCGGGGCGTGTATCATCCGCAAACTCTCGGCCCTGCCGGGCATGCGGTATTTTTCCAGCAACGCGTCGGGCAGCGGCTCGGGAATGTCCTCCACCTGCTGCAGCGCCGCTTTGGCACAGCCTGCCACCACGGTGCTGGACAGCCCCTCGGTAAGCGGGTAGATGGGCGTGAGCGGCGCGCTGGTGCCGGCGGGCAGGAAGCTGGGGGCCACCATCTCGCGCGCGGAAAACCCGCCGCCCACCTTGCCGTAGAACAGGTATTCCTTGGCCACCTCCAGCTTATCCACCGCGTAAGGGCTGTTGAAGAAGGTGAGCGCCAGGCTGGCGGTGTCGTCGGCGCAGGCCACCTTGAACATTTTGCGCCCGCCGCTGATGCGCACCGGCGCGCTTTTGGCCAGCACCTGGGCCTGCACGGTGCAGGGCGCGTCAAACGGGGCGGCCGCCACCGGCACGGGGCTGGAGTAATCAATGTACCCGCGCGGGTACAGGCACAGCAGCTGCCCCACCGTCTCCACGCCCAGGCGCGCAAAGCGGGCCGCCCGCTGGGGCCCCACGCCCTTCAGGTATTGTATGCTGTCGTTCCAGGTGATGGGTGTGGCCCCCTTTCCGGTAATGTATCAGCCTTTATACCGCTTAACGCACCGCCAAAAAGAACAGCCGCGGGAACCGGAAGATGATCTCCCCGTTCGGCTGCAGCGGGTACGCCTCCAGCAGCCGCTCCAGTATGGCATCCTCAAACTCTATGCGTTCCTCCGGTGTTAAAACCTGTAGGTAGGGCCGCAGGCCGCTGCCGCGGTACCACTCCAGTATGGCGGCGTGGCTGGGCATACGGTGGTGATATATGGTCTCCCATATCCAAAAGCCGGTGGCGGTGGCGGCCAGCAGGGCATGGTAAGCCTCGGGGCTCAGGTTGTAAAAGCTGCGCCCGCCGCCAAAGCGGCCCTGCCACCGTGCCGCGCCGGCCACCGCCTGCACCATTTGATGGATGGGCTCCCGCTCGATCATCGGTGTTTGCACGGCCAACTGGCCGCCGGGGCGCAAGAGGGCCATCAGCTTGGGTATAAGCACTGCATGGCCGGGCACCCACTGGATGCAGGCGTTGGAGAACACCACGTCATAGCCATTCCCCAGCGGCTCAAGGTCGCCCGATATATCCAGCTGCTGAAAGGCAAACTGCGGGAAAGCCGCTTGGGCCGCCGCAATCATCTCGGGCGAACTGTCCACCCCGCACACCGCCGCGCCGGGAAAGCGCCGTGCCAGCACCCGGGTGCTGTTGCCCGGCCCACAGCCCATGTCAATGATTTTGCCCGGCTGTTCCACCGTGATGCGCGCGGCCAAATCGCGCGAGAGCTGTGTGCGCTCCGCCTCAAATTTCAGGTACTGGCCCGCGTCCCAGTTCTGCATCGGCCCGCCCTCCGTCCGTGTTTCTTTTATCTATACCTGCTTATTATACATACAATGGGGCGGGGAATCAAAACAAGGCATGAAAATAGCCCCGCTTGCACCAGGCAAACGGGACCAATGGTTCAATTCCAGGCTACATGGTATCCGGCTCAGGTCATTGTCAGGCCGCCGTTCACCAGCAGCGACTGCCCCGTGACGTTCAGGGACATGTCCGACACCAGGAACAGGCAGGCGTTGGCAATGTCATCCTCGGTTTGCGGACGCTGCAGCGGGGTGCGGGCCTGTATGGTGCTGTTGAAGGTCTCGTCCCGCCGGGCGGGGTCCTTCGCCGCGTCGCCCTCCAGCATTTGGTCCAGGTTTTGCTCCCACATGGGGGTGCGGATGATGCCCGGGCAGATGGCGTTCACGCGGATGTTTTTGGGCCCCAGCTCCAGCGCCATGGTTTGCGTAAGCCCGCGCACCGCAAACTTGGAGGGCGTATAGGGCGTGTGCCCCTTGGCGCCCACCACCCCGGCCTGGGAGGAGGTATTCAAAATAACGCCGCCGCCCTGCGCCAGCATGTGCTTCACGGCGGCCTTGCAGCCGTTGTATACCCCAAACAGGTTCACGTCCTCCAGCCATTTCATCTGCTCCAGGGTGGAGTCCACAAAGGAGGTGATCACGTTGACGCCCGCGTTGTTGAACATGACGTCCAGCCTGCCAAACTCGGCCACCACCTCGTCCACCATCTTTTCCATGGCGTCGGCATCGGTCACGTCGGTGGCGTAGGCTTTGCTGCGCACCCCCAGCGCCTGGGCCTCTTTGGCCACGCTTTGGGCGTTCTCCATCACCACGTCCACTATCACCACGTCGGCGCCGGCCTGCGCAAACTTCAGCGCGCTGGCCCGGCCCAGCCCCCGGCCCGCGCCGGTAATAATCGCAACCTTCCCGCTCATATCAATGGGTACCATATGCTTGCCTCCTTGTTTGTCGGGTTGCCCCGCACGAAAAATAGGGTGCCGCCTGTTGTTTATTTATCATAGCACAATTGCGCCGCACTTTGCAGTCAACCCACACAAATTATTTTTTCTTCGTGCGAATTATTTAGTCACGTCGTATATTATCACATGCAAAAGCCCGGCTTCCAAAACATGCGGAAGCCGGGCTTTACGCTTTTGGTTTAAATGGAATTTACGCCGTACCACGCGCCATCCGGCGGCGCCGCTTGCGGCGGGGCTGCTTGCCATGTTCGCCGCGCTGCAGCCAGGCCACGGTGTCGGCCAGGGTCACGTAGATGTCCCGCGGCCAGAAGTCCAGCTCCCGGCTGGCTTTCTCGTGGCTGAAGTTGTCGCAGCTGCCCAGCGTATCCACCGAATAGCTGGTGATGAGCGCCTTCTCCTTTTTACGCTGCGCGTGCCACCGCAGCGCCGGTATCGCCAGGCGTACCATCCAGGTGGGCACCACCGGGCGGGGCTTTGCCCGCTTGCCGGTAATGTCGTCCACCATCTGGAAGATATCCACAAACTCGTAGTGGGTGCCGCTGAGGATATAGGTCTCCCCCACCCGGCCCCTGTCCGCCGCGGTTATGCAGGCCGCGGCCACGTCGCGCACATCCACCAGGTCGTACCCGCCGCGGGGCGCGGCCGGGTATTTGCCGGCCAGGTAGGCCTTGATGGCCGCCACCACGTGGTTGTTGCCGTCATCGCCCGGGCCTATGATGCCCGACGGATGCACGATGATGGCCGGCAGGCCGCGCTGCACGCTGTCCATCACGTATTGCGAGGCCTCCGCCTTGGTTTTGGCGTAGCCGCCCTTCACGTCCTCTGCCGAGAAGGTTTTGGTCTCGCAGATGCGGCGGCGGTCTCTGGGCTCGGGTATGGCGTGTACGCTGCTCACATGGATGAACCGGTACACCTTGTGCGCCAGTGCCAGCGCCACCATATTTTGGGTGCCGCCCACGTTCACCTCATAGGCCAGGGGCGACACCCTGGCGCTGATGTCGATGATGCCCGCGGTGTGGATGACCACCACCTCGCGCCGGGCAAGGCCAGCAAATAATGGCTGCAATGTTTCGGGCAGGCGCACGTCGCCCCGCACCACCTCCATGCCCTTTGCCTGCAGCGCGGCGGCGTCCTCGCCGGGCAGCACCAGCCCGCGCACCCGCGCGCCAGCGGCCAGCAGCCGCTCCACTATGTGGCGGCCCAAATGCCCGCAAGCGCCTGTTATCAAATAGATTTTCTGCACTGTCACCGTCTCCTTCTACAGGGCCTCCGCCCGGAACATTGTGCGCTATTTATGAACACAATGTTGATTATCTTTCCTAATTGTATTATAATACAACCACTGTTTCCCTGCAATCAACAATACCGCCATGGGTGTGCTTTGCTGCACAAAAGGGGGCAAAATGTCTATCATTTTGCCCCCTGCGAAAAAGCTTTACACTTCTTACACAATTTCTTCACCGTGCCAAACACCCCATACAAGGAGGCCAGCTTATGGAAAAGAAAGCGGCAAAGCCCCGGGAGGACCAGCGCGTGCGCCTTACCAAGCAGATGATACAAGGCGCTTTTCTGGAACTGCTGAACCAAAAGTCCATCCAGAACATCACCGTGAAGGAACTGTGCGAGCGCGCGGGGGTGAACCGCGGCACCTTCTACCTGCACTACCACGATGTGTACGACCTGCTGGACCAGATGCAAAAGGCCCTGCTGGCCGAGCTGAACGCCCTGCTGGATGGCACCCCGGTGCTTTTCATCAACACCCCGCGCGAGACCTCGGGCGCCTTCATCACCGCGCTGGTGCAGTTTTTTGACAACAACCGCGAGCTGTGCGCCGTGCTGCTGGGCGAAAACATCGACAAAAAGTTCCTGGCCGCCGTTATCGACGCCCCGCGCGACAAAAGCGTGCGGGAGTACCGGGCGCTTTTCCCCAATGCCAGCCGCCAGAAGATTGAGATCTTTTACTACTTCATCGCCTGGGGCTTCATCGGGCTTATCCAGCAAAACCTGCGCCACCCCAGCGCTTTTTCCTTCAAAACGCTGGTTTCCAGCGCCGAGCGCATCATCACCGAGGGGGTACAGTTCCTGGCCGAGCCCGACGGCTGACACCTCCATACAGATACAACTTCGATACATCCCGCCGGTACAGTAGGCGTATCCCCGCGTGCGGGCGGGGCTTCTGCCGCCGCGCCCGTTTTCGCCTTTGGAGGTGCCCCATGCCAAGCCCGGAAACCACCCCCGCCGGGGCGGGTGACGCCGCCCTGCAGCTGGCCGTGCAAACACTGACCAAGCAATACCGCCTGGCGGGCTCCCGCTGGCGCGCCGCCAAAAAGCAGGGCGCCGCCGGCGACGGGTACAAGCGCGCGCTGGACAAGGTCTCCTTCACGCTGGGGCCCGGGCTGTACGGCCTGTTGGGGCCCAACGGGGCGGGTAAGTCCACCCTGCTGAATATCATTACCGGCGCGCTGCCGGCCGACGCCGGCCAGGTGCTGTGGAATGGCCGCGCCACCACCCGCCTGGGCCGGGATTTCCGCCGCACCCTGGGCTACATGCCCCAGCAGCAAAACCTGTACGACAGCTTTACCGGCCGGCGCTTTTTGCGCTACCTGTGCGCGCTGAAGGAGATTCCCTCCACGGCCGCCGGCGCGGAGGTGGCGCGGGTGACCGCCGCTGTCAACCTGGCGGGTGAGCTGGACAAGCGCCTGGCCGCTTACTCCGGCGGCATGAAGCAGCGGCTGCTGGCCGCCGGCGCGCTGCTGGGCAACCCACGCCTGCTTGTGCTGGACGAGCCCACCGCCGGGCTGGACCCGCGCGAGCGGGTGCGCCTGCGCAACCTGATGGCCGGCCTGAAGGAAGACCGTATCATCCTGATAGCCACCCATGTGGTGAGCGACGTGGAGAGCGTGGCCGACCAGATACTGCTTTTAAAGGACGGCCAACTGGCCGACATGGCCCCACCCGCCAGCCTGGTGGCCGCCCACGCCCCCGGCGGCAGCCTGGAGGACGTTTACCTGCACATTTTTGGCGACGAGGCCGAGGGCCCGGAGGCCCCCCGATGAGGCTGCTGCTGGCCGAGCTGCGCAAGGTGTGGGGCCGGCGGGTGTTCCTGGTGCTGCTGGGCGCGCTGCTGCTGCTGAACCTGTTTTTGGTGTACAACGCCAGCCGCCCGGCCCAGGGCGTGCCGCCGCCCGAGGCCTACCGCGCCATGGAGCAAAAGCTGCAGGGCCTTTCGCGGGACGAAAAGCGGGCCTTTCTGGCCGAGGAATGGGCCCGCATAGAGGCGCTGAACCGCATGGATTATCTGCGCACCAGCATCGCCTTGGGCTGGTGGAGCGCCACCGACCCGATGATAGAATACAACCAGCTGTATGAGACCTGGGGCCAGCTGTATGAAAGCGGCGAAGCCCTTTCCTACGGCAGCAACCTGGTGGAAGAATACCAGTTCCTGCGGCTGATCAAAGCCGAGTTCGAGCAGGTGGACGGCTACGAGGCCTTTCTGGACGACATCCACAGCAAGGCTACCCAGCTGTCGGGCATCTCCATCTTCGCCACCGAGGGCGCCAACAGCTTTGAGGAGCAAAACATTACCGCCGCCGCCAAAGCCTACGAGGGTATGCGGGGCGTTGCCATAGACTACAGCCCCCAGAAGGGCCTTACCACCGCCCTGGGCTTTGAGCTGACCGACCTGCTGCTGCTGTTTACCATGCTGCTGCTGGCCAGCATGCTGGTGCGGCAGGAGCGGGACAGCGGCCTTTTGGGGCTGGTGCGCGCCACCCCGCGCGGGCGCATGCCCACGGCGGCGGCCAAGCTGGGGGCGCTGGCTATCAGCCTGCTGGCCGTGCTGGTGCTGCTGTACGGCTGCAACCTGCTGTTCTGCGGCGGGCTGTACGGCCTGGGGGATCTTGGGCGCAGCGTGCAGTCGGTGCCGGCGCTCATGCGCAGCACCCTGCGGCTGAACGTGGGCGGCTACCTGGGCGCCTGGCTGCTGGCCAAGTGGGCCGCGGCGGCCATAGCCGGCGCCTGGGTGATGCTGGCCGCCCTGCTGGCCCGCCGTGCCGCCGCCGGCTACGCGCTGGGGCTGGCGCTGCCGGCTGTCAGCCTGCTGCTTCGGCAGTTCATTCCCGGCACCAGCCACTTCAATGTGCTTAAATACGCCAACCTGGCCAGCTTTTTGGTGCCGGCCGAGCTATTGGGCGGCACCCGCAGCCTCTACTGGTTCGGCAGCCCCGCGCCCATCACCCTGGTGGAGGGCGTGGCCGCCCTCCTGCTGGCCGCCGGCTTTGTGGTGGCCTTCCTGCTGGTGTTTGCCCGGGCCCAGCTGCTGCCGGCCGCGCGCCGGGGCTTTGCGCCCGCCTGGCGCCTGCCGGGCAAAAAACGGGCCGCCACGCTTGCCCCTTCCGGTCATGCCCCGGACGCAGTGGCACCTGCCCCTGCCGAGGCGCCTGCCGGCAGTGCGCCGGCCACCGCCCGCCGCGCCAAACGCGCCCGCCCCGGCGCCGGCATCCTGCGGCAGGAGGCCTACAAGCTTTTCATCATGAACGGCGCGGCGCTGGTACTGGTATTGTTGCTGGGCTATGGCGTTGTGCAGGGCGTGCGCAGCCAAAGCTACCTCAGCCCCGATGAAATCTACTACCGCCGCTACATGACCATCCTGGCCGGTCCCGTCACCCAGGACAAAGCCGACTGGCTCACCGAAGAAAAGCAGCGCTTCATGCCGCTGATAGAGCTGGAGGCCCAGTACGCCGCCCATGAGATAAGCGAGTATGACTACTACAACAAGATGAACCAGTACTGGGCGCTGAGCGAGGAGATGAATAGCTTTGCCCGGGTGGTGGGGCAATACAACATCCTGCGCACCACCCCCGGCAGCCAGTTTGTGTACACCAGCGGCTACCCGCAGCTGTTCGGCCTTGCCGGTACTGGCGATATCACCGACACCCTGCTTACCGCGGTGGCTTGTGCGCTGTGCTTTGCCGGCCTGTTCGCCATGGAGCAAAGCACCGGCATGGTGCGGGTTATTGGCGCCACGCCCCTGGGCCGCAGCGCCACCGCCAAGCGCAAGCTGCGGCTGGCGGCACTGGGCTGCGGCGTCATCACCCTGGCCGTGGCGCTGCCCCGCTGGTGGCAGGTATTGCGGGACTATGGCTTCTCCGCCCCGTTTGCGCCGCTCTCCAGCCTGGACGCCTACCCCGACGCCCCCGCTGTGGCTACGCTTTTGGGGCTGGCTGTCTGCACGCTGCTGGCCCGCTTTGTGGCGGCGCTGGCCATGGCCGCCGTGGCGCTGGCGCTGGGCCAAAAGCTGGGCAACGCCTTTGCCGCCATGTTTTGTACCAGCGCACTGTTCGCCCTGCCGCCGCTGCTGGCGCTGGCCGGCCTGCCCGGCGCGCAGTGGGCCGGGCCCTACCCGCTGCTGCACTTTGGGTGGATGATGACCGCCACACCCACCGCCGTGGCCGGCTGGCTGGCACTGGCGCTGTGGGGCGGCGTTGCCCTGCTGTGCTGGCAGTGGCTGTGCGGCCGCTTTGGCAAGGCGGGCGGCCGGGCCTAAAGACACCCCCTACAAACTGCCCTGATTTAAACCAGGGCAGTTTTGCGTTGAAAAATGTGCCCCGGTACGGTATGATAAAAAACAAAAATACAAGAGGCAGGAACCCCCATGAAAACCATCATCCTGATAGGCGACGGCATGGCCGACAACCCGGTGCCCGCGCTGGGCAATAAAACCCCGCTGGAGGCAGCCAATATTCCGCTAATGGACAAGCTGGCCGCCGCGGGCGAGGTGGGCAGTGTGCGCACCGTGCCCGCCGGCGTGGCCCCCGGCAGCGATACCGCTATCCTGAGCATTTTTGGCTACGACCCCCGCCAGTACTACAGCGGCCGCGCCCCGCTGGAGGCCGCCGGCGCCGGCGTGCGCCTGCAAACGGGCGACATTGCCTACCGCTGCAACATGGTGGCGCTGGAGGACGGGCCGATGCCGTTTGAAGAAAAGAAGATACTGTCCCACAGCGGCGGCTCTATAGACGGCGAGGCCGCGCTACAGCTGATGGACGCCCTGCTGGCCGACCCCGGTTTTGCCGCCTGCGCCCAAAAGCACGGCACCAAGTTTTACCCTAGCCCCTCCTTCCGGCACATTGCCGTGCAGCGCGGGGCTAACATCACCGGCCTTGTGGCCGCGCCCCCGCACGACCACCTGGGCGAGGCCCAGGGCCCGCTGCTGCCCGGCGGCTGCCCGGCCGCCAGTGGCCTGTGCGAGATGATGGCCCTGGCCCACCGCGTGCTGGACGGCCACCCCATCAACCGGCGGCGCCGCACCGCCGGCAAGCTGCCGGCCAACGGCCTGTGGTTCTGGGCCGAGGGCGTGGCGCTCACCCTGCCAAACTTTGAAGCAGCCCACGGCAAACGCGGCTTTGTGGTAAGCGCGGTGCCGCTGGTGCGGGGCATCGGCGCGCTGTGCGGCATGGACTACGTGGAGGTAGACGGCGCCACGGGCGAGCTGGACACCAACTTCGAGGGCAAGGCCGCCGCCACGCTGGCCGGCCTGCAAAACGGCTACGACCTGGCCGTACTGCACGTGGAGGCCCCCGACGAATGCACCCACAACGGCGACACCCCCGGCAAGCTGCAGGCCATTGAGTGGCTGGACAGCCGCTGCCTGGCCCCGCTGGTGGCCGGGCTGGAGGCTACTGGCGGCGATTTCCGCCTGCTCATCCTCAGCGACCACAAAACACTTACCAGCACCCGCGGGCATGACGGCGACCCGGTGCCCTACCTGCTGTACGACAGCCGCGGCGGCGCCCACAGCGGCCTGCCCTATAGCGAAGCATCCGGCCAAAAAGGCCCCTGCATCACCGAGGGCCACCGGCTGATCAACCACCTGTTGGAGGCCGAATGATTGCCTGCCATACTGGAACAGAAGCGGAGAGCCCGTCCATGATGTTATTCTTGCAGGGCGACAGGCAGATAGGCAAATCCACCATCCTGCGCGAGGCGCTGCTGCCCCATGCGCCGCAGGTGGCCGGCCTGATGGTGCAGCGCCTGTTTGAAGGCGGCGAAAAATGCGGCTACCGCGCCTGTGTGGTGCGGGGGGCGCTGCCCGCCGTAGACGGCCCCTACACCCCCGGCATGCCCGGCGTGTTCCTCTGCAAAGGCCAGGCCCGCCCCGGCGTGCTGGAAAAAGCCATGGCCGAGGTACAGACCGTCTGCGCAGACCCCGCGTACAAGCTGCTTATCCTGGACGAGATTGGCGGCATGGAGCTGTTGTCCGGCGCGTTCATGCGGCTGCTGCGCGCGGTGCTGGCGCTGGGCAAGCCCTGCGTGGGGGTGCTGAAGTCCCGCCAAAACCTGGCCGGGATGGCCGGCGGGCGGCTGGGGCTGCCGCCCGATATCCTGGCGCTGCGGGACGCCCTGCAGCAAAGCCTGGAGGCCCAGGGCCGCGTGCTGACGGTAACCCAGGCCAACCGGCCTGAGACCCGGCAAGCCGTCGAAGGCTTTGTGGCCGGCATATTCCGCTAGCACAGCACCTGCACAGGAGGGCCTTATGAAGCTACGCGCCGCATGCATCCAAACCCACCACGCCGACGCGCTGGTGGCTTTCTACACCCAGGTGTTTGGCCGCCCGCCCCACGTGGACGGCGACGTGGATTATCAGTTTGCCGCGGAGCAGCTGACCATCTTCCGGCTGGCAGGCGCCACCGCGCCCGCCACCCAAAGCCTCGCGCTTATTTTTACTGTGGACGACGTTGACAGTGCATACACCAGGCTGGACGCCCTGGGCCTGTGCAACGGCGCCCTGCCCACCAACAAGCCCTGGGGCGTGCACTCGTTTGTCATCACAGACCCCGACGGGAATACGGTCAGCTTTACCAAAGCCATTGCGTGAACCATCCCCTGTACGCACAGAAAAAGCCGCCCCCTGGGCGGCTTTTTGCTTGCATCGAAAACACTTTTTTCTTGTGGCTACGCCTGCAGCGCCGGGTCGGCCTCCACATAGCGGGGCAGCGGCGGCAGGCTGCCGGCCACGGCCAGCCTGCTGGGCGCCCAGATGGCGGCTTTTTGCAGGCGGGCGGCTTTATCGTGCAGGGCGTCGCTGGCGGGCGCGGGGTCCTGCTCTATTGTGCCCGCCTCCAGTGCCGGGGCCGACTGCGGGCAGGCCGGCAATGCCAGGGAATGCGCGTCAGGCTTGGGCAGGGCAGCCCCCCACACATGGTGGGCCAAAAAGTCGGCGTCGCCTTTCAAAAAGTAGCGGTACTCAATCAGCCCGCCCCGGATGACATTATCCTCCAGCTGTGGGTCGATGTGATACCACACGTCGTCCAGGCACACCATCACCCAGGCGTGGTCCACCAGGCGCCCGTCGTAAGACCAGGTGCGCCCCGCCACATACAGCGTCTCATAGCCCATGCGCTCCAGCAGCACCATCAGCGCGGCCGAAAAGTTTTCGCAGGTGCCAATGCCATAATACAGCGGCCCCAGCGCGGCGGCCTGATAGGCGCTGGGCGCCTGGCCGCAGCGGTCGGCGTAGCGCCAGCTCTCCGTCAGCAGCGGGTCGTCAAACTCCACATACACCGTGCGGGCTATCACCGCGCGGTAGGCCGCCAGCACCCTGGCGGTGTCGTCGGCGTCGGCCGGCAAGGCCATAGCGGTAATCACCGCGTCGGCAACCTGGTCAAAAAAGCAAACCGGCCGCACGGCCACCGGGGTGCTGTTGTCAGGCAGCGCAGAACGGCTCTCCTCAGAAGCAGAATCCGCCGCGGCCGAAGCATCTGATGCGTCCACCACCGGTACGCTGCCTACCCCGCTCGATTCTGGACCATCGCCGCCCGAAGCCGCCTGCCCGCCGCCCGTGCAAGCCGCCAGTCCCACCAGAATCAGGCCCGCCAGCAGCAGGGCCAGATGGCTTTTTATCCATTTAAGCATCGCCATATTTTTGCTTCCATCACCCAGTTTTGCCGCCACAGGCCTTCATACCCAATCTGTCTGGCGTAATATAGCCACACCACTTGAAAACCGAAACGGTTTTCAAGACGGCAGGCGAAGCCTGCCAGCACACCCTGCGGGCGGTTCCACGCGATTCTCTCGCGCGGCTTCAAAACCGTCTCGTTTTTGAAGTGGTTTTAGTATAAACACCCGCCGGCAAAACTGCCCCGGTGGCCCGCCAGAAGCCCGGCAGCTGTCTGCCATCCTACCTGTGCGGTGTATCCGGAATGCATCCGGAGTGTGGCAGCGGCCTTTCACACGCGGCAGGCCCCGTCCGCCGGCCTACAGCCCCCAGGCCCGGAAAGCCGCCTCATAAGGGGCTTTCGCTATGCCGTGCTGAGTGATGATGCCGGTAATCAGGCCATGGCCCGTCACGTCAAAGGCCGGGTTGTACACCCGCACGCCCTCGGGTGCCATGCGCTTTTGGTACCACATCTCGGTCACTTCAGCAGGCGCGCGCTGTTCTATCTCAATGCCGCCGCCGTCGGCCATGGCCATGTCTATGGTGGAGGTGGGCGCGCACACGTAAAACGGGATGCCATAGTGCGCCGCCAGTATGGCCACGCCCAACGTGCCAATCTTGTTGGCGGCATCGCCATTGCGGGCAATGCGGTCAGCCCCCACCAGCACCAGCTGCACCCTGCCCTGCTGCATCAGGCTGGCGGCCATGTTGTCGCACAGCAGGCAGGTGTCCACCCCGTTTTGCATCAGCTCAAAGGCGGTAAGGCGGGCGCCCTGCAAAAGCGGGCGGGTCTCGTCGCAGTATACGGTGAAGTTCTGCACGCCCAGCTCTTTGGCGCGGTAGATGGGCGCGGTGGCGGTGCCGTAGGCCACGGTGGCCAGCGCGCCGGCATTGCAGTGGGTCAGCACGCCCATGCCGGGCTGTATCAGCGGCGCGCCATGCCGGCCAATGGCCTTGCACATGGCAATGTCTTCCTCGCGCAGGCACATGGCCTCGGCCCGCAGGGCGGCCACCACGGCGGGCAGGGCCTCACCCCGGTGGGAAAGCGCGCAGGCCTCCATTTGGTCCAGCGCCCAAAACAGGTTCACCGCCGTGGGCCGCGCGCTGGCAAGGTAGGCTTTCTTCTCGGCAAACTGCGCCATAAAACCATCAAAATCATCGGCCACAATCTCTTTCGCCGCCAGGTACATGCCAATGGCCGCCGCTATGCCAATGGCCGGCGCGCCCCGCACCTGCAGGGTGTAAATGGCCTGCCAGATGTCCTTTTGCGCAGTCAGCCGCAGCATCTTCACAGTGCCGGGCAGCAGGGTTTGGTCCACTATGCACAGCGCGTCGCCCTCGGGGCTCAAATCCACGGTGTTGATGGCAAAATCGCTCATAGTTCCTCCCAGAGCACAGTCGCTTCTATTTTGGCCGCGTGCAAAATGCGCAGGTAGTCGGCCCCCGTGCGTACCTCGGCGCGGTTCATGATGCACTGCTTGGCCGCCAGAATGCAGGTGGCTTCGGCAATGGCGCGGGCCTTTTGGTCGGCAATTTGGGTCAGGTCAATCACGTTGGCCATGCCCACGGTGCGGCGGTTCAGCTCCAGCCCCACCGTGCCGGCGGTGTCGGCCATCACATCGGCTATGTACCACTCGGAAAAGCCGGGGGCTTTGGCCATCTCTTCGGTTACCCACTGGCCAAAGCGGGCGGTCATTTTATCGCGTGTCAGGTCGGCCACGTCGGTTATCACACTTTCCGTCCATTGGCGGTAAGCAGCCCGCTCTTTGGCGTCGGCTATGGTGGCCTCGCCGTTGCACCAGGCAAACATCATGTTGGCAATCACATTGCCAATGTCGTAGCCCATCGGCCCGTAAAAGGCAAACTCGGGGTCGAACACCTTCAGGCTGCCCTGCTTGATGAAGATAGAACCGGTGTGCAAATCGCCGTGCAAAAGCGCCTGGGCGTTGTTCATGAAACCAAACTTCAGCTTTGCCACCTCGGCGTGCAGCGCGCCGTCGCCATACAGCTCCCGCCGCACAAAACCGGCCAGCGGGGGGAACACATTGTTCCGCCCCGCCCGGTCGTTATAGGGCTCGGTGAATACCAGATCCTCGGTCAGCCCGCACAGCTCGGGGTTCACATACTGCCGCTGCAACAGCTTTTTGGCCTTGTGCTCCATCACCACGTCGGTGGTGGGCAGCAGGCTGTCCACCATAAAGGTGGTAATCCAGCCGGCAAACTGGGGAAAAATCTCATGCCTCATCAGCGCGGTGCG
>Ga0123333_10003428_pt1 | contig 15411 bp, 12 predicted proteins | sample BioC12SIPDNA_3_FD_89957 | JGI IMG/M metagenome (GOLD analysis project Ga0123333, IMG submission 89957) | Anaerobic biogas reactor microbial communites from Washington, USA - Biogas_R2_B C12 SIP DNA | ecosystem: Engineered > Bioreactor > Anaerobic > Unclassified | place: Washington, USA... | reverse complement strand
GATGGCCAGGTCATAGAACCTCTGATAGAAATCGGTGGTGCGCGCCTCGCAGCCCTCGCGCAGCGGCGTGTCGGGGAAGAGCCGGCCGGCCATCCAGAGAACGCCGAGCACCGCCTCCGGGATGGGCGTGTCCCACGGGCCGAGATACTTGGGCAACATGAAGACCTGCCCGTTCTTCACCGCGGTGATGTTGGCCCATTCGGGGCTGTTCAGGATGGCCTCCACCGACGCGCCCTTGTACGGCACGGTGAAGATGACCTCGGGATCCCACTGCGCCACCTGCTCCAGGTTGACCTCGGTCCAGAAGCCGCTGATCTCCTGCGCCACGTTCACCCCGCCCGCCAGGGCCACCATCTCCGACTGCAGCATGTCCTTGCCCGCGGTCTTCAGCGGAGACGTGCCCGAGATGAAGACCCGCTTGCGCTGATCGGGCGGCGTTGCGTCGCTGACGGCCTTGATCTCGGCCAGCCGCTCGTCCATGTACGCGGTCAGGTCCGCGGCTCGTGCGGTCGCATCCGGCCCCAGGGCCTGGCCCGTAATGGTCAGCGCTTCCTTCAGCCGGTCCATGGTCTCGCCCTCGAAGCGGATCATGGGCACGCCGAGCGCCTGCATCGTGTCCTGGCTCGCGGCACGCGCAGCAATGAGGATCAGGTCCGGGTCGGCCTTCGCGACCTCCTCGACGCTGGCGTCCTGCTGGCCGCCCGGATCGGGCAGCACGCTCGCGTCGGGCTTGAGCAGGCCCAGCCGCGCCTTGATCTGCTCGTCCTTGCTCATCAGGAACGTTGCTCCGACCAGGCGATCCCCTCCGCCCAGCGCGTACACGTAGAGGCTGGCCATCCCATAGCTACTCACGATGCGCTCCACCGGCTGCCCGATCGTGACCTGTTGGCCCGCCTGGTCGATCAGGGTCACGACGCCGGCTGTGGTCGCTGCAGGCTCGGCCGCAGCCGGGACCGGCGCGACAGACGCCTCGGTGGCCGGCGCGGGTTGAACGGCAGCCGGCAGGCTGGTGCATGCGGTCAACGCAAGGAGCAGAATCAGGCTCAAGCCGACTGCGATGTCAGGACGTTTCATGGTTCACCTCTCATGATGTGATGCTCGGACGACGCAGGACGATTACGCCGCGGCGTCGTGCAGACCTCTCAGGTCGTCCAGCGCGGCCAGGGAAGCCTCGACCTGGGCCAGGCGCAGCCGCTGCACCATGGCCAAGAACGGCTCAGTTGGCGCTGTCTCAATCAGGCGCTCCTGCCAGCCTCGCAGCACCTGGCGCTGCCCCTCGAGCAGCGTCGCCATGGTGGCCGGGTCGCGGCGCTGCGCGAGATAGAGCTTGGCCAGGAACGCCGCTCGCAGGTCGCGCGGCGTAGCGACGGGCTCGCTCAGCCAGGCATCGAGCCGCGCACGGCCCGCCGGCGTCGCCTCATAGATCTGCCTGGGGGGCCCGGCCGACCGGCGCGGTGCGGAGGGTTCCTCGGGCGGCTCGGCGACCTCCGCAATGTGACCCTGCGCCAGCAGCTTTCCCAGCAGGAAGTAGACCTCGCTGCGCTTCAGGCGCCAGATAGCGCGCAGCGCCGGGTCGTCACAGACCAGGCGGGCCAGCTCGTAGCCGTGCCTGGGTTGTTCGACCAGCAATCCGAGGAGCAGGTTCTCGCTGGGCCAGGATGCTTGCATTGATCGTGGTGTAGCAGGAAACGGTCGCACATGCGCTGTCGTACTTCCTCGCTCGGAAACGCCAGCTATTCAGATTCTAACTAATCTCCGCAAGCGTGTCAAACCGGCCGGCGCGCCCGACCCCGGTACCCATGCATCGCTTTTGCCACGCGAGTATGATTGTGCTATTATGATCATACAGTTGTCATCGACCCTCAGTCGGTGTCGTTTTTGGCTAGCGCTATGTCTTTTTTGCATAGCGAAGACGAAAATGTCTCCAGTTCACCGACCTGGCATGCGTTTCTACTGCCGCTACAAACCTGACGAGGAGGTCTATTATCGCGTAGCTGCATCGAAAACCCGCACCACATTGGCATGACCCAGTTGACTATCCCTGCGTTCGTACAGGCAAAGGAGGCCTGCCATGCTGAAGAAACCACTCGTGATCAATGGCGTTCCGAAGACGTTGGTTGTCGACCCCGAATCCAGCCTCGCAGACGTGCTGCGCAGGCAACTCCTGCTCACCGGCACCAAGGTGTCCTGCAACGACGGGCACTGTGGCGCCTGCTCGGTGCTCGTTGACGGCAAGATCACCCTGGCCTGCGTGACAAAAATGAAGCGCGTGAAAGACGGCGCCAAGATCGTGACGGTCGAGGGCATCGGCACGCCCGAGAAGCTGCACATCATTCAGCAGGCGTTCATCGTATACGGCGCGGCCCAGTGTGGGTTCTGCACACCCGGCTTCGTCGTCTCCACCAAGGCGTTGCTGGACCAGAACCCTTCGCCCACACGCGAGCAGGTGCGCTCCTGGTTCACCCAGCACCATAACGCGTGCCGCTGTACCGGTTACAAGCCCATTGTGGACGGCGTCATGGCCGCTGCTTCCGTGATTCGCGGCGAGCAACCCCTGTCCACCCTCGAATTCAAGATGCCCGAAGACGGCCGCATCTGGGGCAGCCGCTACCCGCGGCCGACGTCGGTCGCCAAGGTCACCGGCACCCTGGATTACGGCCAGGATCTTGGCCTGAAGATGCCGCCGAACACCCTGCAGTGTGCGCTGGTCCAGGCTGAGATCTCGCACGCCAACATCCTCTCCATCGACACCTCGGAAGCCGAGAAGATGCCCGGCGTGTTCAAGGTCGTCACGCACAAGGACGTGAAGGGCAAGAACCGGATCACCGGCCTGATCACCTTCCCGACCAACAAGGGCGACGGTTGGGACCGGCCCATCCTGTGCGATACCAAGGTCTTCCAGTACGGCGATGCGATCGCCATCGTTTGCGCCGACACGATCGAGGAGGCCAAGGCCGCCGCAGCCAAGGTCAAGGTCGAGCTGGAGCCTCTGCCCGCGTACATGAGCGCGCCCGAAGCCATGGCTGACGACGCGATCGAGATCCATCCGGGCACGCCCAATGTCTACTTCGAGCAGAAGATCGCCAAGGGGCCGGACACGGCGCCGATCATGGCCGAGGCGCCGTACGTGGTCGAGGGGGACTTCTACCTCCAACGCCAGCCGCACCTCACCATCGAGTCGGACATGGGCTTTGCGTACTTCGATGAGATGGACCGGCTCACCATCCACTCCAAGAGCATCGGCATTCACCTGCACCATGGCATGATCGCGCCTGGACTGGGCGTCGAACCGGAGAAGCTACGCCTGATCCAGAATCCCGCCGGCGGCACCTTCGGCTACAAATTCAGCCCGACCCTTGAAGCGCTGGTGGGCGCGGCCTGCATGGCCACGGGCCGGCCCGTCTACCTGGAGTACGACTACCAGCAGTTCATCGCCTACACCGGCAAGCGCTCGCCTTTCTGGATGCATGGCAAGATGGCGGCCGACAAGGACGGCAAGCTGCTCGCCATGGAGACCGACTGGAGCGTCGATCACGGACCGTATTCCGAGTTCGGCGACCTGCTGACGTTGCGCGGCGCGCAGTACATGGGCGCGGGCTACGATCTGCCCAGCATTCGCGGGATCGGCCGGACCGTTGCCACGAACCACGCCTGGGGCTCTGCCTTCCGGGCCTACGGCTCGCCACAGAGCTTCCTGATGTCCGAAAGCCTCGTGGACGAGTTAGCTGAGAAGATCGGCATGGACCCGCTCGAGTTTCGCTACAAGAACGTGTACCGGCCAGGCGCCACGACGCCCACCGGCCAGGCGCCCGACTCCATGAGCTTCCCTGAGATGTTCGACATCCTACGGCCGCTATACAAGGCCGCCAAGGAAAAGGCCCAGGCCGAGTCAACCCCGGAGAAGAAGAAGGGCGTCGGCATCTCCCTGGGCATCTACGGCGCCGGCCTGGACGGGGCTGACGGCTCCGAGGCGTGGGTGGAACTCACCAAAGAAGGCGTGACGGTCTATGCAACCTGGCACGATCACGGCCAGGGCGCGGACATGGGCGTGGTGGGCACCGCGCACGAAGCCCTGCGCGCGCTGGAGGTCGAACCGGAACAGATCAAGCTGGTCCTCAACGACACGGGTCTGACGCCGAACAGCGGACCTGCTGGCGGCAGCCGCAGCCAGGTGGTGGTCGGCAACTCGATCAAGAACGCCTGCGAAAACCTGATCGAGTCCATGCGCAAGTCCGACGGTTCCCTCCGCACCTACGACGAGATGGTCGCCGACAACATTCCGCTCAAGGCGGTGGGCAAATGGACGGCCGCCATTGGTCAGGCCTGCGACGAAAACGGCCAGGGCCGGCCCTTCAGCTGCTACATGTACGCCGTCTTCATGGCCGAGGTCGGCGTGGACATGAAGACCGGCAAGGCGACCTGCGAAGGCTTCACGACGGTGGTCGATGCCGGCAAGATCAACAACAAGCTGATCGTGGATGGCCAGATGTACGGCGGCATCGCCCAGGGCATCGGCCTGGCGCTCACCGAGGACTACGAGGACATCCACAAGCATACCAACATGATCGCCTGTGGCCTGCCCTACGCACGCGACATCCCGGACAAGTTCGACATCTTCTACGTGGAGTCTCCGCGCGAGTATGGTCCGTTCGGCGCCTCCGGTGTGGGGGAAGCCCCGCTGACTGCGTCGCACGTGGCGGTCGTCAATGCCATCAAGGACGCGACCGGCGTCCGCATCACCCATCTGCCGGCACGGCCAGAAAAGATCCTGGCTGGCTTGAAAGCTAAGGAAGTCGCTGTCGCCTGACAAGGTGGCGCCGGAGTGAACCCCGCCTCGATCCGCCCGTTGTCGGGCGGATCGAGGCGGACCAACGTTCATGATACAGCGCAATAGTGCAGGAGGCGCCTGTGATCGGGCAGGACGAGCTCAGGCAACTCGAAGACCAGTGCATCCAGGAATGCGCACCGGAGTGCACGGCCGCGTGCCCCGTTCACGTCGATGTGCGCTCACTGGCGGCCGCGGTGGCGAAGGGCGACTTTGCAGGCGGGCTCAAGCTGCTCACCCGGGTGGTCCCCTTCCCCCGTACCATCAGCCGCATCTGCGATGCGCCGTGCCAGCCCGTCTGCAGGCGCAACGAGGCTGGCGATCCCGTGGCAATCAGGGCGCTCGAACGAGCCTGTGTCGAATACGGCGGCGCGCCAGACAAGCCGCGCGTGCTGCCCAGGCGGGGCAAGACCGTGGCGGTGGTCGGCGGTGGGCTCAGCGGCCTGACGGCAGCCTTCGACCTTGCGCGCAAGGGCTACGCCGTCTCGGTATACGAGGCGGGCACTGAGTTCGGCGGACGGCTGCTGGAGTACCCGGAGGCGATTCTTCCGCGCCGGCTGCTCTGCGACGAGCTCGCCATCGTTGAGTCCGTCCTTGCGGAGATCAGCCTGAGCGCAGGGCTGCAGGAAGAGAGTCTCGCGGCGCTGCGTCGCGAGTGCGATGCACTCTACCTCGCCGTGGGCTGGCCCGCCAGATCCACGTTCGGGCTGGCAGTCAACGAGGCCGGCCGGGTCGCCGTCGATCCGGTCACCTTCATGACCAGCATGGATGGGGTCTTCGCGGGCGGTGACATGCTGCGCAGCGGGGCCGAGCGCTCGCCGATCCGCGCCATCTCTGATGGCCGGCGGGCCGCGATCTCCATCGATCGCTATCTGCAGAAGGTGTCGCTGACAGCCTCGCGCGCCAATGAAGGCAGCTACATAACCCGGCTCTACACAAACACAGCCGGCATCGCACCGCTGCCGGTGGTTCCCATCTCCGACCCCGCGACGGGCTACACGGGGGACGAGGCCACGACCGAAGCCGCTCGCTGCATCCAGTGCGAGTGCATGGAGTGTGTCAAGACCTGCGAGTACCTGCGAGCGTATGGCCGCTACCCGCGCAAGTACCTGCGGGAGATCTACAACAACCTCTCCATCGTCAAGGGCGAGCGGAAGTCCAATCAGTTCATCAACTCGTGCAGCTTATGCGGGCTGTGCGGCGAGGTGTGTCCCGAAAACTTAGGCATGGGGCCGGTCATCCAGAAGGCCCGCCAGGTCATGGTGGCCGACAACCGGATGCCGCCCTCGGCACACGACTTCGCACTGCGCGACATGGCGTTCAGTAACGGCGCGAAGTTTGCACTTGCTCGCCACCGGCCCGGCGCCGCAACGAGTGACGCAGTCTTCTTCCCCGGATGCCAACTCGCCGGCTCTGCGCCGGTGCAGGTGGAGCAGGCTTACGGCTACCTCCGCGAGAAGCTGGGCAACATCGGATTGCTGCTGCGCTGCTGCGGCGCCCCGGCCGATTGGGCCGGCCGCACCGAGTTGTTTGGGGAGAGCCTGGCTGAATTGCGCGCGGACCTGGAGTCGCTGGGCGCCAGCAAGGTGATCGTGGCCTGCTCCAGCTGCTTCCAGGTATTCAAGGCCAACCTGCCGGGGATCGAGCTCATATCGCTCTGGGAAGTCTACGAGCGGCATGGCCTGCCACAGGAGACAGAACCTTCAACCTTCAACCTTCAACCTGCGACGCTTGCCGTTCACGACCCCTGCACGACGCGTTACGAGCCGCAGATTCAGGAGAGCGCGCGTGCGCTGATCAGGCGGCTGGGTTACGCTGTCGAGGAATTGACGCTGAGCCGCGAACGGACGGCGTGCTGCACCTACGGCGGCGTCATGTGGCTGGCCAACCGCCCCCTGGCCGAAGCCGCCGTGCGCCGGCGCATCGGCGAAAGCCAGGCCGATTATGTGACCTACTGCGCCATGTGTCGCGATTTCTTCGCGGCGCGCGGCAAGCGGACGCTGCACCTGCTCGACCTGATCTACGGAGCAGATCCATCCACGACCGCCGAGCGCCCGAGCCCGGGCTTCTCGCAGCGCCACGAGAACCGGGCGCACCTGAAGCGCAGGCTGCTGAGGGAGATTTGGGGAGAGGATATGCCAGGAGAACCGGCCACTTACGAGTCGATTCGCCTCCTGATCGCCGACGAGGTGCGGGACCGGCTGGAAGAACGGCTGATTCTGGTGGACGACATCCAGCGAGTGATCGAGCATGCCGAGAAAACAGGGCGCAGGCTTCTGAACCCAGAGACCGGCCACTTCCTGGCCCACTTCAAGCCCACTGTCGTCACCTACTGGGTGGAATACACGCCTGAAGCCGAGGCATTCCGGATCCACAACGCCTACAGCCATCGCATGGAGATTGCTGAGGGGCACCGGCCATGAACGAGCCAACCCTGCCGGCCGGCCCGGCGCCGTGGATCTGCGCGACCTGCAACATCCCGCTCAAGCCTGCGAAGGTGAGCATCGCCTACCTCGGCAACGCTTTCCCCGTCGACCTGCTCAGATGTCCCCAGTGCGGCATCGTCTGGATTCCCGAAGACCTGGCGCTCGGCCGGATGGCGGAGGTCGAGAAAACGCTGGAGGACAAGTGAGACGGGGAGCAGGGATAGGGCCGACGTGCACATCTTCCACCCGCCAGAGTGCATCGGCGGGGCGCCAGTCGTCACCGGACACCTCTCGGGCCACGCCTCTGCCAGTCGCCCGACACGACGTCGCTACTGGACATGCCTGACCGGTCGCCGCGCGTTTACGAACAACCGGCGCTGCGGGAGGCGCTGGGCGATGTGCTGCGACCTGGCGGGCTGGCGCTGACAGACGAAGCGTTGGCGTCCTGCGCGTTGACGCCCGGCGCGCGGGTGCTGGACGTGGGATGCGGCGCGGGCAGCACCGTGACGCATCTGCGCGATCAACACGACCTGGCGGCGATCGGGCTGGATGCGTCGGACGTCCTTCTCGGTTCAGCCCGTGCAACGAGGCCTGGGCTCCCCCTGCTGCTGGGCCGTGGCGAGCAGCTGCCCATCTGCGACAGTGTTTTGGATGCCATCGTTGCCGAGTGCAGCCTGTCGCTGATGGCTGATACCCGCGCCGCGCTGGTGGAGTTCCGGCGGACCCTCAAGCCTGGCGGACGGCTGCTGCTGGCCGATCTGTACCTGCGCAACGGCGACGGGCGGCCGCCATGTGGCGAGCACCCACCGGTGTCCTGTCTGGGCGGCGCGCTGACCAGGATGCAGGTCACGGGCATGCTGGCCGAACTCGGCTTCGCGCTGCACGGCTGGCAGGACCGATCCCAGGCGCTCAAAGTGCTGGCCGCCCGCCTGATCCTGGCCGGCATCCCGCCCGCGCAGCTCTGGACCGGCGCGTGCGCCGGCCGCAACATCACTGGCGATGCGCTGAAACCCGGATATTTCTGGTTGGTTGCCAGCAAGGGAGGCGTTGACTGAATGGAAGATGTCGATCGGATGTACGAGTTGAGACGGCAGGGCTTCTACTGCAGCCAGATCCTGCTCATCCTGGGCATGGAACTCCAGGGCAAGGAGAACCCAGACCTGGTGGCGGCCATGAACGCGCTCGCGGGCGGCATCGGCTTCACGGGTGAGACGTGCGGCGCGCTGACGGGCGGCGCATGCCTGCTGGGGCTGTACGCGGGCAAGGGCGCCCCCGAGCAGGAGGAAGACCCGCGGCTGCTATTCATGGTCGGCGAGTTGGTGACCTGGTTCCAAAGCGAATACGGCGTCCAATACGGCGGCATCCGCTGCGACGACATCATCGGCGAGGGCGGCAGAGACATGGGCAACCGCTGCGCAGCCATCGTCCTCGGCACGTTCCAGAAGGTCAAAGAATTGCTGGTCGAGCATGGGTTCGACCTGGCAGGCGAGGCATGGTGAAGGCGGCCAGCAGCTTGACCCTCTCGGAGACCGAGAGCGTCTGCCCCGAATGCCTGGCGCGCATACCTGCCCAGCGCGTGGCAGAGGGGTCCGACGTCTATCTTCGCAAGACTTGCCCCGAGCACGGTAGCTTTTCCACCGTGATCTGGCGCGGCGCACCGCCCTTCGCATCGTGGGTCAGGCCGAAGCTGCCCAGCTACCCTGAAGCGCCGTTCACTGCGGCGGATCGCGGCTGCCCCTATGACTGCGGTCTCTGCCCGGATCACCGCCAGCACACCTGCTCTGTGCTCCTGGAGGTCACCGCGGGCTGCGACCTGGGGTGCCCGGTGTGCTTCGCAGATGCAGGCGGCTCTGTCGCCACCGATCCGGACCTGGCCACCATTGCGGGGTGGTACCGGCGGGTGCTGGACGCGGGTGGGCCGTTCAACATGCAGCTTTCGGGCGGCGAGCCGTGCCTGCGAGACGACTTGCCTGAGATCATCCGCCTGGGCAGGTCCCTCGGATTCACCTTCTTCCAGTTGAACACCAACGGACTGCGTCTGGCCCGCGATCCGGATTACCTGCGCCGGCTCCAGGATGCGGGACTGACCACCGTCTTCCTGCAGTTTGACGGCACACGAGACGAAATCCATGCTCGCTTGCGGGGCCGGGCCCTGGCGGATCAGAAGCAGGCAGCCATCGAAAACTGCGCCAGGCATGGGGTCGGCGTCGTGCTCGTACCCACGCTCGTGCCGGGGGTCAACGCCGGCGAGATCGGCGCCATCATCGCGCACGCGCTGCGCTACGCACCGGCCGTGCGCGGGGTGCACTTCCAGCCGATCAGTTACTTCGGCCGCTACGGCCGAGGCCAGACAACCCCGCCCGATGACGAGCGGATCACCATCCCCGAGGTCATCGACGCGATCTCGGTCCAGACGCACGGCGCGATCCGCGCCGAGAGCTTCCGGCCACCGGGCTGTGAAAACGCGCTCTGCTCATTCCACGGCAACTTCGTGATCATGCCGGATGGCCGGCTCATCCCCCTGACCGCACATCGGGATGCGATGAACTGCTGCGACACGCCTCCGGTGGCAAAGGAAGGTGCAGCGCGGGCGCGCGAATTCGTGGCGGTGCACTGGGCTGCGCCTGCCCAAACACTGGGTGGCGCCACGCACGACGCCATGCAGCCGAGCCTGGGCGCGTGGGATCAGTTCCTGGAACGCGCTCATACCCACACCTTCTGCATCTCCGGCATGGCGTTTCAGGATGCCTGGACATTGGACCTGGAGCGGCTGCGCGACTGCTGCATCCACGTGCTGAGTCCCGACGGCCGGTTGATTCCTTTCTGCGCCTTCAATCTGACTGACCGGGAAGGCCGCGCCCTTTACCGGCCTGCACACCGCTCACCGCGCTCGGGCGCTGCATGATGGACGCGTGGGTGACCTGGCCCGGTCCACCTGGGCCGGTGGGATTCAAGGTGCTTTCGCTGGAAGGGCCGGGAGTCCGCTCGGCCCTGGCGGCATTCACCTGGGAAGGCTCGCTGGTGCGCATGGCCCGCTGCGATCGCTGCGGAGCCGCCGCACCCTCGCCCGCCTGTATGTGCGGGCTGCACGCCTCCTACAGCGCAGGCCAGGTGCTGGATCAGTACTGCCAGTATCGCGACCGCTTCCTGATCGTGGCCGAAGGCCAGGGCCAGGTCATCCTCCACGAACACGGCTGGCGGGCCGAGTACTGCGCGGTGCATGCGATCGTCGAGTTGTACGCAGGGAATGTGGTCAAGCACATGCAACTGCTGCGCGCAGCCCGCTGCCTGGGAAGCCCGCCGCTGGTCACGCTGGAAAACGCCATCAGCGTCGTTCAGGAGCACAGAAGGAGCTATCCGCAGAATGGAGATTGGCAAAGAAGTTGGCGCACCGATCCGGGTGCCCGTGCGGCGGCCGGCCCACCCGGCTAGACGACCAGGACCGTTCACGCCCGAACGTCCCATCGCCGTGCCGGACTGGCCGGTGAAACGGCCGGAGCCGGCCCCAGTGCCCTGCCCGCGGGCGCCCGAGCGCTGAGAGCAGCCAGCGTGACGCCCGAACTCCCGCGCTCGCCTCTCCATGCGTGGATTGCGGCCAGGATCGGTGCGCCGGACACGCAGCTTTGCGCAGCGCTGGCGGCCCATCAGCTTGCGCGGCTACAGGAGACCCTGCACCTGGCGCGGACCCGGAGCCCCTTCTATCGCCGCCGTCTCGCCGGTGCGCCCCAAGTGCTGGCTTCGCTCCAGGATCTCGCGTCCTTTCCGTTCACCACAGCGCAGGATATCCGGGACTTCGGACTGCAGTTCCTGTGCGTCTCCCAGGACGAGATCCAGCGCGTGGTGACGCTCGATACCACGGGCACGACCGGCCGCCCCAAGTGCATCTACTTCACGCGCGACGACCAGGAACTGACCGTCGACTTCTTCCGCGCCGGCATGGCGACGCTGACCGGTCCCGGCGATCGCGTGTTGATCTTGTTGCCCGGCGACCGCCCCGGCAGCGTGGGCGACCTGTTGGCCACCGCACTGACGCGCTTGGGAGCGATGCCGTTGAAGCACGGCCTGGTGCGCGATCCCGCCGAGACCCTGGCGGTGATGCGCAGCGAACAGGTGGATTGCCTGGTCGGCGTGCCGGCACAGGTGCTGGCACTGGCGACTTGCGGCGCAGAGCTCACGCTCAAGAGCGTGCTGCTGACCACCGACCATGTGCCCGACGCTATCGTCCGGAAAGTCGAAGCTGCCTGGGGCTGCACGGTTTACAACCACTACGGCATGACCGAGATGGGCCTGGGCGGCGGGGTCGAATGCGCGGCTCGCCGCGGCTATCACCTCCGCGAGGCCGACCTGCTGTTCGAGGTGATCGATCCGGTCACAGGCGTGCCCGCCCCAGAAGGCACGCCGGGCGAAGTGGTCTTCACCACCCTCACGCGCCGGGGCATGCCGCTGATCCGCTATCGCACGGGCGATGTCAGCCATTTCGTTCCGGATCCTTGCCCCTGCGAAGCAGCACTCAGGACGTTGGCGCGGGTGAGGCACCGGGCGGACGGCGCGGTCTGCATCGGAGACGGCACGTTCACCATGGCCGACCTGGACGAGGCCCTCTTCGCCCTGCCCGGCGTGCTGAACTTCTCAGCGTCGGTCGACCACGCCGCCCGTGACATCCTGACGCTTGAGGTCAACGTGACCGGCGGACCGTCCAGCGCCGGCGCCCGCGAGGTGGCCGCTGCACTGGAAGCAATTCGAGACATCGCGGCCGCGCGCGCCCTCGGCCAACTCGACGTGGCCATCAACGTACGGCAGACGGGCTACATCCTGTCGGGGCCGGCCAAGCGCACCATCGTGTCGCGGCCCGGGTTCTGAGAGGTACGCGGGTTGGGGTATAATGCTGCGATGGAAGACAGCCGGCACGCCAGGCGCAGCCTCTTCGACCGCATCGCACCGATGTACGGCCTGTTCTACAAGCGCCAGCAGCGCGCTTTCGGCGAGGTGCTGGACAAGATGCGCGCGGAGCTGGACCCGGCGGCCCACCGCAGCATCCTCGACATCGGCTGCGGCACGGGCGCGCTGTGCTCCGTGCTGAACCGCAGGGGATTGGCAGTCACCGGGGTCGACGCCGCAGCGGCCATGCTGCGCGTGGCCAGGCAGAAACGGGATAATCGGGGCGTTGCATTCATCCGGGCCAGCGCCAGCGAACGCCTGCCCTTTGAGGACAACAGCTTCGACGTGGTGATCGCCTCGCACGTGCTGCACGGCCTGCGGGCGCCCGAGCGAAGGCGGGTCTACGCTGAAATGAACAGGGTCGCCAGGCATCTTGTCATCGTTCACGACTACAACAAGAACCGGGCGACCCTGACGGATCTGGTCGAATGGCTCGAGGGCGGCGACTACTTCAACTTCATCCAGCGGGCCCAACACGAGATGGAAGAAGTCTTCTGCGACGTGCGGGCGATCGACGTCGCCCTGCGGGCCGCATGGTACATCTGCTCACCGGCCAAATAGCGCTACGCCTGCAGCTTGCTCGCCGCTGTCTCGTCGAACAGCGCCTCCAGCTTGCGCAGATCCGCGGGCTTGATCGTCTCGCCCTTGCCCGCGCCGCGCAGCCACTTCTTCATCCCCTTGGGGTCGAGCACCGGCACGGCAGGATCGGTAAGCTCGAGCTGCACGCGCGGATCGATGAACACGACGATGGGCTGCGCGGTCACGTTGACCTCGGGCAGCTTCTCGCGGACCCAATCGGTCAGCTTGCCGGCCGCGGCCTGCGCCTCCTGTGAGGGGTTGCCCAACCCCTCCTGGCTGAACACCAGGAGCGCTCGGCCCAGGCTGAACTTGCTGCGCCACTGGGCGCCGGTGTTGCTGATCTGGCCCGTCTGATCGCGCGTCAGGAACGTGTAGAGGCCCTGCGGCGAGAGCAGCACGAACTGGGCCGGCAGCAACCACGCGTACAGGTGGTATCGATCGTCGAAGCCCTTCATGCTGTCCGCAAGGACCTGGTCCGGCCGCGGGGTGCGGCCATACCGCCGCAGATTGTAGTTGCCGTACTGCGCCAGCACGAAGCCCGCGACGAGCGCCAGCAACGAAAGCCACATCAGGTTGGGCCGGAAGGATGCGAACATGCCGGCGCCGAGGATCGCGATGCCGCCGAGGCTGGCGTAGGTGCCGAGCTTGGCCCGGCGTTGGATCTGCTTGGTGTTGGTGGTGATGCGCATATGATATCAGGACCTCAATGAAGGATACTTCCCCACGACCAGGCAGGCATTCTGCCCGCCCAGCCCGAAGGAGTTGGCCAGGGCCGCGCGAACGGTGCGGTGGCGTGCCTCGCGCGGCACATAGTCGAGATCACACGCCGGATCAGGACGCTCCAGGTTGATGGTGGGATGCACCACGTCGGTTGCCACCGACATCACGGTGGCCAGCGCCTCCAGCGCCCCGGCGCCGCCAAAGCAGTGCCCGATCATGCTCTTGGTGCTGTTGACCATCACCCGATACGCGTGCTCCCCGAACACGCGCTTGATCGCCACGGTCTCGGCGACGTCGTTCTGCACCGTCGCACTGCCGTGCGCGTTGATGTAGTCGATCGCCTCCGGCGCCAGCCCGGCATCCGCCAAGGCCCAGCGCATGCAGCGCGCCGGACCGGCGCCGCTCGCATCGGGCTGAGCGATGTGGTAAGCGTCGGCTGACGCGGCCTGGCCCAACACCTCGGCGTAGATGCGGGCGCCGCGCGCCTCCGCGTGCTCCAACGACTCCAGCACCATGATGGCCGCGCCCTCGCCGATGACGAAGCCATCGCGGTCCACATCGAACGGCCGGCTGGCGCGCTCGGGCTCATCGTTGCGGCTGGAGAGCACCCGCATCGCGCTGAACCCCGAGAAGAAGAGAAAATTGACCTGGGCCTCGGTCCCGCCGGCCAGCACGACGTCGGCTGCGCCGCGGCGGATCCACTCCGTGCCCTCGCCCAACGCCTGCGTGCCCGCGGCGCATGCGGTCACCACCGTCGAGAGCGGGCCGAGGCACCCGTGCTCGAGGCCCACGTGAAACGCGGCCATGTTGCTGAGGTGCTCGATCGCCTGGTGAGGGGTGACCCGCACGGACCCCTGGCTGTACATCCGGCCGATCGGGTCCAGGATGACGTCGATGCCGCCGATGCCCGTGCCCAGCACGACGCCGAAGCGCTCGCGATCCTCCGCGGCCATGTCCAGCCCCGCGTCGACCACTGCCTCGCGCGCGGCCACCACGGCAAACTGGGAGTTGCGCGCCATGCGCCGCGCCTCCTTGGCATCGATGTGGGCCACGGGGTCGAAGCCCTTCACCTCTGCTGCGATCTTGGCGGGGTACGGGGAGACGTCGAACGACTCGACGCGCGCGACGCCGGACCGGCCGGCGACGAAGGAGGCCCACGTCTCCGGGGCTGTGCCGCCGACGGGCGAGATGGCGCCCAACCCCGTGATCACGACACGGCGTCGAGGGCAGCGATCTGCACCGAGAGAGGACATGCTGTCGCCCATCATACCCTACGCCGTGCGGCCCTGCGCGGCGATCTCCTCGCCGATCACCTGCGCCAGGTTCTGCTCCGCGCTCTTCACGGCCATGCGAATCATGTTGCGAATGGCCTTCACGTCGCTCCGGCCATGGCCGATCACCACGATGCCGTTGACCCCCAGCAGGGGCGCGCCGCCCACCTCCCGCCAGTCGACCCGCCGCAGCAGGGCCTTGGCGCTCGGCCACAGCAGCGCCAACCCCGGCAGCGCCAGGATCAGGCCCGGCGCCATGAGCAGCAGGGCCAGCTTGTTGCGCACGCCGCCGGTGAACTGCCGCTTCAGCAGCTTCAGCAGGAAGGAGAAGAGGCCCTCGCTCAGCTTGACGATGACGTTGCCCGTCAGCCCGTCCGCCACGACGACGTTGGCCGCGCCGCGGCCGATGTCCTTGCCCTCGACGTTGCCGACGAAGTTCAGGCCGCTCGCCTGGAGCAGGGGATACGTCTCGCGGATCAACATGCTGCCCTTATCGGCCTCTTCGCCGTTGGAGACGATGCCCACCGTCGGGTTCGGGATGCCGAACATGAGCCGCGCATACGCCGCGCCCATGATGGCAAACTGCACCAGGTACTCGGGCTTGCAGTCCGCGTTCGCGCCGATGTCGACGATCAGGCAGGGGATGGGCGCG
>Ga0123333_10003427_pt1 | contig 15413 bp, 13 predicted proteins | sample BioC12SIPDNA_3_FD_89957 | JGI IMG/M metagenome (GOLD analysis project Ga0123333, IMG submission 89957) | Anaerobic biogas reactor microbial communites from Washington, USA - Biogas_R2_B C12 SIP DNA | ecosystem: Engineered > Bioreactor > Anaerobic > Unclassified | place: Washington, USA... | reverse complement strand
CCAGCAGCACCCCGAAGATGCTGGAGGCATGAAACACGCCGCCGGCGGCGGCTCGCGTCTTCCCGGTGAAGGTTTCGGCGACCAACGCCGCGGCGATCGCCCATTCTCCGCCAACCCCCAGAGCCACGAGGAATCGCAGGCCGACGATTTGCCACCAAGTATTCGCGAAATAGTGCAGTCCGCTGAAAACCGAATACGTAAGGATGCTCCACACCATGCTTTTCCGGCGTCCGATGCGATCGGCAAGCATCCCGAAAAACAGCCCTCCTACAGCCCCGCCCACGAGAAAGGAGGCAAAGGCGTAGTTCGAGTAGCGATCGATTGCGGGATCGGTGAGGCTGACTCCCAACACTTCGGCCATCGCTGGTGTTTTGAAGAGCGTAAAGAGTTGCCCCTCGAAGACATCGAAGATCCATCCGAGGCAGGCAATGATGAGGACCATCCAATGGTAGCGGGTCAGGCCCTGGTGCCAGGAACGCTGAGATTCGTTCTCGCTGCTCATGCCAGTATCCCCTTTAGCTGCTTGGGCTGACGGCGGCGTCTCTGTCCGACATGGCCTTACATCACGTCTTTTCGGGCACTTCAGTTTGCAGTGTGGCACTGCTTGTGATTGGACGGATCGTCCATTTCGCAGAACCTGCCACAATCACAAGCAGTGTGAACCGCCGCGTTGCCTCGGGCTCCCACTGCTTGGAGTTGTGGAAAACCGGCTCCCAAGGGAGGATCCGTTCAACTCCAAACAGTGCCACACGACGCGTGCTGGCTAACGGACTCGTGCAAGGTCATTCAGTGTTCGTCAACCCGTTTTCGTGGTGTCGGAAAGTTGAAATAATTGGTCGCACGGTTCCCTGCCAGCACCGCCTCCACGTCGCGGCAGACGGAAGCGACGACGCGGTGCTGGGCTTCGTGCGTGAAGGCACCGATATGCGGCAATAGGATGACGTCGTCGCGACGGCCGAAGGCGTCCGCCTGAGGCGGTTCCGTGCTGCGAACGTCGAGCGCCGCCCCGGCAAGCCGCCGCTCGTCCAGCGCCCGCAACAGTCCGGTCTCATCGACCACCTCGCCCCGCGCGACGTTGATGAAGTAGGCCGCCGGTTTCATGCGGCAAAAACGCTGATAGGTAAACAGTCCCCGCGTCTGCTTGCCGCCGGGGAGGTGGCAGGTGATGAAGTCCGAAGTTGCCAGGAGTTCGTCTAGTTCGGTCAACCGTGGCCGGGCCTGGATCACGGTTAGGGAGTCGGGATCGAGGTACGGGTCGTGGGCCAAGACGTCCATGCCGAAGGCCTTGGCTCGCATCGCCGTCAAGAAACCGATCCGCCCGAACCCCACCACCCCCAGCGTCTTGCCGAACAACTCGGTGCCATAGAAATTCTGCCGAGCCCAGCCGCCGCCCTTTACGTGCCGATCCGCCTCCGGGATCCGCCGCGCCAGCGAGAGCATCAGCCCGAGGGTCAATTCGGCCACGGAAACCGCATTCTGAGCCGGCGTCGACGCCACCACGACGCCGGCCCGGCCGGCCGCTTCGACGTCGATGTTGTCCAATCCTGCGCCCGCCCGCGCGATGATCTGCAATTCCCCGCCGGCACGGATCAGATCTTCGGTTACCCGGGTCTGGTTTCGAACCACCAGCGCCTTGGCCGCGGCGACCGCGTCGGCCAATTGCTCGGGCTTTTTCCACAGTTCCGGCTCGAAGCCAACGGCAAGCCGCCGGCGCATTGCCTCCATCGGCTCACCGACAATGTTTTCCGTGACCAGGACATCGATCGCGGTGCTCATCTCGTCTTCTCCTTTTCCGGTCTAAGACCGACGACCGAATGAGTGTTGTATTCGCCATGGGTGGCGAGGTCGAGGGGGTCGGGAGTCTTTTTCCGTATCGGCCGCCGACCACGCTGGATGTGCCGAGCGGCGGTGGGGCCGATACGGAAAAAGACTCCCGACCCCTTTTGGGTTGCCATGCTCATTCATTCGTCGATCCTGATTGCCTCAAGCGTCATTGGAATTCCGTATTCTTGGCAAAGGGCCGCCAACTCCTCCAGTGTCTTCTCATCAATCCCAACGCCGTGCGTGCGATTGTTCTGCGCTTTGCGAAAGGCACGCTCGCCGGGGACAAGGATTTCGTCTGCTCCCGGCCGGAGGCGGCAAGCCTTGACGCGGTCGATCATGCTATCGGTGCGGGCCTGCATTTCCGCGGGTTCCATAAAGGCGGCGACATCGATGAGGCAGAAATAGTGCCCCACGTTCTGCGCGCGGTCCATGTGTTTGTACATGGAGCCCACGTCGCTGCCCATCGCCGCCCCCGCAAGCGCTCCGCAAAACAGCTCCACCATCATTGCCAGGGCCGAACCTTTGTGTCCAGCCATGGTCAAAACGGTGCCGGCCAGCGCGGCGGCGGCGTCGGTCGTGGGCCGGCCCTCCGGATCCAGCGCCCAGCCATCCGGGATCGGTCGGCCCGCCTTGTTCGCCGCGATGATGTTGCCGCGGGCGACGACCGAGGTGGCCATGTCGATCTTGACCGGGAATCCTTTTCCGCTGGGGAACGACGCGGCGATGGGGTTGGTGCCGAAGAACGCTTCGCAGCCTCCCTCCGGCGACATGGCCGGCTCGCAGTTGGTCATGGCCAAGAGCACCATGTTTTCGCGAGCCGCGCGGTTGCAGTAGTACGACAGCGTGCCGAAGTGTTGCGACCGCCGGATCGTCGCCGCGGCGATGCCGTATTGGCGGGCCAACGGCATGAGCCGCCGGAGCGTTTTCACGGCCTGGACCTGCCCCAGGCCGTTGTTGGCGTCGACCACTAGCGCCGCCGGGCGACGCGACTCGACAAGCAGTTCGGCCTTCGGGTCGATCAACCCCTTCTGAATGCGGCGAAGATAGATGTTCAACCGCGAAACGCCGTGAGTCGACGCGCCGTATACGTCGGCGTCGACCAACGCGTCGGCGAGAATTGCCGCATCATCCCGCCGCACACCCGCCGCGGCTGCCAGGTCGATTACCAAGGCGGTCAGATCATCGATCGGATAGCGATTCATGGTGGTTATCGTTGTTGGGTTGTTGTCATTGCCGGCTTACGAGCCAGGCTTCTCCGTGCCGGAGCAACGGCTGCTCGGGTCGCCCGAGCCAGACATCGTGACGGGTGAGCATCCGGCGGGTGACGTTTTCCAGTGGGGCGGCGGTCCAGCCGGGCGTTCGCCACAAGGCCGGCGACCCGAACATGCCACCAAGCCTCGCGCCAAGCAGTACGTAATGCTTCACCGATGGAAACGCCAGCACGGCCTCGTCCACGCCGGCGTCGACCGGCACGAACGAGCCGAGCACGACCGACGGCTGGTAGCGGCGGAGGGCTTCGCCGGCCTCGATCCGCTCGACGGCGGAATTCGAAACCGGCGCCGAATCCGTGGCGACGACAGCAAGGCCCGTTGCCGCCAAACTAGCGGCGAGTTCGCCGCTGCCGGAACAAATCTCAAGGATACGTTCTGCCTGCAACGACCTAGAGACGTCGCGAAGTGCCGCGATCAATTCCTTGCACGGCACGAGAAAACGCCCGGCCTCCTCGCAAGCGACCAGCCAGCCATCGGCCCGTTCGGCCGCCGCCAATTCGGCAAGTCGCTCATCGAAGGTTGGAAGTGTGTTCCCCTTTCTCGTCGCCGGTCGTTTAACCGCTGTGCCCAACGGGCCGCGCGTCGGGAGCCGCTCAATCAAGGGTACGTTCCTCCACTTATGACCGATGTTGTCGCGTGGCGTTCAACGCGCGGCCCGTTGGGCCGAGCGGTTAAACGATTCTCTCTATCTCACACGCTCGGCCCGCAACGGTTGATCGCGAAGGCGTTGAATTCCTTCAGTGCCTCGGCTTTCGACATCTTGCCGTCGCAGAGGTCGAGAACTTCGTTGAACAGCCGCTCGCCGGCCTCGTCCAGGGAAGTTCCCTCGAACATGTCGGACACATCGACCTCCATCGTGTCTTTCATCAACTCCCAGGATTCGCGATTGCCGGTCAATCGCATCGTGATCATCAGCGGATGATTGATCGTATGGCCGCCGCCCGTGCTGAAGCTCATCACCTGCGAGCCGGCCGCCGCGATGCCGGTGATGCTCTCGCCGCCGTGGCCGGGGGTGTCCATCAGCCACAGGCCGGCTTCGTCGCCGATCGGGTAGGCATAGTCGACCGCGCCGACGATCGGCTTGGAGCCCCACTTTTGCATAGCGCCGAGCGACTTCTCCTCGATCGTCGACAGGCCGCCGGCGATGTTATCGCCCGTCGGCTGGCTGCCGCGGAGATCGACGCCGCAGGCGAGGATGTTTTTCTCCATCCGCGCGATCATGCCCAAGAGCTTTTCGGCCACCTCGGGCGACTTGGCGCGGGCGCGAATCAGATCCTCGCCGCCCATCATCTCGGTCACCTCGGCGCCCAGCGCTCGGCCGCCCGCTTCGATCACACGGTCGCAGACCCAACCGACGCAGCGGTTATGGGCCAGGCCGCTGGTCACGTCGCTGGTGCCGCAGTTGAACCCGTAGATCAGCTTGCTGAGCGGCATACGCTGGCGCTGTTGGAGGTTGATCTTGCGGTTCAACTCCACCGCCATCCGCGTGGCGATCGCCAGGGCTTCAATGGCGCCGCCATCCCGCCGGATATTCACCACTTCCACCGGCTTGCCGGACTTGGCGACCTCGTGGGCGATGTCGTCGGCCTCGCAGCCCAGTTCCTTGAAGTGATCGACCACGATGACCGCGCCGGCGTTGGGATTGTTGCCGTGCCCGACCAGCGTGCGGAAGGTCTGGGCGAGGTCGGGCGCGATCTGGCAGCGTCCCAGCGGATGGACGATCGGGATCGTATTCTGCACCATGTGAGCGACGCGCTCACAGGTCGGATTGGCGTAGAGGGTGCCGCTGAGCATCAATACGTGGTTGCGAATCCCGACCTGGCCGTCGGGACGGGGATAGCCGTAGAAAGAGTCTCTCACCTCGGTACTCCTGTGATCCTGTTGGTTTGTGGTTTGGAAACTCACTTCGACCGCAAGTCGCCGCGGCCCCGGTTCGATTCGATGTTGTGGACGTGGACGTATTCGCCGCGGCGGATATCTTTCGACGCGCGGCCGATGCTCAGGCCGTATTTCATGATCGGCTCGCCCGCTTTGATGTCCGTGCGGGCGAACTTGTGGTTCGAGGGGATGTCGTCCAGCAGCTCGATCGTTTCGATCTCCTGCCGACCTTCGACGGTACACTGGACGTCGGCCGCCTTGCTGCCGGGGCCGATCAGGTTGGCGACGTTGTCGCCGGGATTGATGATCAAAGCTCGTAAAGTCATGCTTTTCTCCAGTAGGTTCCGCCTGCCGGGCGGAACCTGAAGTACAAAAAACGTCCTTTTCTACAAAACACGTCCATTCATCCGCCGGCCAACTCACTCGCCGCGCCGCTTCAAACGGCAACCTTTAGGAGCCGTAAGAAAATCAATTGGCCAATCGTAGTAGGGTGGATTGAAATCCACCCTACGTCAAAATGCACAACTTATTCTCTTACGGCTCCTTACCGGTCTTTCCAGGTTCCGCCCGGCAGGCGGAACCTACTCCCTTCACCAGGCACGCACTCGTTTCCAGGCCAGGTGCGTGCGGAATGCTTCCGCGGCCGCCACGCCGGCCTGGGCGCCGCGGGCGCGGCACTGACAAAGCATCTGTTCGGCCAGCGGCGAAAAGTCGCCGTCCGCTCCGCGCTCAAGTTGGCTCTTGTGGCACCGGAGCATGCGGCCTTTCAAATCAACATAGTCGCTCACGTCGACGTACAGGCTCGGCTCGAAGCCGGTCATGTTCATCGTGTCCATCCACCAAAGGACCGGCTGCGCCTGCATCACCGCCGAGTCGGTGCGGTGCCCGTTCGACGTGCAGTACCACGATGCCGCTTCCGACAAGGCTGCCACGGCACGGTGATCCGAGTGGTAGTCGGCCGCCGGGTGGGCCAGCACCAGCGTCGGCCGGAAACGGCGATAAAGCTCGATGAGCACGCGGCGTTGCTCGGGCGCGTCGACCAATTCGCCGTCGCCGAACTCGCCTCGCAACAGGTCCGCTCCGAGAACCTCCGCGGAGGCTGTCATCTCCTGCCGCCGCACCTCGGCCAGATCCGGGATCGGCGTCGACGGCTGTCCCTTGTCCCCCTGGCACATCACACAGATCCCGATCGCCGCGCCGTCGGCCTTGGCGCGGGCGAGCGTGCCGGCGCAGAAGTACTCCGCGTCGTCCGGATGGGCGACGACCGCCAGCACACGTTCTCCCGAAAAGTCGATGCGCATCATGTCACCGCAATCGGATATCGGGAAGGGCCGCCACATAGTCGGCAATCGTCAGCGACGCGTCGGCGTGCGTCCGCAGCAGCGATGCCGGACACGCCGACGTGATCGGGCCGTGGAGCACGCGTCGAACCACAGAACTCTACCAGGGCCGGTTGCAGTAGAACCGGCACTTTCGCGACGCCAGGATCTCCTTCATACCCACGGTCATCGCGCGGGCCGGGATGATCGACAACTCGCCGCCGACGGTTACCGAATTGATGGTCTTCGTCTCGCGGCTGAGATCGAGCATTCGGCTTGGCAGGGCGGCGAACTCGTCGGCCGACACCCTCTCGCCCGGCTCAGGCGGTTCGTTGAAGGCCATGTGACCGTTAATCCCGATGCCGCCGAAACAGACGTCGACACCGCCGCGGTCGTCGATCGCCCGCCGGATGCCGGCGGGGTCTTGCGGGTCGGGGAAGACGCGGTTCTCCGGCCGTGGCGCCAGCGCCGAATCGATCAGGTCGTAGAACTTGCGGTTCATGTAGCCGCGGAAGCTGAGCGGATGGTCGATATCGACCCAGCGGTCGTCGGGCGTGAGATACTCGTCCATGTTGATGAGCATCACTTCGCGGCAGTCGAACCGCTCGCGATTGATCAGGTCGGCGAGGATGGGGAACTGGTCGACCGGCCCAACCGGGATGATCAGCGTCGCCGCTCGGCCCTGCTGCTTCGCCTCGCGGAAGACTTCGAGCATGGTCTCGGCCATGTTCTGGGCGACGGAGGCCATGTCGCCGAGGATCCGCACCGTCACGGTAGTGCCTTCGCCGAGGCGCTGCGGCGGAATGTTGAGATAGTCGGGTAGGAGTGTGGTCATGATGGTTTTCTCCGGGTCGGCAGCCCGGCTGCTGTTCAGGCTTCCACCCCGATGGAAATATGTTTCGTCTCCAAATACGCGTCGATCCCTTCCGCGCCGAGTTCGCGTCCCCAGCCGCTCTGTTTCAATCCGCCGAAGGGACACTGGCTCGTGGCGGGCACCGTGTCGTTGATGCCGATCGTTCCCGCTTCGAGGTTTTCGGCCAGGCGCCAGAGCCGCGAGAGATCCCGGGTAAACGCATAGGCAGCCAAGCCGTACTCGGTGGCGTTCGCCCGGGTGACAGCCTCATCCTCGGTCTCGAAGCGGCAGATGGGAACGACCGGGGCAAACGTTTCTTCTCGCATACAGAGCACGTCCGAAGGAACGTCGGCCAGCACGGTCGGTTCAAAGAAGAATCCCTCGCCGGCGACGTCGGATCGGCGGCCGCCGCAGAGGATGCGTGCCCCCCGCGACCTGGCGTCCTCGACGTGCTCCAGGGCGTTTTGCAGCGCTCGTTCGTCGATCAGCGGCCCGATCTCCACCCCCTCCTCCAATCCGTCGCCAATCTTCAACGCCTTGGCTCGCTCGACGAACGCCTCAACAAAACGGTCGTAAATCCGAGCTTGCACATAGACCCGGTTCGCCGCGATGCACGACTGGCCCGTGTTGCGAAACTTGGCGATGATCGTCCCTTCAACGGCGCGTTCGAAGTCGGCGTCGTCGAAGACAATCACGGGGGCATGTCCGCCGAGTTCCAGCGACAGCTTCGTCAGCGATTCGGCAGCGCCGGCGACGAGCCGGCGCCCGACCTCCGTAGAACCCGTAAACGTGATTTTGCGGCAGATCGGATTCTCCAGCCACTCGGCGGCGATTTCCGCCGATTTGCCCACCACGAGCTGAAACACGCCCGCCGGCACTTCCGCCTCGGCGACCGCCTCGGCCAGGATAACCGAGCTGAGCGGCGTGGCGCTGGCGGGCTTGAGAATCACGGGGCATCCGGCGGCCAAGGCCGGCGCCACTTTCCGCAGTGCCAGCACGAGCGGAAAATTCCACGGCGCGATCGCCCCCACCACGCCGACCGGTGTGTGGACAACCATATGCCTCTTGCCGGGCGTCTGATTGGGCACGATGCGGCCGTAGGCCCTGGCGCCCTCGGAGGCGAACCAACGAAGATGATCGACCGACATCGCCACCTCGCCGCGGCTCTGCGCCAGCGGCTTGCCGTTTTCCAATGTGATCGTCCGAGCGATTTCATCGCTACGGCGTTGGAGAATGTCGGCGATCTTGGCCAGGTATTGCCCTCGCTCCCTCGCCGGCATCTTCCGCCATACCGGCCAGGCGGCCGACGCGTCGGCAAGGGCCTGACGCACCAGTGGGCGCGGAACCGTTCCAATCTGAGCGAATGCCTTGCCGTTAGCAGGATTCACCACGTCGATCGAATTCTGGGGGTCGGGCCAACGGCCGTTGAGGTAGAGTTTGTGGGTGGTTGTCATTGGTCATTGGTCAGTTGACATTTGTGGGGCAAGCAGTTCGGCTGCTGTTACGGCTGGGGCACCTTTTTCCAGTCTTCGAGGAACATTTCGATGCCACGGTCGGTGAGGGGGTGGTCGAAAAGCTGTTTCATGACGTCGAAGAACATGGTGGCGACGTCCGCGCCAATCAGCGCCGACTCGAGGACGTGGACCGGGTGGCGAATGGCAGCGACAAGGATCTCGGTTTCGTAGCCGTAGTTGTCGTAGATCGTGCGGATTTGGCGAATCAGATCCATGCCGATATGGCCCACGGAGTCCAGTCGGCCGACAAACGGGCTGATGTACGTTGCCCCGCACTTGGCGGCCAGCAGGGCTTGCAGCGGCGAGAAGGTCACCGTGACGTTGGTCTTGATCCCGTCGGCCGAGAGCCGCTTTACCGCCTTGAGGCCTTCGCGCATGATCGGCACCTTGATCACCACGTTGTCGGCGATGGCGGCCAATTGGCGGGCTTCGGCCACGATGCCTTCGGCGTCCGGGGAGAGCGTTTCCAGGCTCACCGGGCCGGGAACGATGCAGCAGATCTCTTCGTACAACTCGCGGGCCGGGCGGCCGGTCTTGGAAACGTGCGTCGGGTTTGTGGTTACCCCGTCGACGATGCCCCAGCTCAGCGCTTCGCGGATCTGGTCGATATCGGCAGTGTCGAGAAACAGTTTCATCGTGCCTTTTCCTTCTCGGTGAGCTTGCGAGCAGGGGTTTTCGGTTTTGCCGGTCCGGCAATCGCTTCTCCGGACGCGCCCACCCACTGCGGAACAAAAGTGCCCGCGGCGACCTGTCGCTCGATTGATTGGCGGGCGTCCTGTACGTGCCGGCGGGCCAGACGTTCGGCCTCATCGGGCTGATCGGCCTCGATGGCCGCCACAATTCGCAGGTGGTCATCGCGGACTTGGCGCGGTGGGCGGTTCGCCCGGACAAACAGCCCCAATACCCGGTAGCCCTCGGTCAACCGCGTCAGCAAGGGGTTTTGGGAAGCGCGCACCATGCGGGCGTGGAATTGCCGGTCGATCTCCGACATTTGCTCAAGTTCCTGCCGCCGAGCCAACTCATAGGTTCGGTGCGCCAGAGCTTTCAGGCCGCTCAGTTCCGCCCGACTCGCCCGCTGGCAACACAGCCGCGCCGCCAGCCCTTCGAACATCTCGCGGATCTCGTAGGCGGCCAGCAGGGTGTGGGCGTCGAGTTCGCTGACGAACATCCCCAGATTGTCCACCGCCGCGACCAGCCCGCAGAACTGCAGCTCCAGAAGCGATTCCCGCACAACACTTTGCGCCACGCCGAACCGCTGCGCCAGATCCTGCTGCACGAGCCGCTGTCCGGGCTGGAATTCGCCGGAGAGAATGAGCCTCTGCACGGCATCGCGGACGCGGTGCCGCGCCAGGCTGGTTCCCGTGGTCTCCGAATTGGCCGACGAAGCGGGCAAGGGCGTGCTCCTATTATCGATGATTATCGATAATCAGCGATAATAGCGAGTCCGCCACCCGTGTCAAGCGCTTGGGGCCGGATTTGCAAGCGTATATTCCGGACACCTCCGGAACTATCCCTGGTCTTTTCCGCTCGTCTCGGTGAGCCGCTCGATGACCGCCAGAGTGGTTGCACGCTGTTCGTCGAGTTCCTTGAGGCTGTCGCGTTCTTTCTGTACGACCGCCGGCGGAGCCTTCGAGACAAAGGCTTCATTCTCCAGCTTCTTGCGTTTGCCGAGGATCATTCCTTCCAACTTGCCCAGCTCTTGCTGCTTCTTTTTGATCTCGGCGCCGATGTCGATCAGGCCGGCGAGATCGACGAAGACCTCCAGCCCGGCGGCCATGGTGCTCGCGCCCAGGGGCGGCGACTTGATGTCCGGGCCGAAGCCCGTCGGACGCGCGCCGGCCATCGAGAGGAAATAGGGCTCCATCGGCCGCAGCAGGTCTGCCACGGCGGCATCGCAGCGGACCGAGAAACGGAGTTCCTGCTTCGGCGGCACGTTCTGGCGGCTGCGGATCTCGCGGACGGCGCGCAGCACCTCCTGGAAGCGGGCGAACTGCTCCTCGATGTGCGGATCGCGGCGACGAGCGTCGCTCTCGGGCCAAGCAGCAATCATCACGCTCTCGACGGCCGGCTCGGCGCTGTCGATTCCGCGCGCCGGCGCCACACCGGCCAACAACTGCCAGACCTCTTCGGTCAGGAAGGGAATCATCGGGTGCAGAAGACGCAGCAGTGTGTCCAGGGCGGAGGCGAGCACCCGCTGCGCCACCGGGCGGGCGGACTCATCCTGCAGCCGCGATTTGACCATCTCGACGTAGAAACTGCAGAACTCGTCCCAGGCGAACTCGTAAAGAACCCTGGCGGCGTCGGCGTACCTGTAGCCGGCCAGATGATCCGTCACCTGCCGGGCGACCGTCGCCAGGCGGCTCAATAGCCAACGATCCTCGACCGTCAAATCCTCGTCCGCCACCGTGGCGGGCGTGAAGCCTTCCAGATTCATCAGGGCGAAACGGGAGGCGTTCCAGAGTTTGTTGCAGAAATTGCGGGCCGTCTCGAAACGGTCGCTGACGACGGCGCCCCGCGGCAGATCCTTGTCTTCGGCCTTCACGGCCCACTGCGTGGCGAAAACGCCCTTGCACTGCGAGCACTTCACCCGCGGCAGGATGCGATTCTCGCGGGTTTGCTCGATCAGCGCTTTGCAGTGCGGGCATTCGAATTCGACCGGCATCCGAATGTCCTGCGTCTCGGTGGTCAGATAGGCCAGGCCGAATCGGAGCGAATCGGCGCCGAACTTCTCCATCACGTCGACCGGATCCACACCGTTGCCCTTCGACTTCGACATCCCTTCCCCGTAGGCGTCGAGGATCTTGGGATGAATATAGACCTCGGGGAAGGGGATCTCGCCGACATTGTACAACCCGGTGAGCACCATCCGTGCCACCCACAACGTGATGATGTCGCGGCTGGTAATCAGCACGTTGGTCGGGTAGTAGTATTTCAGTTCTTCGGTCGGCTCGGGCCAGCCCAGGGTGGAATGGGGCCAGAGGGCGGAACTGAACCATGTGTCGAGAACGTCGTCCTCGCGGACCAGTTTGTGGCCGGGAACCGCATCCTCATGGAGATCTTCTTCCCGCGAACAGATCCACCACTCGCCGTGCTCGTCGTCCCACCGCCATGCGACGTCGTCGCGGCCAGCCAATGCGGCCTTCAAGTCCGACTCGGAGGCGGTCTTCGCGTACCAAATGGGAATCTGGTGGCCCCACCACAGTTGGCGGCCGATCGGCCAGTCGCGTTTCTCGCCCAGCCAGTCGAGATACCCCTTGGTGTAGCGCGACGGGAGGATGCTTACGCGGCCGTCGGCGACGGCCTCGATCGCCGTCTCGGCAAGCCTGTCCATGCGAACGAACCACTGGTCGGCCAAGTAGGGCTCGATCGGCGTCTTCGTGCGGTCGGAATGGGCCAGGTCGATCTCGCGGTCTTCGACAAGGGCGACGAGGCCCAGTTTTTCCAAGTCGGCAACCACGCTCTTGCGAGCTTCGAGGATCTTTTGCCCCTGGTACGGTCCGGCGTTTTCGTTGAGTGTGCCGTTGGGGTTGAGGATGTTGGGCATCGGCAACTGCCGGCGCAGGCCGACTTCGTAGTCGTTCGGGTCGTGCGCCGGCGTGATCTTCACGCAGCCGGTGCCCAACTCGGGCTTTGCCCAGGGGTCGGCCACCAGAGGGATGGGGCGGTTCAGCAACGGCAGCATCACCTGCCGGCCGGCGTCGGCCATGTCGCGAAGCTTCACCAGCGCGGGCAGCATTTCCTCGCGGCGCTGGCGCACCGCGTCGATCTCGGCGCGGATTTCCGCTTTCTGCTTGCCGGGGGCGTCGACCAGACGGGCGTGGAGTTCGGCCTCGATCTTGTCCAGAGCGCCGGCAGGGTCGGGATGGACCGCCACGGCGGTGTCGCCGAGCATCGTCTCGGGGCGGGTCGTGGCGATCGTCACGTGCGACGGTTCGCCCGGCTCCGGATCGATTACCGGATAGCGGAAGTACCAGAAATGCCCCGGGACCGTCTCGTGAAAGACCTCGTCGTCGCTGACGGCCGTCTGCAGGGCCGTGTCCCAATTCACCAGCCGCTTGCCGCGGTAGATCAGCCCTTCGCCGAACATGCGGAAGAAGGTGTGGCGGACCGCGCGGGCGCAGACGGAGTCGAGCGTGAAGCGAGTCCGCTGCCAGTCGCAGCTACAACCGAGTTGCTTCAACTGGCTGAGGATGCGGGCTTCGTACTCCTGCTTCCATTGCCAGATGCGGTCCACCAGCCCCTCACGTCCCAGATCGTGGCGGCTCTTTTTTTCCTCCGCGAGCAATCGGCGCTCGACAACCGCCTGGGTAGCGATCCCGGCGTGGTCGGTGCCGGGCATCCAGAGCGCCTCGTAGCCTTGCATCCGCTTCTGGCGGATGAGGATGTCCTGCAGGGTGTTGTTCAGTGCGTGCCCCAGGTGCAGCGCGCCGGTGACGTTCGGCGGCGGAATAACAATTGTATATGCCTGTCGCTGGGGATTCGGCTCACTGTGAAAGTAGCCTTTCTCCTCCCAGAAGCGATACCAACGCCCCTGGGCGGCCTCGTGATCATACTGCTTAGGAAGTTCACGCTCCATCGAGAAGACCCTTCTTGGTTCTCAGTTTCCAACGCGGCCCTGCGGCAACAACCAAATTCGTTTAACCGCAACGGCCAACGGCCTGCGCGAGAGTGTCGTAGCGGGCTTTATTGCTGCCTCCTCCGCGCAGGCCGTTGGCCGTTGCGGTTAAACGACAAAGACTCCGGCGCCTAACCAATGACAAATGACTCCTACTCATCCTTGCACAACTTGTACTCGTAACTATCAACCAGCGCGATCCAACTGGCTTCGATGACGTTTTCGCTCACGCCGACCGTGCCCCAGACTTCTTTCTCATCGGCGCTCTCGATCACCACGCGAACGCCCGCGGCCGTCGCCGCCTCGGAATTGATCACTCGGACTTTATAGTCGACGAGCTTGACATTTGCCAGGGCGGGAAAGCGGCCGTTCAGAGCTTTGCGCATGGCGGCATCCAGGGCATTGATCGGACCGTCCCCCTCGGCAACCTCGTGACGGACGTCGTCGCCGATGCGGATCTTGACCGTGGCCTCCGTGGTGGTGTGACGGTTCCCGTCGGTTTCCACGGTAACATGGTAGTTCAGCCGCTCGAAATGGGGTCGGAATGTCCCGGCGCATTCCTTGACCAGCAGGTCAAACGACCCCTGGGCAGCCTCGTATTGGTAGCCGGCATTTTCCTTGGAGACCACCTTGGCCAGGATCCTGTCCATGAGCTTGGGATCGTGCTGGACGTTGTGTTTGGTCGCCACGGCCACGATGTTGGACCGGCCGGACAACTCGCTCACCAGCACGCGGCGCTCATTGCCCACCGATTGCGGGTCGATATGTTCGTAGCTGGCCGTGGTCCGTGCAACGCCGCTGACGTGCATGCCGCCCTTATGGGCGAACGCGCTCTTGCCGACGAAGGGCTGCTGGGTGGGGTAGTTCATGTTGACGATTTCGTACACATACCGGGAAAGTTCCGTCAAATACTCGACCGAATTCGAGCGGAGTACCCGATAGCCTGTCTTCTTGAGCGCCAGATTGGCAATCACCGAGATAAGATCGGCGTTGCCGCACCGCTCGCCGAAGCCGTTGATGGTTCCCTGGACCTGGGCGGCGCCGGCGTCGACCGCCGCCAGCGAATTGGCCACAGCGAGGCCGCAATCGTTATGGCAGTGGATCCCGACGGGCGCGCCAAGTGCCGCGACCACCTCTGCGGTGACTGCCCCCACCTCTTCCGGCATGCTGCCGCCGTTGGTGTCGCAGAGGACGACCATTCTCGCGCCGGCCTCGAGCGCCGCCCTCAGCGCGGCCATCGAATAGCCCGAGTCGTGTTTCCATCCATCGAAAAAATGCTCGGCGTCGAAAATCACTTCGCGACCGGCGTCGTGGAGCAGTCGGATGCTGTCGGTAATCATTGCCAGGTTTTCTTCGCGCGAGGTGCGGAGAACCTCAGTGGCCTGGAAGGCCGACGATTTGCCGACGATCGTTATCGCCCGCGCCTGAGAGTCCAGCAGCGATGCGAGGCCCTGGTCTTCCTCGGCCGCAATGTTCTTGCGGCGAGTCATGCCGAAGGCGCAGACGCGGGCCTGCCGGAGGTCCATCTCGCGTGCCCGTCGGAAAAACTCGCAGTCTTTCTCATTCGAGGCCGGATAACCTCCTTCGACGTAGTCGAAGCCGAGACTGTCCAGCCGCGTGGCCAAAAGAAGTTTGTCCTGGAGAGAAAAGCTGATCCCCTCTCCCTGGGAGCCATCCCGCAAGGTGGTGTCGTACATCTCGATGCGACGCATCAGTCCCTCAACTCGTGCTGCTCTGGCAGACCAAAAAAAACGCCCTCAAGGCTCTCGGGCCTTAAGGGCTATCATGGATCGGTCGCTTGCCGGTCGGATGCCCTCAAGGCCCCGCGTTCCGAATAATCACCGCGATCACACCGACGACGACGTCGCCGGGCAAAACGCAGCGTATCGGATGGGAAACCTCGGTTCGCATCGATCGGACCTGGAAGATTGGACCAAACAAACAAAAATACGACGCCGGGTCGCTGCTGTCAACCCGGGTGGGGAGATCCGAGACGCAAACCACCGAATGGGTGGGCGCTGCGAGACGACGCGAGATCCGGGTGGCAGAATCAGCCCGGCTGCCCGCCGCAGCCGGGGTGACGGCGGCGGAACAATCAGCCGCCCTCGGCCGATCAGCGGTCGTCGTCCCCTTCTTCAT
>Ga0123333_10003424_pt1 | contig 15440 bp, 7 predicted proteins | sample BioC12SIPDNA_3_FD_89957 | JGI IMG/M metagenome (GOLD analysis project Ga0123333, IMG submission 89957) | Anaerobic biogas reactor microbial communites from Washington, USA - Biogas_R2_B C12 SIP DNA | ecosystem: Engineered > Bioreactor > Anaerobic > Unclassified | place: Washington, USA... | reverse complement strand
GGTGGTGGCCTACGACTTCGACACCGGCCACCAGCAGACGCTTTGCCAGATCGACAGCGCCGTGTTCCACGTGACGGCCTACGATAACCAGCATTTCGTGGTGACGCATCCGTCCCACGGACCCGGGATGCTGTGGACCGACCTGACCAGCGGCCGCTGCAGCATGCTCCGCGACGGCGTCGTCCATTGCCCTTGCACCACGCGGGGGATTGCCTATGAAGTGCCGGCGGCTCGGCGGCTGGGATTCATGGATCCGCTCGCGCGGCGATCGTTTGAGTTCCCGATGCCAGAGCAGTTCCAGTACATCCATACTGGCTGGGATCCCGCCGGGCGTCTGTTCCTCTACGAGAACTCGACTGACTGGGATCGGTTCGATGTCCACGACATCTACGTCCTGGTGCGCCTGGACCAGGCGGGGGAGGATACGCAATGGCTGCGACTGACCGGTTCGTGGCCGACCTGCCTCGGTGGCCAGAAGGCGCACTTCCACCCGCAGGTGACGAGCGACCGGCGCTGGATTCTGTTCACCGGAGGTGACAAGGCAAGCCAGACGTGCCACATGTTCCTGCTCGATATTGCGGATCTGGCTGACACGCAGGGGATCGGGCTGGACATGTTGAGGCCGATGGGGGGGTTCGAGTCGTGACACGGATCTGTCTGGACGACGCCCAGAAGTTCGCGGGCATCAAGGAGCGTTTCGAGGACCTGCTGTGATCTGCGGAGCGACTGGCTACGTGGTTGCAGCCGGAGTGAGCGCGGCGGTACACTGACGGCTGCTTTGATATTCTTCCACAGTAACAGGGGATCAGACCATGTCGAGTTCGCGTTTGGTGTGCTGTCTCGGAATCATCGCGATCGTGGGCGGCTGCGCTTCCAGCGAGTCGTCGCCCGCGACCGGATCGACCGCGCACTGGGAGGCCCAGTTGAAATCCGAGTCGCCCGAGGACCGGCTGAAAGCCCTGGAAAAGCTGACGATCCTGGGCACACAGGCCGCGTCAGCGCTGCCCGCTATCAACGAGGCGCTCCAGGACCCCGACACGCGTGTTCGGCTCGCCGCAATTGAGGTAATTGACCGCCTGATCCTCAGCGGCAAGGGATCCATCGCTCCCGTCGCGGCGCTGCTCGAGGACCCGGAAGATGAGGTGCGGGCGCGCGCAGCCGCGGCCATCGGATGGGGAGATGAAAAGGACCAGCAACAGCAGTATATGGAACCGCTGATCAAAATGCTGGAAGACCCCTCGCCGGCGGCACGCCTGGCTGCCGCCCGGGCCATCCAGCGTGTGGACGCGACCGCCAAGCAGCCGCTGCCAGTACTGATGCAGTTGCTGGACGATCAGGATGCAGCCATCCGAACGGAAGCCGCCGCCGGCCTCGTGCCGTTTGGGGCCGAGGCGAAGGAAGCCGTTCCGGTGCTGGTGAAGATCATCGCAGAGGAGGACCACTTGGCTCGTGAGCAGGCCGCGTTGGCCATCGTCGCGATCGGGCCCGACGCTGCACTCGCAGCCCGGGACACGCTTATCGAGATCGTCGACAGCTGCCTCAATCCATCGGAGTGTCTGGCCGTGGGTCAGGCCCTGGCGCTGGTCGGTGCCGATGCCAAGGAAGCAGTGCCTGCGCTGCGGCAGATGATCGGCAGGTTCCCTCGCGTCCAGACCTTCGGCGAAGAGATGAACAAGATCTGCGATCAGATCGAGTCGGCGCAATAGGCCGGTGTGCGTCCTATTCTCTCCGAAGCTTCTGGAACAGTTCGGCTGCTCGGCCTGACGGGCCGAGCAGATAGATTGGTGAGCTTCCCAGCAATTGCGTGCCGCCGGGCAGCGGCCGGCCGACGACGTCCAGGACGCGCAGTCCCTGTTCATCGGGGATAACGACCCGCGACTCCAGCGCATCACTCTCACTCCACAGCGCGACCAGAGCCTGGCCCTGCGTCTCGAAGGCGGCGGCATGAGCGAAGTTGCCCAGTGGCGACGCAGCCGCGCACTCTGGCCGCGCGCCGAGCAAGTCGGTCAGGACGGCCAGCGCCGCAAACAGCTTCCGCGGGACGCTGCCGTTGTCGAACAAGGCACATTCGTAGTTAGGGTCGTTCACCCGGCCGCTCGCGCCGGAGTGAATAAACACCTTCTCGACGCCGTGCGCGAGCATCGTCAGGAAGAACCGCACAGTATAGTCCGCACATTGCCGCTCACTGTCCAGCAGCCGCTCCTCGGACCAGCTGCCTGCACGCGGGATGAACGGCCGGCGCGTCAGGTTGTCGGCCCCGTAATAGGAGAACTCCGTGATCCAGATCGGCTTGCGGCCACCCTGCGCGTCCATCATGGCCAACAGGTTCCGCATCTGGCCGACATAGCTCTCCGGCGCACGTTTGCCCGGATACATGTGCAAGTTGAATATATCGACATGATTCAAGCAGCCGGCTTCGAGCACTTCGCGGGTCAACGTATCCGGCGTGCCGCCGATACCGCCAATCACCTGGCAGGTGGGATCGGCAGCGCGCATACCCCGGGCTGCCACCTCCAACAGTGCCACATAATCAGCGGGAGTGTAGCGTTTGCCGCCGAGTTGGCCTTCCCGATCGGACGGCAAGGCATAGGACGTATACACCGGTTCGTTGAGAAACTCCCACACCCGGATGCGATCTCGGTACCGCTCCACCGCCTTCCCCACAAAACCGGCCAGGTCGTTCGGGTCCTGGGGGGCGAAGGACGAGCGCAGGCGGTTGGCCGGATAGCGGGTGCCGGTGACCAGACTTTGCGGCGCTTCGCTGTTCCAGTCCGCCGACGGGAACGGGGGCAGCAACGGCAGGACACGGCCCCCTGCCTGCAGTACGCGGTCGATCTGCACGTCGCCCACCGCCCACTGGTACTCGCCCCGCGCCGGCTCGATGTGCTGCCACTTGAGCGACCAGTCGCGATACCACGTGACGCCGGCCGCACTGGCCGCTCGGATCTGATCCTCCGAGACAAACGCGTGATTGATCCCACACACAGAATCATCCGTCGTCCGCGGCGGGACAATGGCAATCGCCAGGTTCTTCGACTCCGAGACTGCGCCGCTGTGGGCCGTGGCACGGATGCGGTAGTAGCCTCGCCAATCCGGGACAAGCGGTACGTCGTGCTGGATCGCCGTGCGTGCAGGGACAGTGACCGACGCGGGCGGCAGCGCAACGGGCTGATCGGCGTAGTCGGACACCTGGAATTCAACACGCACGTCGACCGGGGTCGTCGCGTGGTTACACAGCCGGACCGACAGACTGCCCGGCGCACCGGCAACATAGATCCCAGCCGGCGCGCTTGGCTCGATGGCAAACTCCAGTTCCGCCCGCGGCTGATAGACAGTTGCCTGATCGCTCTTCTCCAACTGGACGGCGTCCACATCGACATCCACCCGCTGCTCCTCCGCCAGGTCGGGCCCGACGAACACGAATACCCAGCCGCCTTCGGGACGGAACGTGTGCGTGTAGCGTCGCCAGCTCGTGGTGAGTTCCACGCCCGGGCCGCAATGGCCGGAGCCGCGACCTTCCGGATCCTGTGATCGAGCGCCAAGCAGCGCCCGCACGCCGGCCACACTGGCCCGCATGTCGCACGAAATCGTATACGTGGCACCCCGTTCGACCGGGATCCAGCCGAGACTGGCCGCCAGCACGCGCAGCTCCCGCTTGACCAGGGGCAGATAGTAGTCGAAGTACAGCACCGGCGTCTGGTCGGCGCCCAGCGGTATGCGGAGAAACGCGTGGCCCTGCGTGCCGCCCGTCTGGATACTTCCGTGCAGCCGGTTCAGGTCGCCCCAGCCGGTGCCTGTTCCCAGCGACGACCAACCGGCGCCGCCCAGTTCGAACGAACCGTTGGGCACGAGGTTCACGCCCGGAACCGGCGCGATCGTGTCAGTGAACACGACCTCCTGCTCGGCGATCTCGACAATCTCCACGTCGGCCACATCCAGCCTGCCCGGCTCGGCAAACCAGATCTGCAGGCGGCCGGTGGGCCCGATGTCGCGTGTGGCGTGGAACGGCGCCGTGTACCACTGCCAGGACGGGTTGACTGTGAACTCGGTGAACAGACCGCCGGGCAGCCAACCCTTCGTCTCCCGGATCGCCACTCCCACGGTGCGGCTCGCCAGCCCGACGGCGCGCATGCGGCAGGAGAATTGATACAGGCGGCCGGCGTTCAGTCGGATGTGGCCCCCCTGAACGAGCATCGCGTGGCTGTCGGCACCCTGTCCCTCACAGCGCGTGCAGTCCAGGCGCGCAAACGCGCCGCCATCCGTGTCCCGTTCCACGGTCAACGCCTGTGTCACATTCACCGCGGAGCCCGACACGGTCCACTGGGTGGGCACACCATCGGTGCCGCTCGCAAAGTCACCGTTGGCAACCAGATTGACCTGTCCGGGTGCGGAGGGGAGCGACACGATCGGCAGCGTCCCCAGGAACAACATCAGCATGATATGTGTGGTAGCCATGGTATCACTGAGCATACGTCATCGGCCGGCCAGCCGCCATCACCTGAGTCCATGCTTCTTCTGCAACTTCACGCGCGGCGCGACGGACGGCCCCGCGTCCAGCTCCGCCTCAGTGCCGGTGCCGAGTGCCGGGCCGGTGCCGTGCGAGGGTCAGCCGGCAGCGGGACGTGGCTTGCACACCAGTCGGCAGCGCGTGAAACTGGTGCCGGGCCCTGCGGGAACAGGACCGCCTCCCCGGAATCACACGAGGTACACATCAATGTTCATGCGATTGGCAGTACATCTCGCCATTATCCTGGCACCGCTGCGCTGCGCCGTGGCGCTGGAGGAACCGGTCCGCCGCGTGGAAACCGGTCTCACACCACTCACGCCGGTGGTAAAACCTGGGGCGGAGCCGTTCGCGCTCAGCGATGTCCGTCTGCTGCCAGGCCCTCTCCGGCACGCGATGGAACTCGACCGTGACTATCTGTTGTCATTGGATCCTGACCGCCTGCTGCACGTGTTCCGGCTCGGCGCCGGCCTGCCGTCCGGCGCCACACCGTATGGCGGCTGGATGGCACCCGACCATCGGTCGCGCGGCGAGTTCGTCGGGCATTATCTGTCCGCCTGCGCAATGGTGTATGCCAGTACCGGAGACGAGCGGATCCGCGACAAGGCGAACCAGGTCGTGGCCGGGTTCGCCGTCTGCCAGGAGCAGCTGGGGAGCGGCTTCCTACACACCCTTCCCGACACATTCACCACCCGCTGCGAAGCTCCTCTCCCATTCTGGTACCAGACGCACAAGGTGCTCGCCGGCCTGCTGGACATGTACGTCTACTGTGACAACCGGCAGGCGTTGGACGTCGCCCGCAAACTGGCGGACTGGGCCAAAGCCGGCGCGGACAAATGGAGCAACAGCCAGCTGCAGACGATGCTCGACATTGAGCATGGCGGCATCAACGAGGCCCTGGCCAACCTCGCGGCCATCACGGGCGACCCGGAGTATCTGCAGCTCGCCATGCGTTTCAATCACCTGGCCGTGCTCGGCCCGGCTGCCAATCGCGACGACCGGCTCACTGGCCTGCACGCAAACACACAGGTACCCAAGTTCATCGGCGCGGCGCGCCAGTATGAGCTGAACGGGCAGGAGTGGCTCAAGACGGCGGCCACGTTCTTCTGGGAGAACGTGGTCAAGGAGCGATCATACGTGATTGGCGGCCATGGTCTGGGTGAGTATTTCACGCCGCAAGAGACCCTGTCGCAAGCACTGGGCTCCAACACGTGCGAAACCTGCAATACCTACAACATGCTCAAGCTGACGCGACATCTCTTCTGCTGGGAGCCGCGTGCGGAGTATGCCGACTACTATGAGCGAGCGCTGTACAACCACATTCTGGCCTCGCAGGACCCGGCGACGGGGATGATGTGCTACTTCCTGCCGCTGGGTCACGATCAGAAATGCCGCAAGGAATACTCGACTCCCGAAGACAGCTTCTGGTGCTGTGCGCCCCTATCGATGACGACCTGCCCCGTGCCCCCGGCTGTCCCGCGCTCGTGGCCGAAGCCGGTCAGCTTGCCAGTGTCTTGACCCCCGTGTCCAACCGGCCGTCTGTTTTCACGGCCGCGCCACAGGCGGTGCGTGTTTTCAGCGCGTCCCACGACGCCGCCGTGACATTTGAACCGTTGTACCGTGTGCATGACGACCGCGCGTATGCCGTCTATTGGGACACGTTCACGCCGGAGGAATGGCAGGTGCGAGAAGAGCGCGCAGCGTTCCTGGCCGCCGTCACGGTCGATCGCGTCCTGCCCGGGGACGAGGAGAGTGAGCGTGCCCACAACATGCAGGGGGAGAACACGGCGACCGGCGAGGGGAAATGGCGTCACGCGACGGACGGAGGCTGGTTCTCGTGGGACCTGCAGGGCGCGGCCGACACGCCACTGGAGCTTCACGTGACATACTGGGGGAGCGACAGCGGCGGGCGCGAGTTTGATGTGCTTGTCAACGACCAGCAGGTAGCCACCCAGACGCTGGACAATAACAGACCGGACGAGTACAATAACAGACCGGACGAGTTCTACGACGAAGTCTACCAGCTGCCCCCGGCGCTGACACAGGGGCAGGAGCGACTCACGATCAAATTCCAGGCGCACCCGGGCCGGATGGCTGGCGGCGTGTTTGGCGTAGCGCTGCGCAGGGTGCAGGCCCCGCCTCCTCCGGCAGTGCCGGCGAAGCCGGAGGTGTGACTCATTAGGACATGAAGCGATCTCACCTCGTCTCGCCAAAGAAAACGCTCCAAGAACGCTCCCGACGCTCGCCATCCGTGGGACCGCAGCGTCCGGACCGTCGCGCGAATGCCCGTGGTCCCCTCAGCCTTACAGGAGACATCCGATGCCCAATTCTCGAATCACGCGTCACCGGGCGAGCGCTGTTGTTCTGCTGTGCTGCACACAGGCTCTGGCCCAGACGTCACGTCCGGACACGATCCGCGACCGCATCTGGATCTGGGGGCATCCCGCTGGTGTGTACAACGAGAGCTTTCTCGCCAATCTGCCGCAGAAGTCCACGATTGAGCCGGTAGCTGCCGCGGACTACATGGGGATCCGCAACATGATCTTCGTGCGTTACGACGGCAAGCCGGTACCGCCGTTCGATACGTACTACCAGCCTTTCCAGAAGCTCGATCGCGTCTACTGGTCGCTGGTCGGAGCGAGCGGTGTGACGTCTGCGGACGAGCGCGACCAGGTCTTCCAACTGGCTGAGAAGCACCAGAATGTCGTGGGCTTCATACTGGACGACTTCTTCCGCTCGAATGTCACAGGCCCTGGCACCGACCCTGACACCGAGACGGGCGACGTCACGCCGTTCGAAGCGTCCCTGACGCCCCAGGAACTGCGTCTTCTGGCCCAACGGAAAGTGCGGGGAGAGAAACTGCCGATCATGGCCGTCGTCTACACGGGACAGATCTCGCAGCGGGCGAAGGCACATGTGGCGGAGGTGGACCAGGTGTGCCTGTGGACCTGGCGGCCGGCCGACCTGCAGGATCTGGAAGGCAATCTGACACAACTCGAGAAGCTGATCGGAGACAAGCCGGTGTTCCTGGGCTGTTACATGTACGATTTCGCCGGCCAGCGTCCCTTGCCCGTAGAACTGATGCAGCAGCAGACGGAGCTGGGCTACAAATGGCTCCAGCAAGGACGCATCCAGGGCCTGATCTTCCTGGCCACGCCCAACGTGGACGTGGACCTGGAAGCCGTCGCCTGGACGCGGCAGTGGATCGCCCGGCTCGGCGACCAGTGAAGCGGCAGGCAACGCCGCCAACAGCCAACACATGGCGATTCTCGCGGGATGTCATTCCACGGAACGCGACCAGCCCGGCCCGGCCGCTGCACAACATGCGGGCAGGCCGGTCGGTCGGTCGAGTGACGTCATGCGTCTTGCCCGTCGTCCGGATTGATATACTCAATGCCGTGGAAGTCGCACGACAACCGCGGCGAGCCCCGTGTATCAGACCGCGTGCGGGTGGGGGCGTCAACACCGGCACACCGGGGTCCGCGGTCATCGCGAATTCGGATGCTGGGTCGAACCGGCCTGGGAGTCAGGTTAGAATAGATGGCTGTTTGGTCCCCTGTATCACAGCTTTCGACTGACTGACCCTGGGAGGGATTGTCACCATGAGTACCGATGCGCAGCACGTTACACCGCGGCGCGAGTTCATTAAGAGCACTGCGCGGATGGCCGCCGCCTCTGCCCTGGCGGGCGTCGCCATTCCCCGCGTCTTTGCCGGTGAGGATAACACGATCCACCTGGCCCTGATCGGCTGTGGCGGCCGCGGCAGCGGCGCGGTAGCCAACGCCATGTCGGCCGGCGGGTTGGTGCTGGGGGGCAACGAAGGCACTCCAGCGGCGGGCGGGCCGGTCAAACTGGTGGCCATGGCCGACCTGATCCCGGCGCGTATCGAGCAATCGCGCCAGGCGCTCACGGACATCCTGGGTGACAAGATCGACGTGCCGGCGGACCGGCAGTTCATCGGGTTCGATGCCTACCGGAAGGCGATCGACTGTCTGCGCCCGGGCGACATCGCGATGCTGACCACCCACGCCGGGTTCCGGGCCGTACACCTCGACTACGCCGTCGAGAAGGGGGTTCACGTCTTCATGGAGAAGGACTTTGCGCCTGATCCGGGCGGCGTGCAGAAGATCCTGCGGGCCGGCGAAGCGGCGGAGAAGAAGAACCTGAAGATTGCGGCCGGGCTCATGGCGCGCCACTCGTCCGCCCGCCAGGCCATGATCCAGCAGATCCGCGACGGCGCCATGGGTGACATCCAGCTCATTCGCGCCTATCGCATGGACTCGGGCTACCACATGGCTCCGTTCCCCATCGGTGAGAATGAACTCATGTGGCAGCTCTATCCCGGACACCCCTATGAGTTCCTGTGGTCGTCCGGCGGCGTGTTCATCGAACTGATGATTCATCAGATTGACGAGTGTTTCTGGATCAAGGATGCGTGGCCGGTCAGCGCGCACGGGGTCGGCGGGCGCTACGCGGGCAGCACCGACTGCAGCCAGAACCTGGACAGCTACTCGATCGAGTACACGTTCCCAGACGGCACCAAGGCGCTGGTGACCGGGCGTTACATCCCCAACTGCTTCAACGATTTCGTCACCTACATCCATGGCACGAAGTGCGCCGGCGAGTTTTCGGGGAATATCCACGCGCCGTCATCCAGAATCTTCAAGGATCAGCGTATCGATCCCAAAAACGTGGCCTGGAAGCCCGAGAAGGAAGAGATCAATCCCTGGCAGGCCGAATGGCACGCGCTGCTCGATGCGATCCGCAATGACAAGCCGCACAACGAGGCGCGCCGCGCGGCGCTCTCGAACCTCGGTGCGATCATGGGCCGGGCCGCAGTGCACACCGGCCAGATCGTGACCTGGGAACAGGCGATGGCGTCCACGTTCGAGTTCTGTCCGCACGTTGCCGACCTGAACGAGAACAGCCCCGCGCCGGTCCAGTGCGACGAACACGGCCGCTATCCCGCGCCCGTACCGGGCACAGACTGGCGGGAGATCTGAGAGCTTAAAGAAAGCCACAGGGGTCAGGCCTCTTTGCTTCAGAAAGAGGCCTGACCTTCCTTTGTTCATCCCAGCCACCGCCCTTCTGTTTCCAGCACGAAGTCAATGGCGCTGTTGAGTTGTTTCGCGTTCTGGCCACCGGCCGTACCGCTGACGCGGATCCAGTCGAAATCCAGCGCTTCGAGCAGGTAGTCGTTCGTGCCCCAGGATGCCAGCCGCGCCGACTCCCCGCCCAGTTCCAGCAGGTCATCGCCGGGCGAGTCGTACAGGTAGGCGCGGTCGTAGCCGCCACCGCCTTCCACCGTCACGTACTCGGCATTGGCCAGCGTCACGCGGTAGTCGATCCCGCGGAGCGTGTAGTCCGGCAGCTGCAGCGTGCTCAACGCGGGGGCTGGCCGCAGGGTCACAACGTCCGCGGAACTCGATCCGGTGAGTCGCACTGAGTCGTTTCCGCCCGCGCCGTCGATCCTGAACGACTCGACCTCCGCCGCCACAAAAATGTACGCGTGGTTGTTTACAAACAGCCGGTGATGGGTCGGACCAGCCGAGAAACGAATGGTGTCGTCCCCCTCGGTACCGGTCACGAACACCGTTGTCTGCGATCCCCCGGCACGAATGGCGGCGGCCCGCTTAGTATGGCCGGCCTGCTCTTCCGCCCGGGCGATCAACAGCCGGACATTCTGCGGGGTGAGGACCGCCTGCAGCGACGGCGCGGAAGCGAAGGAGTTGCGCAGCGACAGTGTCTGTGCGTTCAGCCAGCCGTCTACGAAATCGACCCCCGTTACTGCTTCGCCACTGCCGATCACGACCTGCCGCGAGTCCACCCCGCCCGGGCGCAAGGCGGCCGGGTGCGTTTCGGTGACAGTGTACGTGCCGACCCGCAACCCTCCGAAACGGTACGAACCATCGTCGCCCGTGATCGTCGTGGTCGTGATCACTCCCTGGCTGGTGGCTTCAGTGAGTGTAATGGTTACTCCGGGGATACCGATCGACGCGATCTCAAAGCTGTTGGTGACGAACGGTATGTGCACGATCCCGGAAATACTGCCGCTCAGCGCACTGTCGATCGTCACCGTGGCCTCATTCGCTGACACAGCACCGTCGCTGTCGATGGCGGTGTAGGTGAACCGCACAATGCCCGAGAAATCATCGCTGGGGGGCGTGTAGACGAATGAACCATCCGGCAGACCGACGAGTGTGCCGGCCGAGGGCGCACCGTATTCACACACCGCCAGCGCGTCGTTGCCCGGATCTGTGTCATTGGCCAGCACTCCCAGGGCAGCGTCCACCACGAGATCCCCACCACCGACGTGCACATAAATGTCGTCGACGGCCGTGGGAGGCATGTTCTTGACCAGCATCTCCAGCTCGACCGTGGTCGGCGTGTCGGGCTCATCGTCGTCGGTCAACTCCAGACGGACCGTGAAGGGCGCATCCTGGGGCCGGTTGTTGGCGTACCGGTGGGTTTCGCGAAACGACGATGTTCCCGCACCGTACTGATACGTATTGGTCTCTCCATCGCCCCAGTCGACAACCAGCGTATGGCGATCGCCCGTCCCCGGATCCACGATGCGGCCAGTCAGCGTTGCCGTCCCCCCCTCACTGATCGGCGTGGTGATCACCACGTCCTCAAACTGGGGCAGGACATTGTTGACCGTCACTTCGAAGACTTCGGAACGCGTGCCACCCTGCTCGTCGGTCACAGACAGCGTCATCTCGAACACACCGTCGTCGCGATACACATGCTCGCCATCAAAGGACCCGGCGGTCGGCGGCCCGGGCAGCTCGATATTGGCAGTCCCGGTGGTAACCCCCGTACCGTCCCCCCAGTCGATGGAATAGCGGAAGGGGCCACTGCTATCGAAATCCATGAAGGCTCCCAGGGCGGGCACGGTAAACGGCCCTTCGTCGAGCGTCAGGTTCCCGGGCCCCCACACGATCGGCGGCTGATTCCCGGTCGCTTCCGCAGCGGCAACGGCAACGGTATTGTCCGAATCGCTGACGGCCATACGCATTTCCGACACTGTCACGGGACTCGCCGCAGACAGAGCTGCGCGCTTCACACGGTTATCGTCCGCTTCCCCTTGGGCTGCCGCCACGACAACCACGTCGAACTGCTGCTCGTCGTAGTCGCCGTCGTCGTCGGTCACGCGCACGGTCACGACATAGGTTCCGGCGGCAGCATAGGTGTGGCTGCCGTCAAACGAGCCGCTGGTGAACACCCCCGCAGAGCCGGCTTGATCGATCGTTGCCGCGCCGCTCGACGGCGGAGTATCGTCACCCCAATCGATTGTGTAGGTGAACGTCTCCGCAACCTCCCCGGTGGGATTGAGTGGGTTCGCGAAGCCGGGATCCGTGAATACGCCGATATCCGTCAGGTTGAGCGGCACGCCGGCAGTGGCTGTCTGATTGCCGATGACGCCCAGCGTGGGCGCCACGTTGCTGACCGTAACCTGGAAGCTCTCGCTGGCCGTCCCTCCGTCATCGTCGCTCACCGTCACCGTCACCACATAGGTTCCGTTGTCAGCGTACACGTGGCTGCCATCAAACGACCCGGCGGTCGGCGTGCCGGCCGCTCCGGCGTGGTCGATCGTGGCGATCCCGGTACTGGCCGCCGTGCCGTCTCCCCAGTCGATCGAGTAGGTAAAGGTCTCTTCCCGCTCCGTCCCCGGGTGCAGGGGATTGGCAAAACCTGGATCGGTGAACTGACCAATGTCGGTGATCTGGAGCATTGTGCCTTCAGCAGTGGTCTGGTTCCCGACAACCGTGAGTGTCGGAGCGACGTTCGTGACTGTCACGTTAAACAGTCCGGTATCCGCGCCGCCGTCGTCGTCGGACAGAATCACCGTCACGATGTAGCTGCCTTCGCTGGCATACACGTGCGAGCCGCCGAAGGTGCCTTGCGTCGGCACACCCGCACTGCCCTGCTGCACGTCGCCGACCTCGCCCGTGGTCGCCGCTGTGCCGTCACCCCAGTTGATGAAATAGCTGAACGTCTCGCTCGTCCCACCGGCCGCGTTTGTGAACCCGGGGTCGGTGAACTGGCCGAGCTGCGCCAACTCCAACAACGCCCCCTCGGCGATCGTCTGGGCACCCACGACGGTGAGCGTCGGGACGACATTGGCAATGGTGGCGGTCAGCGTGTCGGTGGCCGACTGCCGCGAGCTGTCCGTTACCGTGAGCGTGACTGTGTACGTGCCGTTGTCCGCATAGGTATGCGTGGGGGTCAGCGTCCCGGACGCTGTCGTACCGTCGCCGAAATCCCAGACAATGGTATGCGTGTCCTCCAGACTCTTGTCGGTAAACGATCCGGCGAACGTAATCGCCTGCCCTTCGTCAGCCGTCTGGTCATCACCCGCCTCCACTTCGGGCGGTGCAGGCTTGACCGTGACCGGCAGGCTGGCAACCGCCGAATCGCCGGCGTTGTCCTCCACACTCACGTGGACAGTGAATTGGTGCGGGCTGGCCGGCGGGCAGCTCAGATACTGGTGCTCCGCCGAAAACGTGCGAGCCACGGGATCGACTACCGCCTCAGAAGTCTGGCCGTCTCCCCAATCGACCACCGCCACATGCGTATCGTTGCTCCCGCCGTCAGTAAATGTCCCGGTCAAAATAACCGACTCGGATTCCACAATGGTACTCTTGTCGAGACTCACCGCAGTGATGATCGGCGGCGCGTTGGTGACCTGTACGGTCACCCATCGAGTCAGTGACTGGCCGTTGTCATCGTCCTGGACGGTCAGCGCCACCGTATACTTCCCGTCATCCGCGTACGTGTGTGTGCCGTCAAACGTGCCGCGCGTGACCTGGCCTGAGCTGCCTGGCACGTCGACTGTCGCATCGCCCGTGTCGACCGGCGAGCCGTCCCCCCAATTGATGTGATAGGTGAAGCTCTCCACAGTGCCAGCCGCCGCCTGGGAGAAGCCGGGATCCGTGAACATGCCGATATCCGGGATACTCAAGACGGCGCCTTCGACCACGGTCCGCTTGCCACACACGTAGAGATTCGGCACCACGTTGTTGACGGTTACCTGGACGGTGTCCACACCGGACGTGCCTCCGTCGCCGGTCACACTGACGGTCACCGGGTAGACGCCATCATCCGCAAACACGTGGCTCAGCTCGAACGTCTGATCGGCTTTGATCGCCAACGGCTGGGAACCCGAACCGTCTCCGTAGTCGACGCGGGCGGTCCAGTTCTCCGCACCGCTACCCTGGAACGACCCCACCCCCGTGAACAGACTCCCTTCGTTCACTGTCGCATCGCTCCCCGCCTCCACCAACGGCGCGGCAGCAAGCAGGGTCGCGAACGACAGGACACGCCGATCCTCCAGACGTTCGTGGTGCAGCTGGCGAGTCGAGACTGATCCGCGTGCCTTGCGCCGATACGTCCGCCGGGCGTGACGGGACTGCGTGTCGCCTGCCCAGAACACATTACTGCGAGTCATGGTGGTCCTCCCTGGTGTGGCAAGCCAACAGATTCCACTGAGCGCAAATGATCGCCCAAGCCCCCCAGATTCGCAAGTAGGTGCCGTGTCCCCAGCGTGGGACACGGCGTCTATCAGCAGCCGGCTGTTGCAGCACTCGCCCAATCAGGGAGTACCAGTCAGGGAGTGCCCACTCAGGGAGTACCGGTCAGGCGGTCAACCAGGAAGTCCTCGAATCTGGCCAGGTCTTTCCATGCCATTGCGCAGGTGACCTGTTTACCCTGAGGATCGATGCGGGTGTGTCCATCGTCGGTGACGACGAGCGGCAGTTCTTCCAAGGTGACGAGTTCCTGGGCGAACGCCAGATAGATGGCCACGGTATCGAAGAGGACAGAGCTGGCCTCTTCGGTGTCGGTGGCATTCGGATCGCCGGCCTTGCGCCAGATGCGGTAGTTTTCGATAACGGCCCGGGTCAGCGGGTCGGTCGCGTCCGCGATCCGGCGGTACTTCTGGCCGCTGAGCGTTACGAGGCCGCAGGTATCCAGCGGAGTGATCGTCATCGGCCACTGAGCGGTGAACACGCTCCGGGCCGCAGCGACGTCGCCCACGACGTTCCACTCCGGGTCTGGTGTGGACTTGCCGCCGTAGCCCAGCCGCACACTGCCGTGCATGCCCACGAATCTAGCGCGCTGGGCAATCCGCGGTTCCCGTTCCAGAGCGACTTTAATGTTGGGCATGGGGCCGATGCAGATGAGGGTCATCGGCGCGGGGGCGTTCATGATCGTGTCGATCAACGCTGCCACGCCGTCCTGGTGGACCGTGCCGGGGAACTGCTCCAGGTTATAGTCCGCCACCCACGGAGCCTGCGGGCCAGCGTCCTCGGTCTGACGGACGCCGATACCGATGGGAATGTCCGTACGTTTGGCGGTCTCGAGCATCTTCGCGATGATCTTGGCACGATAGACGGTGTCCCCCATATCGGAAACGACCAGCTTCACATCGAGCTCGGGCGACTTGAGCAGCGGTGCGAGGGCCCAGGTATCGTCGATGTCGCCGCCGATATCCGTGTCCAGGATAACGGGGATCCTGGCCGGTTTCTTCTCGAACATCAGCCACACACCCTGGCCGACATGCGGATCGTCAGCGGAGATCGCGCCCTGGCCCAGAACTTCGAATTCCTCCAGCCCCGCGTCGGCGGCCCACTGCTGCATTTGTCCTGGTTCCCGCAGCGCGACAAACCGCTGCCAGCGCTCCGCCTCGTCCCCCTGCAGACGCGCCTGGCGAGTGCGTATCAGTTCCGCCACGGCGGACGCGGGATAGCCGCTGCCCGCACCGCCCCCAATATATGCTTTGCCCCCCGGGCGCAGAACACGACGAACCTCCTGCAGCCCTTTGACCGGGTCATCCCAGAAAAAGATCGAGCCGCGGCTGGCCACGAAGTCCACCGAGTTGTCTGGAAACGGCAAGGACTCGGCACAACCAGTCACGGCAAACAGCCGATCCTCG
>Ga0123333_10003420_pt1 | contig 15460 bp, 12 predicted proteins | sample BioC12SIPDNA_3_FD_89957 | JGI IMG/M metagenome (GOLD analysis project Ga0123333, IMG submission 89957) | Anaerobic biogas reactor microbial communites from Washington, USA - Biogas_R2_B C12 SIP DNA | ecosystem: Engineered > Bioreactor > Anaerobic > Unclassified | place: Washington, USA... | reverse complement strand
TCCGTCACTGGCCGAATGGCAGAAAATTCCCCCCTAACCACCAGGATTTGAAAAACCGAATAGTTTTCCTGGCTTCTCAGGTTTGCCCAACCGCATTTCCGATGGTACCTCCATGTTAATATCCGGCCGTGATCGAACGGCGGCCGGCTCGCGGATCGAAGATCGAGGACCTGGGGAGAATTGGAACGTGGCCAACTCGAAACGCACTGAAGTTGTCATGGACCGCCGTACGTCGCAGGATCGCCGGAAGAGCAATGAGCGCCGCAAGAAGAATGTGTCGGCGACGGCGGAGCGTCGTGGGGGCCAGCGGCGCAAGGTGCAGCGTCGTCGCCAGATCGACCCGACAACGTGCGAACGGGACTATTCGGCTGACGAGATCGAGTTCATGCAGGCGCTGGACGCCTACAAGCGGGCTAACGGACGGATGTTCCCCACGTGCAGCGAGATTCTGGAGGTGATTCGCGATATGGGGTACGTGCGCGTGTCGCCGGGTGCTGAAGTTCCGCCCTCTGGCACCGATTCGTCGCCCGCCCCGGCCACTGCGGACGCGGGGCCCTCCCCCGTTGCTTGACCTGCTTGACCTGCTTGACTTGCTTGACGCGCAGGAAGAATCCGACCTTGCGTCTCGGGGAGAATCGCGTTACCCTCCCACCACGTATCGTCTGTGACAGATTCGCGTTTTGTCGTTTCCTGTCAGATCCCGAACGGGGGTGTCGAGGTGGTGGGGATGGCAGATCCATCGCATGTGCGGGCCGACGTATGCCGGTGGTGCGGCGTGCTGTGCCTGATTGTTGTCGGGGCCGCGGGCGGCTGCAACCTGGTGGCCACGGGGCAGAACATGCAGGGATCGCGTCTCTACGAGCAGGGGCAGTACTACCCGGCGATGGAGAAGTTCCAGCAGGCGATGGCGAGCGACCCGAACGATGCCAACGCCTACTACAATCTCGCGGCCACGTTGCAGCAGCTGGGGACGGCCAACAAGGACCCGGTCCTGCTGCAGCAGGCGGAGACGGTGTACAACCAGTGTCTGGACCGCAACCCGAACCACACGGACTGTCACCGGGCTCTGGCGGTGCTGCTGGTCCAGACCGACCGGACGGATCGGGCCTTCGCACTGCTCAAAAACTGGGCGATTCGCAGTCCGCAGAACGCGGACGCGCGGGTGGAGTTGGCGCGGCTGTACGAGGAGTTTGGCGACGCCAAAACGGCCGAGTTGCAGTTGCAGCAGGCGATCCAACTGGACCAGACGAACAAGCGTGCCTGGGCGGCGATGGGGTACCTCCGCGAGTCCAACGGCGACCTGAGCCAGGCGTTGGCCAACTACCAGCGGGCGTACGCGCTCAACGGCTACGACCCCACGATTGCCAACCGCATCGCCGCACTCAACAGGACGGTCGCCGGCACACCTGGCCAGCCGGCGGCGGATGGCAGCACGCGGACGGTGGACGCGTCGACCTCCGGGGCGCGTTACTGATTGGCCCGGGGGCGTCCCTGGCGTCCTTCTCACATCGGGGCCGAGAGCTTAGAATCCGTGGTCTGGGCGGCCGATTCCCACAGTTGCCGCATTGGCCCCGGCCTCCCGCAGCCCACTTCCCTGCCCGGACGCGCATGCCGACCCCGGGGTGGCGGGAAGCCGGTGTGTCGCGAAGGTGTCTCCTTCCACCCGGCGTCAGGCGACGTGCAAGGCTGTCCGGACGCGAGGTCATGCGGAACGGTACAACATCGAGGTAGTTTACTAATGGACGCATACGCTGCAGTCGGTCGGGTCTACAACTTTTCGGCGGGACCAGCCGTCCTGCCGCTGCCGGTGCTCGAACAAGCCCAGCGTGAAATGCTGGCGCTCCCCGGCTGTGGCATCTCGGTGCTGGAGATCAGCCACCGGAGCAAACCGTTCGAGGCGATTCTGATGGATGCCCAAGCACGTCTGAAGGCCTTGCTGCAGGTCCCGGACAACTATCGCATCCTGTTCCTGCAAGGGGGAGCGCGGCTGCAGTTCTCGATGATTCCGATGAACCTCGCGCGGGGCACGGGCAAGCCCGCCGACTACATTCTCACGGGATCCTGGGGCAAGAATGCCATGAAGGAGGCCAAACGCGAGTGTGAGGTGCGGGTGGCGTGGGATGGCCAGGCCACGAACTACGATCACCTGCCCACCCCTGCCGAACTGCAGCTCAGTCCGGACGCGGCGATGGTGCACATGACGTCCAACGAGACGATTCAAGGGGTGCAGTTCACGACTCCGCCCGACGTGGGCAATGCGCCGCTGGTGTGCGACGCGTCATCCGATTTCCTGTCTCGCCCCGTGTCCATTGATCGCTTCGGCGTCATCTACGCCTGCGCTCAGAAGAACGTGGGTCCGGCCGGCGTCACGGTGGTGGTGATCCGCGAGGATCTGCTGGAGCGCAGCCAGGATACGCTGCCCGGTTATCTGAATTTCAGCATTCACGCGGCGGAGAACTCGCTGTGGAACACACCTCCGTCGTTCGCCGTCTACATCGTGGGGCTGGTGGCCAAGTGGCTGCAGGAGGAGATTGGCGGACTGGCCAAAATGCAGGACTTGAACCACCAGAAGGCGGCGCTGCTCTACCAGGCCATCGACGGCAGCCAAGGATTCTACCGCGGTCACTCCCGCCCCGAATGCCGGTCGATGATGAATGTCACGTTCCGGCTGGCCACTCCCGAACTCGAGGCGGACTTCCTGGCGGAGGCCGCCGAACAGGGGCTTGTCTCGCTCAAGGGGCACCGCAGTGTCGGCGGTGTCCGCGCCTCAATTTACAACGCGATGCCGCTGGCGGGTGTCGAGAAGCTTCGCGATCACATGCTCGCTTTCGCGCAACGGCGCGCATAAGGAACACACACCATGCATCGAGTCATCATTCTGGACGATGTCGCGCAGGAAGGGCTGGACCTGCTGGAGGCAGCTGACGGTATCGAGTACGAGATACACACCGGCCTGAAAGGGGACGAGCTGCGTCAGGCGCTGGCCGAGGCCGATGGCGCGGTATGTCGCAGCGGCGTGAAGATCACCGCAGAAGCAATGGAGGGCAACCGCCGCCTGAAAGCGATCGTGCGGGCGGGGGTCGGCACCGACAATATCGACAAGGTCGCGGCCACCCGGCATGGCATCGTCGTCATGAACACGCCGGCTGGCAACACGCTCAGCACGGCCGAACACACCTTCGCCCTGATGCTGGGCCTCTCCCGCAACATCGCCGCCGCGCACCAGAGCCTGCAGGCCGGCCGGTGGGACCGCAAGCAATACATGGGCACCCAGCTGGCCGACAAGACGCTGGGCATCATCGGACTGGGACGCATTGGCCAGGAGGTTGCGCTGCGCGCAGTGGCGTTCGGCATGCACGTCCTGGGCTACGATCCATTCCTTTCCGCGGCTACCGCGACGAAGCTGGGGGTCGACAAAGTGGAGAGCGTGGCCGAGATGCTCCCGCAGGTCGACTACCTCACCGTGCACACGCCGCTCACTCCGGAAACCAAGCACCTGATCGGCAAGCGGGAGATCGAGCTGCTCAAGCCGGGTGCGCGGCTGATCAACGCTGCCCGCGGCGGGATCTACGATGAGGCCGCGTTGGTCGAGGGGCTGCAGAGCGGGAAGCTGGCCGGCGTGGCGCTGGACGTGTACGAATCCGAACCGTGCAAGGACAGCCCCCTGTTCGCGATGCCCGGCGTGCTCTGCACACCGCACCTGGGCGCCAGCACGGAAGAAGCGCAGACGCTCGTCGCGGTCGAAGCCGTCCAGCTGTTGATTCGCTACCTGACCACCGGCGAAGTCCGGCACGCCGTGAACACGGCGGCCGTCGATCCCAAGACGCTCCGGTCCATGGTGGGCACCCTGGATGTCGCGTACCGGCTCGGCCGGCTGCTGGCCCAATGGCACGGCGCCGCCGCCGTCTCGTGCCAGCTGCAGTACCGCGGGGAAGTCGCCACACAGAACACCCAGCTCCTGACCGCCTCGTTCTGCGCCGGCCTGCTGGAACAGGCACTCGACGAAGACGTTAACATCGTCAATTCCGTGCTGCTGATGAAGGAGCGCGGCATTCAGCTGACGGAGCAACGGGACACGGAGCCGGGTGAGTTCAGCTCGTCCATTACGGCCAGCGTCACCAGCGAAGGGGAGATCTGGAGCGCTACGGCCACCCTGTTTGGCAAGAAGATGCCCCGCTTGATCCGGCTCGGCCCGTATCGCCTGGATGCCTATCTCGATGGCGTGCTCTGCATCTTCAAGCATCAGGACGTGCCCGGCATCATCGGCAAGGTCGGCACCGTCTTCGGCGCGCATCGGATCAACATCGCCCAGATGTGTGTCGGCCGCGAACAGTCGACGCCTGGCGGCACAGCCGTCGGCGTGCTCAACTTCGACGCGTTCCCGCCCCAGGCGGCGATTGACGAGGTGTTGAAGCTCCCTGCCATCCAGACGGTGCATCTGGTGCAGTTGCCGCCGACCGGCCAGCTGCCCGCCTGGCTGCAGGGACTGGCGTAGGTCGCCCGATCCCACGCGACCCCACGTGTTGACAAGCCACTCCGGCTGGCCCGGCCGCCGGCCGGGGTTGGAACCGGCAGCGCCGGTTGTGCGGCTGGTGACGCAGCCTGCCGGCCGATCCCTGTGGCGCACTGGGCGGCCGAGTTCACGACTGCGCTGCGGACGGAGTCGTGCGTGCAGGTGTTTGACTCGATAACTTGAAGGTCCCGCAGCCGCCGATTAGTCTGGATAGCAGACTCATCTTTCTGCGGCGAATCCTGGCTGGACCTTTCATGCAGCTCGGTCTGCTCGCGGCCCTCGTGGCCGCCATCGTGATCTCGGAGAACGCGCCCTGCGAGCCCGTCCCCGACGCCACCTGGCATCTGGCACTGGCGCTGGCCTGCAGCCTGACCGTGGTGCTGCCGGCCGCGGTGTGTTCGGTGGCCGTTGCGCGGGCAATTGACCGGGATGCCCACCGCCGCCTCACGTGGTTCCACTCGTTCGCGCGCTTCAAACAGGCGCATCTGATCGCCTTGCTCCTGGCCGTCGGCGTCACCCTCTATGGCCTCAGCTGGCCGCAGCTTGTCCGTTACAACTGGGGCCTCGACCGCGTCATCCTGATCAAGGACCTGCTGGTGCTGGCACCGATCTGGGTGACCTGGTTGCTGTCCTGGGCAGCCTTCTACGAAGTCAACCGTGCCGTCTATCGCGCGGCGCACCGCGACGTGCAGCCGGGTACGGGAGCGACCGCGACCGATTTCACACCGCGCGCACAGTTCGTCTGGATGCATGCGCGGCACTACCTGGGGCTGTGTGTCCTGCCGGTCCTGGCGCTGCTGGCGTGTCAGGACGTAGCGACGCTGGTGGCGCCCGACTGGCAGCAGTCCCGCGGCGCGTGGCTGGTCTATCTCGTGCCGCTGTGCGTGCTGATCGTCACCTTTCCGCATCTGCTGAGCCGCATCTGGAACACCGCGACGCTGCCGGCCAGTCCCTTGCGGGTGCGTCTGTCGAACCTGACAGCGCACATGGGCGTGCGCTGCCGGGATTTCAAGATCTGGCGAACTGACCGCCAGGTGCTCAACGCAGCCATAGCCGGGCTCTTCCCGTCGGTGCGGTATGTCTTCGTGACGGACGCCCTGCTGCTGTGCCTGCGGGACGACGAACTGGAGGCGGTTGTGGCGCACGAGTTGGGCCACATTCGCCGCCGGCACCTGCTGCTGCGTCTGCTCCTGCTGGGGTTACCGGTGTGGATCGCTGCCAACCTGCAGACCTTCTCGCCGCAGATCACTGACCTGGTCACACGCTGGCAGGTCAGCAGCGTGGGCGACGCCGTGCTGCCTGGCCACCTGGTCCTGGCAGGCATCACGTTCGTGCTGGCCACCTTCGTACTGGGACGTTACTCACGGCTGCTGGAACATGACGCCGACCTGTGCGTCTTCGAAGTGGGGCGGGCGGAGACGTTCATTTCGGCGATCGATCGCCTGTCGTTTCTCTGCGACGATCGGCGGCAGCGTGCGACGTGGCTGCATCCCAGTACCGCCGTGCGCATCCAGCTGCTGCAGCGCGCGTTGGGCGACCCGCAGACCGCCCGCGTGTTTCGCGCGCGCGTGGAACGGATCAACCGGTTGCTGATCAGCGCGTGGCTGGCCGCACCGCTGGCCGCCTTCATCGGGTGAGTGCGACGCGCACGGGCGCCACTGCGAACCGTCCAGCCCTCACAACCTGCCCCGCCTCATGACTCGCACGAGCTTTCTTAACAGTTACACTCTAACTTCCACGGTCAGTGTGACGAGTTAACCTGCAGTCTGACGCGCCGATCCCAGTTGGCTCACCCGCTCTCCCAAGCTTGCTCGAGGGGCGACTGGGTTGTTGCGCCCGACAGGTGCATCGCATCGCCGCGTGTCAGGCGCAACCTGCCGTCTCAACCACTGGTCCTGAACGCCTGAACCACAGGGGCCCCCTCCATGAGCGAAACCTCCCGTTGTCTGCTCGATCGCCTGGGCGAGGCACTGTCCTCCAGCCCGCATCTGTTTGGCCACAAGCTGGGCTACGAGGCCGACGCTGGCACCGTGATCCTCAAGGGTACGGTCACAAGCTACTACAAGAAGCAGATGGCACAGGAAGCCATTCGACGCGTGGACGGAGTAGAACAGATCGACAATCAGCTGTGCGTCGCCCCCTGCAACGACGCCGAGGAGGAAGAGACAAGCGCCCCCCCGGCGCTCTACGCCTGCCGGCTGCCCCACGGCTGCCCGCTGTAGCAGCCGCGGCCGACCCCGCATACCGCTCACCCGCCTCCGCTACGCGGCGGGTGTGGTGAGCATGGTGCGGATCAGGGTGCGCGCCTTGTCCAGGGCGGCCGGAAGCTGTTCGGGCCGCTTGCCGCCGGCCTGGGCCAGATCGGGGCGACCGCCACCGCCGCCACCGACGACGACCGCCACCTGTTTCACCCAGTCGCCGGCGCTGAGACCTCGCTCAACCAGCTGCCGGCTGAGTCCGGCGACGAGCAGGACCTTGTCGTCCCCTTGCACGGTTGCCAGGAAGATCGCCGCCTGATCTGTCTTCTTGCGCACCTGGTCGATCCACTGCCGCATCAGGCCCGGATTGGCACCGGGGGTCTCGCAGACGACCACGTTTACGCCATCGATGACGTCGCCGCGTTCCAGGAGCGCATCGGCCGACAGCAGGCCGTTGCGGCCCAGCTCCGCCACCTGCGTCTTGAGCTGTTCGATTTCCGCCAGTAGCGCTGCGGTGCGTTCCGGCACGTCTGCCGGGGCCACGTTCAGCAGGCGTGCCGCCTCGCGAAGGCAGCCGCGCAGCTGCACGTAGGTCAGCGCGGCGTCGGCCGGCCCGCCCAGCGCCGCCTCCGCCGCCAACGCGGCTGGTTCCGTGCCCGAGGTAACCTGCTTGCGCAGGTCGCGCAGCAGCCGTGCCTGAGCGCGGAGCGTCGCGGGCACCGCCTGTTCGGCGACGCCCAGCAGCTGCGCCACCCGTGCAAGCGCGCTGCGGGTCTGCTCAGCCTGCTGCTGCGCCCGCTGGCCGGTGAGCGCCACGATGCGGCGTGTGCCAGTCGAGACACTTTCTTCCGACACGATCTCGAAATCGGCCACCTCGCGCGTGTTGGACACGTGCGTCCCGCCGCACAGCTCGCGGCTGAAGTCGCCCATCGTGACCAGACGGACCGGATCGGGGTACTTCTCGCCAAAGAGCATCATGGCTCCTTTGGCGCGAGCCTCGGCCAGCGGCACGTAATCCCACCGCACCGGATGAGCCGCCTGAATCCGCTCTTTCACATCCTGCTCGATCTGCAGCAGCTGATCGTCGCCGACGGACGTCAGGTTGGTGAAATCAAACCGCAGCCAGTCTCCATCCACCTTAGAGCCCTGTTGCTGGGCGTGCCCCCCCAGGTTCCGCTGCAACGCGTAGTGCAGAAGGTGCGTCGCCGAATGCGCGCGGCGAATCGCCGCGCGATGCACCGGATCGACACGTGCCGTGACAGCCGCTCCCGCCCGCATCTCGCCCGACAGCAGCTGCCCGACGTGCAGGATCAGATCTCCCTCCTTCTGCGTGTCGGTCACGCGGAAGGTGAAGCCCTGCCCGACCAGCTCTCCCCGGTCACCGACCTGGCCCCCCGACTCACCGTAGAACGGGGTACGGTCCAGCACCACCGTGATCGGCTGCTGCCCCACCTCGTTGATCCGATCGCACAGCTGATGCTGGGCAATGATCCCTTTCACTTCGCCCTGCGCGGTGTCGGTTTCGTAGCCCAGGAAGTGCGTCAGGTGGAGGACCTTCTTGAGCGCCTCGATGGGACCGGTTTTGAACAGTTCGATCTGCTGTTTTCCCGAATCCAATCCATGTTTAATCATGGCCTGGCGGAACCCTTCGGTATCGAACGTGTAATTGCGTTCCGCCGCCAGCGATTCCACCAGTTCCGGCGGGATCCCGTAGGTCGAATAAAGCTCCGCCGCATCGTTGCCATCCACCAGGACGCGCCCCGCCTTGGCCATCTCCGCAAAGATTCCCTCGACCCGCGCCAACCCGTCATCGATCGTGGCGAAAAAGGACTGCTCCTCCTGCCGGATCACCTGGGCGACTCGCTCGCTGGTGCCGCGCAGTTCCGGGTAGGGGGTGGCCATCAGTTCGACGACCACGGGTACCAGCTGGTAAAGGAATGGTTCTTCGACCCCCAGCTGACGGCCGTCCAGCACTGCGCGGCGCAGCAGCCGTCGAATCACGTACTTCTCGGCCTTGGCGCCGGGGTAGACATTCTCGTGCACCGCAAACGTGCAGGCGCGAAGGTGATCGGCGATCCGCCGGAACCGCCGCCCGCTTTCGGCCTGCGGATCGTACGTGCACCGGCAGGCGTCCGCCGCCGCCTCGACCAGCGGACGCAGGATGTCGATGTGGTAATTCGTCGGTACCCCCTGCAGTGTCGCGGCAGTCCGCTCCAGCCCCATCCCCGTGTCAATGTTGCGGCTCGGTAGCGGCCGCAGATTGTCCGGTGGATCGCCGACACGGTTGAACTGCGTGAAGACCAGGTTCCAGATCTCCACCGTTTCGCCGAAGTCGTCGCGATAGAAAATCTCGCTGCACGGGCCACACACACCGTCCGGCCCTTCACTCGGCGCATTGGCCGGCCAGAAGTTGTCCCCCTCCCCCATCCGCTCCAGGCGGCTCGTCGGCAGCCCGATGACGTCCGTCCAGATCGACGCGGCCTCGTCATCGTCCAGGTACACCGAGACCGTCAGACGCTCCGGGGCAATGCCCAGCCACTTCTTGTCGGTACAGAACTCCCAGGCCCAGGTGATGGCCTCGCGTTTGAAATAGTCTCCGAAACTGAAATTGCCCAGCATCTCGAAGAACGTGTGATGATAGGCGGTCCGCCCCACGTTCTCGATGTCGCCGGTCCGCAGACACTTCTGGCAGGTCGTGGCCCGCGTGAACTCCAGCTTCACCTTGCCCAGGAAGTGATCCTTGAACTGGTTCATGCCGGCCGGCGTGAACAGTACCGACGGGTCCCAGGTCGGAACCAGCACATCGCTTTCCCGCCGAGTGTGCCCCTTGGATTCAAAGAAGGCCAGATACTTTTCGCGCAGTTCATCCGTTTTCATGGGGAATTCCGCTCGCCACACCGGGACCGTTCAACGTATAGGGCAAACCCGACATAATATCGACTCGCCGCTTTCCCAGCAATTCGATCGGGGCGAGGCGCGGGCGCGCGGGCGTGGAGGTGCCAGAGCGGGTGGCGTCCCGCGCCGACCAGGCACGCGGGAGCAGCCCGGACACGCCTGCCCCGGGCCGCTCGGCCCCCGCTCGGCCCCCAGTTGTGCCTATCCGGCCGGTACCGTGCGGACGGCGTCCGCCCCTTGGCCGGAGGTCACTTGCAGCTGGACGGTCCCAGCCTGATCGGCCACCGCCTGAAAGAATTCCCGGGGCGTCGCGACGCGCTGCGTCCCGACGTGGCTGATGCACTCTCCGCGCCGCAGGCCCGCTTTCCAGGCAGGCGAATCGCGGTCCACTTCCGCCACCGCCACGCACCCGGCCGGGTCCACGGTCGTGGCACCCTGGAGGCTCAGTTGCGGCGGCAGCGCCGACGGATAGTCGACACGCAGACCGCGCCAGGCGGGTTCTGCCACCTGGGCATACGGCCGGCGCGACGTCGCCAGGTACTTCTTGGCCAACACGACGCTGACCGTCACCGTCTGCGGCGGCTGTTCCAGCGCCCCGCGCCGTTGGAGCGTCAGCGTCACGGTTTCCTCGGCCGGCAGGCGGCTCAGTTCCCGGAACAGCGCGTTCTTGTCACACACCTCCGTTTGGTTGACGTGCGTGATCACGTCGTTCGGCTGCAGCCCGGCCTTTTCGGCCGGCGTCCCGGGGACGACACGGAGCACGCGTGTGCCAAACCGTCCCGCCTGCCGCTCGGCCAACGACAAATGCTCCGGCTGCACGCCCAGGAACCCGAAGGCCGGCAGGCGTCCCTGCTTGAGCGTCTCCACCGTCTGTCGGAAGGCATCGTCTACCGGAATCGCAAAGCCCGCCGGTTGCTCGTATCCAGCCATGGCTGCCAGCGATGTGGTCAACCCGACCATTTCGCCCTGTAAATTCACCAGCGCTCCCCCGCTGGTCCCCCAATCGAGGCGAGCATCGGTCTGCAGCAGCGTCCCATATTGATCGAGCGCGCTGCGGTCCATCCCGGCGCTGGAATACCGCGGATCGGCGGCCGCGGCACGACGCAGGTTCGAAATGATCCCCCAGCTCGCACTCACTTCCCCATCCCGTGCGATGCCATAGGGATTGCCGAGCGCAATGACGATCATCCCCTTGCGCAAGCGCGTGGCGTCGCCGAGCGGCATGGGTTCCAGATCCGTGGCCCCGATTTTCAACACTGCCAGGTCCGTCCAGGGATCGCCCGCCCGGACCTCCTGTGGCACCTCCACGTGCGCGACTTTGAACGGGCGCTGCCGCACCCACACATAGTAGTCGTTGAGTTCCGGGTCCCCCAGGACGTGATAATTCGTCACCACGTGCCCATCGCGGTCCAGCACCACCCCGGTCCCAAACTCGTTGGGCACGAAATCGGGACTGGCAGGATTCGATTCCGCCAGGAAACCCAACGGCGCCACATCCATCCGCAACGGGTCAATCAACTGCTCCGCCACGCGCGGACTCCGCTCGCTCTTCCGCACACGCGCAATCGCCACCACCGATTTCTCGGCCCGCTCGATGGCGGTGACCAGCGCCTCCTGCAAGGCCGGCAGCACTGCGGGCCCCGCCGGTTCCTGACACCACCCGGCCCGTGACAGCAGCACAGTGAGGCCCAGCGCAGTGACGCCCAGCAGCGTTGCGCGCGCCAGGCCCCCGAACCGGCTGCAACCGCGGCACACCGGCACCCGGCGCGTAGAGGACCCAGGCATACGCATCGATCAACCTCCTGAAAACCGCAGTTCGCGACCGAATTGTACTCGGCCGCCGGTCGTCAGCCTATGCCGGTGTGCGCGCCAAAAGGCGGGGGTTCATTCCGCGTCGGCCAGCGGTTCGACATCGTCGCTTGCCGCAGCCATTCCATAGCCGCCGCTGACGAGCACCTTGTCCCTGATTTCCGCAGCCAGCTGCGGATTCTCGACCAGGAACTGGCGAGCCTTCTCCTTGCCCTGCCCCAGATGCGTGTCGCCGTATTTGAACCACGACCCGCTCCGCGCCACGATCTTCTGCGCCACGCCCAGGTCGAGCAGGTCGCCTTCGTAGCTGATGCCGTTGGTGTGCATCATGTCGAACTCGGCAATCCGGAACGGCGGCGCCACCTTGTTCTTGACCACCTTGCAGCGCACGCGCTGCCCCACCACCTGCTCTCCGTCCTTGATCTGCCCGATCCGGCGGACGTCGATCCGGCAGGAACTGTAGAACTTCAGAGCGCGTCCGCCCGGCGTCGTCTCAGGACTGCCGAATATGACCCCGATTTTCTCGCGGATCTGGTTGATGAAGATCACCGCCGTCTTGCTCTTGGCGATCGCGCCGGTGAGCTTCCGCATCGATTGGCTCATCAGCCGTGCCTGCAGCCCGACATGGGAGTCGCCGATTTCCCCCTCCAGCTCCTGCCGCGGCACCAGGGCCGCTACGGAGTCCACGATGATCACGTCGACCGCATTCGACTTGATCAGCATCTCCGCAATCTGCATCGCTTCTTCGCCCGACGTCGGCTGACTGACTAACAGCGTCTCCAGCTCCACGCCCAGCTTCTTTGCCCAGCTCGGGTCGAACGCATGCTCCGCGTCAATGATGGCTGCAATGCCCCCCTGCTTCTGCGCCTCAGCCGCCACATGGAGCGCCAAGGTCGTCTTGCCGCTCGACTCCGGTCCAAACACCTCCACGATCCGGCCACGTGGAATGCCCTGACCACCCAGGGCGATGTCCAGCGACAGACTGCCGGTCGGGATCCCTTCGATCTGTATCGTCTGCCCACTGCCGAGGGCCATGATCGACCCCTCACCAAACTGCTTCTCAATCTGCTGCAGTGTGGTCTTGAGCTGCGGATTGTCGGCCAACACCTTGTTGATGGCCTCGCTGCCACCATCGGACCGGGCCGCCTTCGCTGACCGGCCAGCTTTGTCCTTGTCCTTGTCCTTCTTGGTCATGGAATCACTCGTTGTTTCCGAAATGGTAACCATCTGCTTTGACTCCTTTATACAACGCCCGCCGCAAGTTGTGCTCCGGGACATCGAACTCGCCTGCCGCACTTCCTCCGTCGCCCGCAAGACCATTGGTGTACAAACGAATACCATTTCCCGTATTGGCCGTCAAGGCTGCATCCAGGCGCGACTCGTTTCCCATCACATGATCGCAGGGTCCTGGACACGTCTGGTCACAATCCTCCCCCAAAAAGAACTTTTGTGAAAAAAAGACCACGACCATGCCCACCGGCTCGGGGCCGTCGGTCGGCAGTGCGGCACGGGGGGCGGCCGTTCGGGAGACGACCGAGCGGGACAGGGCGGCAGAAACTGAGCTGACCATCCTGGAAGCAAATCCGCTGGGGGTGTATTCTGGCCCTAAACTAGAATCGGCCGGCCGACGATCGCCGACTACAGCCGCGCGCCGGAGCTCGTTTCTCCTGCACTGATGATTGATGATACTGCACCGCCCGGCCGGCCAATGGAAGGAATGCTCGGATGACACGATTGGACGAGGTGGAAATCTCCAAGACCATCCTCTGCACGTACCACGAGAATCTGCTGGAGCGGGTTGCCAGCGATGTCATCATTGTGGGGGCCGGTCCGTCCGGGCTCGTGGCGGCATTCTGCCTGGCCCAGGCGGGGGTCAAGGTGACGGTACTGGAGAAGCGACTGGCGCCGGGAGGCGGGATCTGGGGCGGCGGCATGGCGATGAACGTGGCCGTGGTCCAGGACGAGGCGGTGGCGTTGCTCGACGAGATGAATGTCCGCTCGCAGCGCCGCGACAACAACCTGTACGCCATCGACTCAGTGGAACTGGCCGCCGGCCTGTGCTGGAGCGCCCTGCGCGCGGGCGCGGCGGTGCTGAACCTGGTCACCGTGGAGGATCTCTGCGTGCACCAGAACCGCGTGACAGGGGCCGTGGTTAACCGCACAAACATCGCTGGGGCCCTGCCGGTCGATCCGATCGCGTTTTCGGCCCGCGCCACCCTGGACGCCACGGGGCATGAGGCGGTGTTAGTTCAGTGCCTGCGGAAACGCGGGCTACTGTCGGCCACCGGAGCACCGGACGAATCCCTGGAAGGGCCCATGGATGCGACTGCTGGCGAGCGGTTCGTCGTGGAACGCGCGTGCGAGATCTTCCCGGGCCTGTGGATCTCCGGCATGAGCGTGTGCGCGACGCTGGGCGGCCCACGCATGGGGCCGATCTTCGGCGGGATGCTGCTGTCCGGCAAGCGGGTCGCCGAGGCGATACTGACCGACCTGCAACGTCAGCCCGCGCGTGGATGATACAGCGCGACGCGCCACCCCCTCAACACTGCCCTGCCAGGACCTGCCCTTCCCGGACTGCCCTGCCAAGTGGGCGCGTTCAAGCCCCCAGCGGCGCTCGGGCCAGCACTTCGTAGGTCGGGCCCGACGGAGCCAGTTCGCTGGCGTAGACGATGACTTCGTCCACCACGGTCGAACCGGCGTCGAAATCCTGGTAGGCGTTGAGCGCCTCGCCGAGCGACTGCGCCTGAGGCCCGGCGGCCCGCACCCGCCCGATCGTCAGATGCGGCCGGAACTGCTGCCGGTCCTGGGGGAAACGCTGCCGGGCAAGCGCAGCATCGACGGCCGCGTGCAGCTGCCGGAATTCCTCCAGTCCCTCAGTCACTCCCACCCACAACGTGCGCGGCCGCCGGATGTCGGGAAACGCGCCGGCTCCCTGACAGGTGAACTCAAACGGGTCCACCGCTGCCGCACCCTCCTGCACCGCCCGGCAGATCGCTGCCACCGCCTCGTCCGTCTGGTCACCCAGGAACTTCAGCGTAATGTGCATATTGGCCGGTGCTACCCAACTCACCTTGATCTCGCTGCGCAGATGAGTGATCAGCCGTGCGGCCCGCGATCGAACGCCGTCCGAAACGTCAACGGCGACGAATGTTCGAGTTCTGGACATGCGTGCAAGCGCCCTCCCCGGTGGTGCAGAGCGGCACGGAGCCCGCGTTACACACGCTGGCGCCAGCGGTGGAGGGGCGGCCGCCGAGTGTCTCGATCCGACAAGGCTGACCCTAGATCGCCGTTGGCCGGCTCCGCCAGTAACCGAACAACCCCAACCCAGCCAGCCCCAGCACCCAACTGAACAGAGACGACGGCTCCGGAACGTTGGTCACTCCGTACCGGACATCGTCGATCGCGATATTGTGCGGATACCGCCACTGTATCGTGATACTTGTGGTCGGCTTCGACTGAGGTGTCACGAGTTTGTGCTCCCCTTCGACCACCATCCCAGCACCCGATTTCCGGTAGTCCCACTCCTGCGGCGGCAGGTTATCGTGGTAGACCATCACACCCAGCTTGAACTGTTCATCCAGACTGTCCGTGTCGAAACTGTTGCGATTGGCCAACATGAACGAATCCAAGGACACGCGGTACCGCGACGGATCCTTGACGGTGATCGTCACCGAACCCCAGTTAAGTGGTTCGTCGGTGAGGTCATCCATCGCCACGCCACCGGTCAGATCGCCGAAATCACTACCCAAATACCACTGGAGACGACCCACACCATGGTACGACGCGTCGTACACGCGATAGTCGACCGTCACCAGATCATTCGTTCCATACTCGGCCACGATCGGAGCGCCATTTCCCAACGACTCGTCGTAGTCGAAGTCGACCACCTGAATCACACCGGCGTGAGCCCCAGCCGCAAACCAGAGGGCACATACCAACACCGCAAAGCTCCGCGTCGATGCCATCATCTGCTTGGTCTTCATCTGCTTGTCCCTATCATGAGATGTAAGATCATGCGTGTTGGGAACCGTCTGCTTCCCTTCCG
>Ga0123333_10003419_pt1 | contig 15461 bp, 12 predicted proteins | sample BioC12SIPDNA_3_FD_89957 | JGI IMG/M metagenome (GOLD analysis project Ga0123333, IMG submission 89957) | Anaerobic biogas reactor microbial communites from Washington, USA - Biogas_R2_B C12 SIP DNA | ecosystem: Engineered > Bioreactor > Anaerobic > Unclassified | place: Washington, USA... | reverse complement strand
GTCCTCGATCCGCACCAGGGACCGCCCGGACCGGACGAGGCCGCCGACGGACAGGCGGTAGGCGCGGTCTGACCCGCGGTAGGGCGGGTAGCCGATCTCCTCGGTGAACATCGCTGCCGCAGCCGGGACGACCAGGTCGATCTCGTCGACGGTGGCCGGGCGGACGGTGGGGTCGATCGCGACCCCGAGCTGGCGGGGCGAGGTGCGGGTCGTCATCACGGGCTGGTTGCGACGCACCTCCCGGGCCGGCCCCCAGGGTGACTCGAGCAGGTCCCACAGCGGCAGGACCTGGTCGACCGGCCCGAACAGGGAGGAGGCCCAGGCCCGCCGCTTGACGACCTTGGCGGCCAGAGGCTCGACCATGTCCTCGTCGATCTCGACCGGGACCACATTCGCCGAGGTCCAGCACAGGCCGGTCCGGCCGCCGCGCTCGAAGCCGAGCACCGAGTTGCGGCCCCCGGCCATGCCGCCCTCCAGGATCCGCGCGGCGACGAAGACGTTGGTGACCGGGTCGCGCCCGCAGATCTCCAGGGCCCGGGGCGCGTCCGAGAGCCCCAGCCCCCGCACCGGGGCCGGCATGCGCAGCATCCACCCAGCCTACCGACCCGCGCCGGAGAACCGGTCATGACCGCAGATGTCCGGTTGCGCGGCTCCGCCCCGGGGCGCGAGGATCAGAGCACCACAGTCACCGCTACGTCAGGAGACCACGTGCAGCCACGTCCGTTGACCACCGAGACCAGGCAGGCCGCGCTGGACCTCCTCGCCGAGAGCGGCCGTGACGGCGGCACCGAGATCGACGTCCTCGTCATCGGCGGTGGGGTGACCGGGGCGGGCGTCGCCCTGGACGCCGCCACCCGGGGCCTGTCCACGGTCGTCGTCGAGGCCCAGGACTGGGCCTCGGGCACCTCCTCCCGCTCCACCAAGCTGGTCCACGGCGGCCTGCGCTACCTGCAGATGCTCGACTTCAAGCTGGTCCACGAGGCGCTCACCGAGCGCGGGCTGCTCCTGAGCAAGATCGCGCCGCACCTGGTGAAGCCGATGGCCTTCCTCATCCCGCTGGAGCACCGCGTGTGGCAGCGGGCCTACTACGGCGCGGGAGTGACGCTCTACGACCTGCTCGCCAACATGATGCCGGGCCGCCGGGCGCTGCCGATCCACCAGCACACGACGCGCAAGGGACTCCAGCAGCAGTTCCCCGACCTCAAGCACGAGACCGCGATCGGTGCGGTGAAGTACTGGGACGCCACCGTCGACGACGCCCGCCTGGTGGCGACCCTGGTCCGCACGGCGAGCACCTACGGCGCGCACGCCGCGGCCCGGACCCAGGTGACCAGCCTGACCAAGGATGCCTCGGGCCGGGTCAACGGTGCGGTCCTGCGCGACCTGGAGACGGGCACCGACATCACCGCGCGGGTCAAGCACGTCATCAACGCCACCGGCGTGTGGACCGAGGACACCGAGGCCCTGGCGGACACCACTGGCGGCCTGCGGGTGCTGGCCTCCAAGGGCATTCACCTGATCATCCCCCGCGACCGCATCAAGGGCACCTCGGGCCTGTTCCTGCAGACCGAGAAGTCGGTGCTGTTCTTCATCCCCTGGTCGCGCTACTGGATCCTCGGCACCACCGACACGCCCTGGCAGCTGGACCCACAGCACCCGGTGGCCACCAGCCAGGACATCGACTACGTCCTCGACCACGCCAACGAGGTGCTCACCACCCAGCTCACCCGGGACGACGTGATCGGGTCGTATGCCGGACTGCGGCCCCTCCTGCAGCCCGGCACCAAGGAGGGCACGGACTCGGCCAAGGTGAGCCGCGAGCACACCGTCGCCAGCCCCGTGCCCGGCCTGACGATCATCGCCGGAGGCAAGCTCACGACATACCGCGTCATGGCCAAGGATGCCGTCGACTTCGCGCTGGGCGGCGCCGCCGTGGAGACGCCCAGCATCACCCACGAGATCCCCCTGGTCGGGGCGGTCGGCGAGAAGGCGGTGCGTCGGCAGGCGGCCCACTGGCAGCAGGAGTTCGGCTGGACCGACCAGATGGTCGACCACCTGTTCCACCGCTACGGGTCGCTGCTCACCGAGCTGGTCGACATGATCCGCGAGGACGAGTCGCTCGGGCGCCCGCTCGAGGGCGCACCGGCCTACCTGCGCGCCGAGATCGCCTACGCCGCCAGCCACGAGGGCGCCCTCCACCTGGAGGACATCATGTATCTGCGCACCCGGCTCAACTACGAGGTCGCCGACCGCGGTCTGGCCGCGGCGGAGGAGATCGCCACCCTGGCCGCCGGCGTCCTCGGCTGGGACGAGGAGCGGCGCGAGCGGGAGCTGGCCTCCTACCGGGCCCTGGCAGCGGCCGAGGAGCAGGCGGCCCTCGCGCCGGATGACGAGTCGGCGGAACAGGCCCGGGAGCAGGCGCCGGACCTCAGGCCGATGGTCCCCCTCGGGGATACCTCGAACTGACCGGTCACGGGTGCGCCCCCGCGACAAGACCGTCCGGTTCTGCCACGATTTCGACGCACACTTCCTTCTAACAGAACGGAGAAGCCCCGTATGGGTGACATCTTCCTCTACGAGATCGCGGGCACGGCGATGCTGACCCTCCTGGGTTGTGGCGTGGTCGCGAACGTGGTCCTGCCCAAGACCAAGGGCAACAACGGTGGCTGGCTGCTCATCAACTTCGGCTGGGGCCTGGCGGTCTTCGCCGGTGTCTACGTCGCCTACAAGACCGGTGCGCACATCAACCCGGCCGTCACCCTGGGCCTGGCTGCCAGCGGTGCCGACTTCTACGGCCCGAACGAGACCATCCCGGTCAACGTCGGCAACACGGTCGCCTACATCGTCGCCCAGATGATCGGTGCGTTCATCGGTGCGGTCCTCGCCTGGGCGGCTCACAAGCAGCACTTCGACCAGGACGCCGAGCCGGCCACCAAGCTGGCGGTCTTCTCCACGGGGGCGGAGATCCGCAACCCGCTGTGGAACGTCGTCACGGAGGTCCTGGGCACCTTCGTCCTGGTCTTCGTCATCCTGATGTTTGGTGCCACGCCGTCGGGCCTGGGCCCGCTGGCCGTGGCGCTCCTCGTGGTCGGTATCGGTAACAGCCTCGGTGGCCCGACGGGCTACGCCATCAACCCGGCTCGTGACCTCGGCCCGCGGATCGCGCACGCGGTCCTGCCCATCCCGGGCAAGGGCGGTGGCGACTGGGGCTACTCCTGGATCCCCGTCGTCGGACCGATCATCGGTGCTGTGCTGGCCGGTCTGCTCTTCATGGGCGTCTTCGCCTGACCGCCACGGGGTCGGGTGCCCGTCACTCAGTGAAGGGCACCCGATCCCACCGCACCGCCACCAGCGCCGCCCGGCGCCCCACGACCCCGTACACAACGATGTGAAGGAGCGACAGCAATGGCTGACTACGTACTCGCGATCGATCAGGGCACCACGAGTTCGCGAGCCATCGTGTTCACCAAGTCCGGGGAGATCCACTCCTCCGGGCAGAAGGAGCACGAGCAGATCTTCCCGAAGGCCGGCTGGGTGGAGCACGACCCGGCCGAGATCTGGACGAACACCCGGGAGGTGGTCGGTCTGGCGCTGACGCGCGGCAACATCACCTACAGCGACATCGCCGCCATCGGCATCACCAACCAGCGCGAGACCGCGGTGGTGTGGGACAAGAACACCGGCGAGGCCGTCTACAACGCGATCGTCTGGCAGGACACCCGCACCTCCAAGATCGTCGCCGAGCTCGGCGGTGACGAGGGTGCGGACAAGTACAAGGCGATCTGCGGCCTGCCGCTGGCGACCTACTTCTCCGGCCCCAAGGTCAAGTGGATCCTCGACAACGTCGAGGGGGCCCGGGAGAAGGCCGAGGCCGGTGACCTGCTGTTCGGCAACACCGACGCGTGGGTCGTCTGGAACATGACCGGCGGCACCGACGGTGGCGTGCACGTCACCGACGTGACCAACGCCTCCCGCACCATGCTGATGGACCTGAAGACCCTGAGCTGGGACGAGGGCATCGCCTCCGACATGGGCATCCCGCTGTCGATGCTGCCCGAGATCCGCTCCTCCTCCGAGGTCTACGGCGAGGGTCGCATGAAGGGCATGGTCCCGGGTGTGCCGATCGCCGGCATCCTCGGCGACCAGCAGGCCGCCACCTTCGGCCAGGCGTGCTTCGAGAAGGGCATGTCCAAGAACACCTACGGCACCGGCAACTTCATGCTGCTCAACACCGGCACCGAGATCGTCCCCTCCGAGAACGGTCTGCTGACCACCGTCTGCTACAAGATCGGTGAGCAGGACGCGGTCTACGCCCTGGAGGGCTCGATCGCGGTGACCGGCTCCCTGGTGCAGTGGCTGCGGGACAACATCGGCATGATCAAGGACGCCCCGGAGATCGAGACCCTGGCCAAGAAGGTCGACGACAACGGCGGCGCCTACGTCGTGCCGGCCTTCTCCGGACTCTTCGCGCCCTACTGGAAGGACGACGCCCGCGGCGCGATCGTCGGCCTGACGCGCTTCGTCAACAAGAACCACATCGCGCGCGCGGCACTGGAGTCCACCGCCTACCAGACCCGCGAGGTGCTGGACGCGATGAACGCCGACTCCGGTGTCGAGCTGTCCGAGCTGCGCGTCGACGGCGGCATGATCGCCAACGAGACGCTCATGCAGTTCCAGGCCGACATCCTCGGGGTCGACGTGGTCCGCCCGAAGGTCGCCGAGACCACGGCCCTCGGCGCCGCCTACGCCGCCGGCATCGCCGTCGGCTTCTGGCAGGGCGAGCAGGACGTCATCGACAACTGGGCCGAGGGCGCCCGCTGGTCGCCGAAGATGCCCGACGCCGAGCGCGAGCGCCTCTACCGGCAGTGGAAGAAGGCCGTCACCAAGACCTTCGACTGGGTCGACGACGACGTCGAGGCCGTCGAGGAGGCTGCGGCCGAGGAGGCAGCCGACGACTGACCGTCACGACGGGGAGGCCCGGTCCGCAGCAGCGGGCCGGGCCTCCCCCAATTTTCGTAGGGGTTTTGCGCACCCCACACGCATTTTCGTAGTGGTTTTGCGCACCCCTCACGCATTTTCGTAGTGGTTTTGCTCGTCCGCCACGGACGCTCGCAGGGTCAGCCCACCCCACCACGCGTCTTCGAGCGCCCTCGTCATCTTCGGGCTGGCTGGAGTCGGCCCTAGGAACGCCAAGGCGCTCGACGACGACGCCGGCCGACGCGGTGGACACACGCCGGCCGGAGAGTGGGGCGTACGACTCCCGGCAGGGTGGCCCTCACGGCAGGTCGAGCCACTGGGGTTCCTCGGGGTCCGGCTCGAGGAGGGCCGGGCGCTGCAGGTCGGTGTTGTCCAGGATCCACGTCGGCGGATGCACCCGTGCCTGCTGCAGGTAGAGCCGCTGCCCCCCGACATAGCGCTGGTTGGCGGGGTGCGCCGGGTCGTCCGTCCCGGCCGGCCGGTCCGGGAAGCGCGCGTTGCCCCGCGGCACCGAGACGGCCAGCGGGACCAGCAGCATCAGCGAGGCGTCCCACTCCCCGGCCAGCTCCGGCCGCCGCAGGAAGATCCCGTCGACCAGCAGGACCGCGTCGTCCGAGGCCTCGACGGGGTCCGGGAAGACCGGCTCGTCGGACACGACGTCGTGCACGGCGGGCACGAACTCCCGGCCGCCCCGAAACGGTCCGAGCACCCGTTCCCGGAACGCGTCGTAGTCGTAGGAGTCCCGGTAGAAGGTGTCCGGCCCCGTGCCGCGAGCGACCCGCACCGCCCGCGGGTGGTGGAACCCGTCGATCGAGACGCGGTGCACCTCACGACCGGCGACGTGCGGCGCCAGCGACACCAGCTCGGCCGCGAGGTGGCTCTTGCCCGCCCCGTCGACCCCGTCGATCGCGATGACGGCACGCTCGCCCGGGCGCACCGCGAGCATCATCGACAGCAGGTCGACCAGGACCAGCTGCCGGAGCGGGAGGAACCCGGGACCGCTCATCGAGTCGTATGCCGTGTGGTCGCCCGGCAGGTCAGCCGACGGTGACCACGGGGGCACCAGTGCCGTCGCCGGCGGCGTCACCGCTCTCCATCTCCTCGGCGATCCGCATGGCCTCCTCGATGAGGGTCTCCACGATCTGGCTCTCCGGCACGGTCTTGATGACCTCGCCCTTGACGAAGATCTGGCCCTTCCCGTTGCCGGAGGCGACACCGAGGTCGGCCTCGCGGGCCTCCCCCGGCCCGTTGACGACGCACCCCATGACGGCCACGCGCAGCGGGACCTCCAGGCCCTCCAGTCCGGCGGTCACCTCGTCGGCGAGGGTGTAGACGTCGACCTGCGCGCGGCCGCACGACGGGCAGGAGACGATCTCCAGCTTGCGCGGCCGCAGGTTGAGGCTCTGCAGGATCTGGTTGCCGACCTTGACCTCCTCGACCGGAGGTGCCGACAGCGAGACGCGGATGGTGTCGCCGATCCCCTGGGACAGCAGCGCCCCGAAGGCCGTGGCGGACTTGATGGTGCCCTGGAAGGCCGGGCCGGCCTCGGTCACGCCCAGGTGCAGCGGCCAGTCGCCGCGCTCGGAGAGCAGCTCGTAGGCCCGGACCATGACGACCGGGTCGTTGTGCTTGACCGAGATCTTGAAGTCGTGGAAGTCGTGCTCCTCGAAGAGCGAGGCCTCCCAGACCGCGGACTCCACGAGGGCCTCGGGGGTGGCCTTGCCGTACTTCTCCATCACCCGCTTGTCCAGGGATCCGGCGTTCACACCGATCCGGATCGAGACACCGGCGTCCTTGGCCGCCCGGGCGATCTCCTTGACCTGGTCGTCGAACTTGCGGATGTTGCCGGGGTTGACGCGCACGGCGGCGCAGCCGGCGTCGATGGCGGCGAAGACGTACTTCGGCTGGAAGTGGATGTCGGCGATCACCGGGATCTGCGACTTCTTCGCGATCGCCGGCAGCGCCTCCGCGTCGTCCTGGCTGGGGCACGCCACCCGCACGATGTCGCAGCCGGTCGCGGTCAGCTCGGCGATCTGCTGCAGCGTCGCGTTGATGTCCGTCGTGGGCGTCGTGGTCATGGACTGCACCGAGATCGGGGCGTCTCCCCCGACCTCGACCTTGCCGACCCGGATCTTGCGGGTCGGCCGCCGGGGGGCCAGGACCGGCGGGGGCGCAGCGGGCATGCCGAGGGCGATCGGGGTGCCTGTCATGTGTTCAGTATCTCCTTGGTCATCCGGGGAGCATCATCCGGCGAGCCGGACGGGGTTGACGAGGTCGGCGTAGATGAGTAACAGGGTCATGCCGATGAGGGCCACCGCGACCGTGTAGGCCACCGGCAGCGCCTTGGCGATGTCGACGGGGTGCGGCTCGGGCAGCCCACGCACCCGGGCCCAGGTCTTCTTGAGGCCCTCCCAGAGGGCGCCGGCGATGTGGCCGCCGTCGAGCGGCAGCAGCGGCACCATGTTGAAGACGAACAGGGCGATGTTCAGCGAGGCGAGCAGCGAGAGCAGCATGACGGCCTTGCCCTCGACCGAGTCGGTCAGCGCACCGAGCGACCCGTCCGTGACCTCACCGGCGACCCGCCCCACCCCGACGACCGACATCGGGCTCTCCGCGTCCCGCTCCTGGTCGCCGAAGGCGGCCTGGTAGACACCGACCAGCTTCTCCGGGAGCTTCAGGAAGATCCGGGCCGTGTCGACCACGGCACCACCCACGAAGGCAGGCGCCTCGGTGATCGGCTGCGCGACATACTCGATGGACCCGCTGGCACCGAAGAACCGCCGCGGCTCTAGCACCGGCTCGCCGGCGGCGTCCAGCTGGACGGTCCCGTCGGCGTTGAACACCGGCCGGTCCCGCTCGACCAGGGTCGCGGTCAGCGGGACCTCCTGCCCGTCCCGGAGCACGGTGAAGGTGGCCTGCTCGGGCGAGTTCTGGATCTGGTAGGTCGCCTCGCTCCACGACCCGACCTCGACCCCGTTGACCGCGGTGATCACGTCACCCACCTGCAGGCCGGCCGACGCCGCGGGGGACGCGGGCTCGCCGGTGCAGTCGGTGGAGGTCACGTCCGTGGGGGCGCACTCGCTGACGGCCGAGATCTTGGCCGTGCTCGTGGGCAGGCCCGCGATGACGAGGATGCCGGTGAGCAGGACCGCGGCGATCGCCAGGTTCATGACGGGTCCGCCGAACATGATGATGATGCGCTTCCAGACCGGCAGCTTGTAGAACACCCGGTCCTCGTCGCCGGGGCCGATCTCCTCCATGGACTCGGCGCGGGCCTGGTCGGCCATCTGGCTGAAGCGCCCCGTGGACGAGGCCCGGAGCTTTCCGTCGTCCTGCGGACGCGGGGGGAACATCCCGATCATCCGGACGTAGCCACCGAGCGGGATCGCCTTGACGCCGTACTCGGTCTCCCCGCGCCGGCGCGACCACACCGTCGGTCCGAAGCCGACCATGTACTGGGTGACCTTGACCCCGAACTTCTTGGCCGGGAGCAGGTGGCCGATCTCGTGCAGGGCGATCGAGAGCGCGACGCCGAGGGCCATCAGCAGCACCCCGAGCAGGTACATCATGGGTGGCTCACTTCCTCAGGCTCCGGTCGATCATCTCGCGCGCACGCGCTCTGGCCCAGTGGTCCGCGGCCAACACGTCATCAACCGACAGCACCGGGGATAGGTTCCCCAGGGCACCCGATTCTACCGCCGACCCGCGCCCGGAACGGTCTCCGGCGCTTCCGCCGCGGGGGCGCTCCCCCTCCTCGTGGACCCGGACCACCCGCGCCACGGTGTCCACGATGTCCAGGAACCCGATGGTGCCGTCGTGGAAGGCGTCGACACAGATCTCGTTGGCCGCGTTGTACACGGCCGGGTGTGTGCCACCCGCCTCCCCGACGCGCCGGGCCAGGCGCACCGCCGGGAAGGCCTCGTCATCCAGCGGGTGGAACTCCCAGGTGCTGGCCGTGCTCCAGTCGCAGGGCGCGTCGACGTCGGGCAGCCGCTCCGGCCAGGAGAGACCCAGGGCGATCGGCACCAGCATCCTGGGCGGCCCGGCCTGGGCGATGGTCGACCCGTCGTGGAACTCCACCATCGAGTGGATCTGCTGCTGCGGGTGCACCACGACGTCGATGGCTTCAAAAGGTATGCCGAAGAGCAGGTGAGCCTCGATGACCTCCAGTCCCTTGTTCACCAGGGTGGCGGAGTTGGTGGTCACCACCCGCCCCATCGCGAAGTTCGGGTGCCGGAGGGCCTCGGCCGGGGTGACCGAGAGCAGGTCGGCGCGCTGCCGGCCGCGGAACGGGCCGCCGCTGGCCGTCAGGACCAGGCGCCGCACCTCCTCGGCCCGGCCCGACCGCAGGCACTGCGCGATGGCGCTGTGCTCGGAGTCGACCGGGACGATCTGCCCCGGTGCCGCGGCGGCGGTCACGACGGGCCCACCGACGATGAGCGACTCCTTGTTGGCCAGCGCCAGCGTGCTCCCCGCGGCGAGCGCCGCGAGTGTGGGCCGCAGCCCGATGCTGCCGGTGATGCCGTTGAGCACGACGTCGGCGCCGTTCCCGGCGACCTCGACCGCGGCCTCCGGACCGGCCAGGATCTCTGGGGCCCGGCCTCCCGGTCCGGCCAGCTCGGTGATCGTCGAACGCAGGACGTCGACCACGTCATCCCGGGCGACGGCCACCTGCTCGGCCCGGAGTGCCACGGCCTGCCGCGCCAGCTGCGCCGGATCGGACCCGGCGGCGCTGATCGCGCGCACCGCGAAGGCATCGGGGTGGGCCAGGAGAACCTGCTCGGCCTGCGTGCCGATGGACCCGGTGGAGCCGAGGAGGGTCAGGGTGCGGGGTGCCTTCACCCTCCCATTGTGGCCCGGCGGTGATCGACGAACGCCCGGGACGTGCCGGGCCGGCAGGTCACGGCGCGAGGGCGAGCGCCCGCGCCAGCAGCTCGGCGACCATCGACCCGGGGTCAACCGGGTGGTAGGACCTGGAGTCCTCGGCGCGGAAGCATCCTCCCTCCCCGAGGGCGAGCATCAGCTGCGCGGACTGGTGCCATCGGCCGGCGGCGCGGTCGACGCGCACCAGGTCGACCTCCACGAGCACCCGCGGATGTCCCAGGTCGGCCATGAGCCGGGAGACCGGGCCGACCCCTGGGTCGTCGGTGTCGCTGCCCAGGGTGCGCACGGCGCCGGTGCCGGCGACCGCGCCGGGCGGCACGATGAAGTCGGTGACCGCCTCCGGGTAGCGATCGGGGAAGACCGTCAGCAGACCGTGCATGCCGTGCGGGGTCACGTCCTCGATCACCGCCAGCTCGCGGTGGAGGTGCAGGTAGCGCGTGGCGATGGTGGACCCCGACGCTGTCGAGGCAGCCTCGGGTGTGGAGCGTCCTGATGGACCCTGCCCGTCCCGGGGCGCGGGCAGTCCCAGCACCCGGTGCAGCGCCAGGACCACGGGGGCCATCGCGCGCAGGCTCAGCGTCAGTCCGAGCGGCTCGGTGGCCTCCCACTCGGCCGCCTCCCAGTCGACGGCGTCGCCACCCCGCGCGCCCGGCTCAGGCTCCGGGCAGGGCGCCGCAGAGGGAGCCCGCTCGCCCCCACCGCTTGGCAGAATCAGCCCCCGAGCCATGAGTGAGCGCGTCACGACCGTGCGCAGGAGCACGTCCGCCTCGGGCTCGGTCGGCACCCCGATCCGCGCGGGCACCACCCCGAGGTCGCCGTCCGTCAGGACAAGCAGCTCCTCCTCGGACAGGACGAGCACGGGCCGCAGAGGGAGCACCTCGACATCGCCGTCGGACGAGCCCTGCTGCGCGTGGCCGCTGCCACGCACCTCCGCTCCCTCCCCCACGCCACCGCTCACCGGAACAGCCCGATCAGCCGGGGCAGCACGATGGCCGCGCCGAGGGGGCCCAGCGAGGCGGGCGGGACGGCGGGCAGCCGCGGGCCCGGCTCGATGGGCGCCTGGACGATCGGCATCAGCGTTCCCCAGGGCGGCAGGTAACGGGCGAGGTCCTGCAGCCGCGGGAGGTCGGACAGCACGTCACGGGCCTTGGGCAGCAGCGGGTACATCGGCCCCAGCGGTCCGAGCGGGAACGAGGGGGTCGGTTGCAGCACCCGTCGAGCGATCCGGATGATCTCGTGCCGCCGCTCGTAGACGGTCTTGCCGACCTGCATCAGGAGCACCCGGTGGTCGAAGATCGCGTGGCCGCCCTTCACCAGGTAATAGGCGCCGACGGTGACCGCACCGAGCCCGGCGACCACCGGGTGCGGGAGCACCATCGCCACGCTCCCCGGGATCGCCAGCGCAGCCGTCACCCGCAGGGAGAAGCCGCGCCACCCGTCATACCCACCGCCGTCGCGCACATCCGGCCAGGCGTCACTGATCACCACGAACGGGATCACCAGCCGGTAGGACAGCCGCGTGAGCATGAAAATGACCGGCGTCTTGTGCACGACGGTGAGCAACCGCGTCAGCCGGGTCTCCAGCTCGAACCGGACGAACGGATTGAGGTCCCGGGCCAACCGGGCCGAGGTCAGCAGGACCCGGGCACCGACGATCAGCAGACCGCCGCCGCGCCACACCGGCACCACGTCCTTCCCCGCGCCGACCAGGTCACGCAGGTCGTCCACGTCAAAGGGCCATGAGTCACGCAGCACCTGCTCGACCGTTCGCCGCGCCTGTTCGAGGCGCTCCTCGACCCAGGCGATCTCGTCGTCGGCGCGGCGGATGACACCCTCCAACGTCACGATGCGCGCCCGGATGGCCGCCAGGACGCCCGGGTCGGTCACCGTCCCGAGCAGCCCGATCTGGCGGACGCGCTCGGCGGTCGCGTCGGCGCGCTGTCGCTGACCGGCCTGCACCTCCCTCCGGGCCTGCTCCGCCTGACCGGCGAAGGCGTCCAGTGATGCCGCGACCTGCCCCGCCGGGGCACACCGAGCTCGCAGGGCACCCACCACCCGCTGGGTCGCGAGCTGTTGTCCGAGGGCGGCCGCCCCCACCCAGCTGCCGGCCGTGAGCGCGTCGGCCGCGGCCAGGCGGGCCGCCAGGTCCCCCAGCCCCTGCCCCGCGACCTCCAGCCGGCGAGCCGCCAGGCGGAGGTCGTCGGGCCGGGTGGCCAGGGCGGTCACGGGTGCACCGGCCGCGTGAACCGGCCCCGGGCGGTGAACTCCACCAGGTCGTAGAGCAGGGCAGCCTGCGTGGTGGCGCGGGACAGGGCCGCCCCTGCCTCGGCATACTCCTCCAGCCCACCGGACCAGTACCGCGCTGCCGCGGCTCCGGTGGACTCGAGGGCGGCGGAGCCGCCCGCGCCCGCCGCCACCTGCAGCGCGCCGCCGACCTGACCGGCCAGGTGGTGCAGTTCCTCCGCCACGGTCCGGAGCGTGGTGGCCGCGGCATCCAGGGCCCGCGGATCGACCTCGAACGTGCTCATCGCCCTCCCCTTGTCGTTGTCGTGCCGCACACCGTAGGCCGGATGACGCGAACGACGCCGAAGTTGTCCACAACCCCCGGGATAGGGTCGGATCCATGCCGGAGTCCGCCGAGCACCGCCGCGCAGAGCACGCCCGTGACCGGGAGGTGTCCTACTCCCGCCCGATGCGCACCCCGATGCCGGGCCTGATCCACGAGATCGGGGACCTGGACACCCTGCAGACCCTCCTGGCGGCCGGGGCCACGCTGCGGGGGTCACGGCTCCAGGGGCTGGACCTGACGAGCGTGGAGCCCGACCTCCTGGCCCGCGACGACCTGACCGGCGTGGTGGTCCTGGGCGGCGTGCTGAGCCCGGCCCTCGACCGTCACCTGCGCTCCCACGGCGCGGTGATCTTCCCGGCCGACCCCGCGGCACCCGTGCGTCCCTACCGCGGCTCCCTCTACACCGCGGCCGAACTCTACGACGGGCTGGCGGAGCACGGTTACGAGCGGACGACGGACGCCCGCGCCTACGCCTGGCTGCAGGACGCCGCGATCCGGCACGACGCCTACACCACGGTGCTCCGCGCGATCCACGACGACGCGATGACCGACGCCCTGGTGGACGTCGTCTCGGAGCGCCGGGTGGTCGGGGTGATGGGTGGGCACGCGCTGGCCCGCGGGACGGTCCCGTTCGCGGAGGCGGCGCGCCTGGGCTTCGTGCTGGCCGAGGCGGGGTATGTCGTGGCGACCGGGGGCGGGCCCGGTGCCATGGAGGCGGCGAACCTGGGCGCGTGGTGCCGCGCCGAGGTCCAGCTGACCCCCGCGCTGGAGGCCCTGGCGACGGTCCCCCACTTCGCCGACGGGATCGGTCCGTGGGCGCAGGCGGGGCTGGACGTGGTGCTCGGGACCTACGGCTCCCAGGACGCGCCCGGTCCCCTGAGGAGCCTGGGGATCCCGACCTGGCACTACGGCCACGAGCCACCCAACGTCTTCGGCGACCTGATCGCCAAGTTCTTCAGCAACGCCCTGCGGGAGGATCTGCTGCTGCACCACAGCACCTCGGGTCTCGTGGTCCTGCCGGGCGCGGCCGGGACGGTGCAGGAGGTCTTCCAGATGGCGACCCGGCAGTACTACGAGGTGGACGGCCGGGTGCCGCCCGTGGTGCTGGTGGGCCGGGAGCACTGGACGACCCACCTGCCGGTCTTCCCGCTGCTGCAGGCCCTGGCCCGGGACCGCACGATGGCGGACCGGGTGCACTTGGTCGACAGCGTGGACGAGGCGGCCGCGGTGCTGCTGGGCTGACGCCACCCCGTGCGCCCGGTCGGCCTGAGGACGCCACCCCGCGCGCCCGGTCGGGCCTGAGGACGCCACCCCGCGCGCCCGGTCGAGAGGGGGTGGGCGCGGGTCAGACGGTCGCGGCCAGCTGGCCGCAGGCACCGTCGATCTCCGAGCCCCGGGTGTCGCGCACCGTGGTCGGGATGCCGTGAGCGCGCAGCCGCTCGACGAACTGCTGCTCCACGCCCCGGCGGGAGGCGGTCCACTTCGAGCCGGGGGTCGGGTTGAGCGGGATCGGGTTGACGTGCACCCAGCCCCGGCCGCGGGCGTTGAGCTTCTCGCCCAGCAGGTCGGCGCGCCAGGCGTGGTCGTTGATGTCGCGGATCAGGGCGTACTCGATGCTCACCCGGCGGCCCGTCGTCTCGTAGTAGCGGTGGGCGGCGTCGAGGGCCTCGTCAACCTTCCACCGGGTGTTGATGGGGACCAGCTCGTCACGCAGCTCATCGTCCGGGGCGTGCAGCGACAGCGCCAGGGTGACCGGGATCCCCTCCCGGGCGAGCTTGTCGATGGCGGGCACGAGCCCCACGGTGGACATCGTCACGCCGCGGGCCGACATCCCCAGCCCCTCGGGCGAGGGGTCGACCAGCCGGCGGATCGCGTCGACGGCCTTGCGGTAGTTGGCCAGCGCCTCCCCCATCCCCATGAAGACGACGTTGCTGACGCGCAGCGCCTCCTGGGTCGAGCCCTCCCCGTCGTGACCGCCGGCCAGGTCGCCGTGCCGCAGGTAGCGGGCGGCGGCCACGACCTGCTCGACGATCTCGGCGGTCGACAGGTTGCGCGTCAGCCCGGCCTGGCCGGTGGCGCAGAACGGGCAGTTCATGCCGCAGCCCGCCTGGCTGGAGATGCACATGGTCACCCGGCCCGGGTAGCGCATCAGGACCGACTCCACCATGGCACCGTCGTGCAACCTGTGCACCTGCTTGACGGTCGCGCCGTCGTCGGTGCTCAGGTTGCGGATCGGGGTGAGCAGCGTGGGTAGCACCCCGGAGACCAGCTCCTCGCGCCCCGCAGACGGCAGGTCGGTCATCTGGTCGGGCTCGGCGACGAGGCGCTCGAAGTAGTGGCGGGAGAGCTGGTCGGCACGGAACGGCTTGTGCCCGAGCTCGGTCATCCAGGCCCGCCGGCCGGCCATGTCGAGGTCGGCCAGGTGCTGCGGCGCCTTCCCGCGCCGCGGGGCGCTGAAGGTCAGCGTGCCGGGAGCGGGACGGGTGCTGGGGAGGGGCAGATCGGTGGTCATCGCCCCCCATCCTCCCAGCCCGGAGGCCGAAAGCCCACTTGCACGGTCCTCAGGTCCGCCGGGCGAGCGGCGGCAGGGCGAGGGCGAGGAGGCCGAGTATGCCGTAGACCACGGCGGCATAGACGCCACGGTCGGCCGGTGCCCCCATGATCCAGGCCAGCGCCGAGGCGGTCAGCGTGCCGGCCAGGGCCGTGGCGATCACCTCGGCCATGACCAGCGCCTGGGCCATCTGGCTGGTGCCGATCCCGTCGGGCACCGGCGGCGCGTCCAGTCCGCGGTTCAGGGTGTCCACGTAGCACAGCCCCATCCCGACCCCGCTGACCGTCCACCCGGTGACCAGCAGCGGCCAGGCCGCGGGGACGCCCGGGACGACGGCGTGCGCACCGAAGTAGGCGCCACAGAGCACGCCGATCAGCAGGATGAGCCCCCGTCGTCCCCGGGCCAGCCTCAGGGTGTCGTCCGGCAGGATGCGGGCGGCCGCGGCGAGCACGACGACGACGCCCGCGGCGGCCAGCAGAG
>Ga0123333_10003408_pt1 | contig 15492 bp, 11 predicted proteins | sample BioC12SIPDNA_3_FD_89957 | JGI IMG/M metagenome (GOLD analysis project Ga0123333, IMG submission 89957) | Anaerobic biogas reactor microbial communites from Washington, USA - Biogas_R2_B C12 SIP DNA | ecosystem: Engineered > Bioreactor > Anaerobic > Unclassified | place: Washington, USA... | reverse complement strand
GTATGATGGGGGAAAGCATCTAGGTGTGCACGCGTGGAACCACGGATACTATGTGGTGTCGGCGGTCCAGTCCCGCTATGCGCGCGTGATCAATCCTCTGGGCGAAACGCTCGCGAAGGGCGGCTGGCATGACCCGGTCGTCGCACGGACGATCGATCTGGACATAGGGATCTTCCACTGCGACTTCAACGCTGCGGTCATCCCTGATATCCGCAAACGATATGGTCCGGACGTCTCCATCGAAGTGTGGCACGAGGAAGGTGTGTTTACCTTGCAGACGAACCGGGCCGACTTGAGTGTCTCTGATCTTGTGCGCGAGTTCAGTCTGGAGCGTCTGGAGAGCTATCTGGAGAGAAACCAGGCTTTACAGGACGCCGTTCGAGACGATCGTGAGGTGCCGGACCTCACACCGCCCTATCTGGGTCGAACTCAGTGGAGCTAGTGTAGAGAGGCCATGCTCACGCAGTGCCCGCGCCACCTCGTGTGGCCACGCGGGGCGTGTCCCGGGACCAAACCTTGACCGGAAGGAGATACGTATGAGCATTCGAATCGTTGGCCAGCCTTTGCCGAACATTCCCTGGGAAGAGCGGCCAGCCGATGCCAAGGGCGTCCTCTGGCGCTCTGTGCGCAACCCTGTGATTCCACGCGACCTTATCCCAACATCGAACAGCATCTTCAACAGCGCTGTGGTGCCGTACGAGGGGGCCTTTGCCGGTGTCTTCCGGGTGGATGATATGGGCCGGCAGATGCAACTCCACGTGGGTAGAAGCCGGGATGGCGTTGCGTGGGAACTCGCTCACGATCGCATTCAGTTCGTGGCGGAGAACGAGGAGATCGGGCGATTTGTCTACGGCTACGATCCGCGCGTCGTCTGGATCGACGACCGCTATTACGTCTCGTGGTGCAACTGGTATCACGGGCCGACGATCGGCCTGGGGTACACCTATGATTTCGAGACGTTCCACCAGATCGAGAACGCGTTCTTGCCCTTCAACCGCAACGGCGTGCTGTTCCCACGCAAGATCAACGGCCGGTATGCAATGCTCAGCCGGCCCAGCGACAATGGCCACACGCCGTTTGGGGATATCTTCTACAGCGAGAGTCCCGATATGCACTTCTGGGGGAACCACCGCCACGTGTTCGGCACGGCGGGTGGGTGGCAGAGCACAAAGGTCGGGGCAGGGCCGATTCCGATTGAGACCTCAGAAGGATGGCTCCTCATCTACCACGGTGTGCTAACATCATGCAATGGCTTTGTCTACAGTGCAGGAGCGGCACTGCTGGATCTGGACGAGCCTTGGAAGGTGATCGCCAGGTCACGCTCCTACTTCATCTCGCCGCAGATGCTGTATGAATGCGTCGGCGATGTGCCAAACGTCGTCTTCCCCTGTGCCGCGCTCTGCGATCCCTCGACAGGGCGCCTGGCACTGTACTACGGCGGCGCGGACACGGTGGTTGCCCTCGCGTTCGGTTATGTCGGCGACGTCATCGACTACATACTAGCGGACCCGTTGGTTTGAGCGAGGCGGCGGCATGTTCGAACTGAAGCCGGACTTCGAGGAGGTCCTCGAGCGCTACGAGGCGTGGTGGGCGTGCGCTGTGATCGACCGCCCTCTGGTCTCCCTCACATACCCCAGACCTATGGAACAGCAGGTTCCCTACCCGGAGAGGGCGCACCGTTCTTTCCGCCAACGATGGATGGACACCGAGTTCACTGTGGCGCGGACCGTGGCACAGGTACGCAACCAGGTCTACTACGCTGATGCGCTGCCGACCTCCTGGCCCAATCTGGGGCCCGAGGTCTTCTCGGCGTTTTACGGCTGCCCATTGGAGTTTGGCGAGACGACGTCGTGGAGCGAGCCGATCCTGAAGGATTGGCGGCGCGAATCGGTGGATAAGGTGCAGCTCGATCGCGACAACGTCTATTTCCGCAAGATCCTTGAGCTGACCGACGCTCTGCTTGAGGTGGCGCGCGACACCTTCATCGTCGGCTATACAGACATCCATCCCGGCGGCGACGCCATCGCCGCTTTCCGCGATCCGCAACAGCTCTGTATTGACATGATCGAACACCCGTCGGAGATCAAGGCGCTGTGCGACCGCGTTACGGCGGACTTCCTCGAGGTCTACGACCTCTATTACGACCGGCTGACGGCGGCCGGTATGCCAAGTACGACCTGGCTCAACGCGACGTGTCGTGGCAAGTATCACGTGCCGTCCAATGACTTCTCGTGCATGGTCTCCAACCAAATGTTCGAGGAGGTGTTCCTGCCGGGCATCATCCGAGAGTGCCGGCACATGGACAAGTGCATCTACCATCTGGATGGGCCAGGGGCACTACGGTTTCTTGATACGTTGCTGGCCCTTCCTGAGATCCATGCCATTCAGTGGGTGCCAGGGGCCGGACGGGATTATTGGGCGGACTGGATTCCGGTCTACCGGCGGATCCAGGCCGCGGGCAAGGCTTTCTGCCTCTACGCCCCGCTGGAGGATCTGGACTATATCTTCGAGGCGTTGCGACCGGAAGGCGCGTGGCTGATATTGGGGAATGTGGAGGATGAAGAGACCGCTGAAGCTGCCGTGAAGAAAATCGCCCGTTGGGGCAAGTGAAGGAGAGCTACCGTGAAGATCACCGACGTGAAAGCGTATCCTGTGTGGGTTGGCCACCGGAATCAGTGCCTGGTCAAGGTTGAGACTGATGAAGGCATCTATGGGTGGGGTGAGTCGGGCCTTTCGGGCCGCGAGCTTGCGGTGGCAGGCGCGGTAAACCACTACCGTGAGTTTGTGATTGGCCGAGACCCTATGGCCCGCGGAGCGCTCTGGCAGGAGATGTACCGGAGCCAGTACTTTGAAGGGGGGCGCGTTCTAACGGCTGCCATATCGGCAATCGACATCGCGCTGTACGACATCGCCGGCAAGGCACTTGGGGTACCGGCCTACCAGTTGCTCGGCGGCAAGCATCGTGATTATGTTCCCTGCTTCGCGACCACCGGCGGGCGTTCCTATGACCAGTTGATCGAGAACGTCAAGTTACTGCTGGCACACGACTGGAACGTCATCCGTATCGGAGCGGCAGAGGGATGGGTGGAGCGGCGTGGAATCAGCCCGGCGGATGCCGGTAGCACGCAGCGCGATCGCTCGCTCTACGAGCCGCGCGAGTCGATCGGGCGCACGGCTGAATGGCTCCCCAAGGTGCGCGAGGAGGTCGGGCCTGGGCCGGTGCTGGGCGTCGAATACCACCACCGTCTGAGTGTGGCGGAGGCCGCCTCGTTCTGTCAGCGGATGCCATCGGGGACGCTGGATTTCCTCGAAGAGCCGATCCGTGATGAGTCGCCGGAGGCTTACGCGGCGTTGCGCCAGATGACGGACGTCCCGTTCGCCATTGGTGAGGAGTTTGCCAGCAAGTGGCAGTTCCTGCCCTATATCGAGCGAGGACTCACGAACTTCGCGCGCGTCGACGTCTGTAACGTCGGCGGGCTGACCGAAGCGCAGAAGGTCGCTGGCTGGGCCGAGGCCCACTACATCGACCTAATGCCGCATAACCCGCTTGGGCCTGTGTGCACCGCGGCGACGGTGCACCTGGCTGCAGCCGTGCCGAACTTCGCCTGGCTGGAGGTGCGGGTGTCGCCTACGGAGGCGCAGGAGTATCCTCCGGACGAGATCTTCCCGTTGCAGCCCAAGCTCGACGGCACTTGGTTCCCTGTGCCTGAAACTCCGGGGCTGGGTGTTGAGGTCAACGAGGACTATCTGAAGTCGCAGTCACTCAAGTTGTGGGAGGCGCCCCACCTGCACCGCAGGGACGGTTCCTACACGAACTGGTGATCGTGCGTTGTGTGGCATGATACCAACAGCAGGAGGTGGTGGATGAGCGCCCCTGAACAACCGATGCCGGCGCGGCCTCTGAAGGCCGTAATCCTGGCCGCCGGGCAGGAAACCGTGTCCGAGAACGGTGAGCCGATTCTGCTGCAACCGCTGGGTGACCGGCGTGTCATCGACCACGTGGTGCGCAATGCGCTGCAAGTCGTGGGGCCCGATGATCTCTACATAGTCGTGCCGGAGGCCGATGGCGAGATCGCCGCGCACATCGCAGTTCCCGGCATCACCTACGTGGTGCAGGAAGAGCAGCGCGGCACGGGGCATGCTGTCCTGCGGCTGGAGCCGTTGCTGGCTGGCTACGAGGGCGATATGCTGATCCTCTACGGTGATACGCCTCTGTTTCGGCTGACGTCGATCCAGGGGCTCCTCAATCGCCACCGGCTCAAGTGCGCACACCTCACGTTACTGACGGCGGTCGTGTCAGAGTCGTTGCCCTATGGGCGCATCATCCGCGATGCCGCAGGTCGGATCATCGATATCATCGAGGACGTCGAGGCATCTCCCGAGGTGCGTGAGATCCAGGAGGTCAACGTTGGCGCATACATCGTGCAAGCACCGTTGATCTTCTCCGTGCTTCGCGGCCTGGCCCCGTCGCCAGGAGATGGGGAGTACCGTCTCACCGACACCGCGCACCGGCTGATTCGCAGCGGTATGCGCGTCGACAGCTACCAGATCTACGATCAGGACGAGGTGCTCGGGATCAACACAGCCGATGATCTGGCCCATGCTACTTTTACCATCCAGAAACGGATCTACCGGCCCCGGCGGCACGAGGAGCTCAACGTCATTGCGTTTGGCACCGGGGGGTGGCGCGCGATTATCGGTGAGGGCTTCACGCTGCACAACGTGCGGCGCCTATGCCAAGCCCTGGCGAACGCCGTCACGCGTCGGGGCGAGGAACGGCGCGGGGTGCTGGTGGGGTACGATCGCCGCTTTCTGTCCGACCGGGCTGCAGATGCGGCAGCGGAGGTCTTCGCCGGTAACAACATCCCGGTAGTCCTGCTCGAGGAAGACGTGCCAACCCCCCTGATCACGTTTGCCACTGCCAGTGTGGGGGCCGCCTATGGTCTGGGATTCACGGCAAGTCACAACGCGCCGGAGTGGAACGGCCTCAAGGTGTTCCGGACAGACGGGTCATTGCTGCAGGACGACGAGGTGCGGCGCATCGAAGCCGAAGCCAATGCCCTGACGACCGAGAGCGTGGTCAAGATCGATCTCGAGCTGGCGCTGGAAACCGGTGTGGTTCGGCGGCAAGACTTCACCAATGAGTACGTCGACGCGGTCGAGAGGTTGATTGATCTGGAGGCGATCCGTCGAGCCGGACTACGGGTGATCGTCGACCCGATGTACGGTGTCAGCCAGCTCACCCTAGGGATCATCTTGACCGAAGCGCGCTGCCGGGTCACGTTCATCAACGAACGTCACAACCCGTTGTTCGGGGGGCGCTCCCCGGCGCCGGACATGGAGGCGTTGCGCCTGCTCATGACGCACGTGCGGAATGAGGCGTATGACCTGGGGCTGGCAACCGATGGCGACGCGGACCGCATTGCTATCGTGGATGAGAAGGGCAACTACGTCACGGTCAACGACATCTTACTCCTGCTCTACTGGTATATGCACGAAGTCCGTGAGGAGCGTGGCGGTGTGGTCCGCAATCTGGCGACGACGCATCTGCTCGACCGGCTGGCCCACTCGTTCGGCGAGCGCGCCTACGAGGTCCCGGTGGGCTTCAAACACGTGTCGGCGGCGATGGTCGAGCACAACGCGTTGCTGGCAGGGGAGTCGAGCGGCGGACTGACGATTCGCGGGCATATCCTGGGGAAGGACGGGATCTTCGCCTCCGCGCTCGTGGTCGAGATGTTGGCAAAGACCGGGCAACGCATCTCTCAGCTCCTCGAGCACGTCTACGCCATCACCGGGCATCTTGTCGCTGTGGAAGCGAACCTCCCGGCGACCCCGGAGATGCGGGTCATTGTTCCGGAGCGGTTGGCACAGATGGTCGACCAGCATGAGCGAGCAGCGGTAGAGATCGCATCCTATCCGGTGACCCGCATCTCGACACTGGACGGTGTCAAGTTCCTCCTGGAGAACGATAACTGGGTCTTGATGCGGTTCTCCGGCACCGAGCCGGTGCTGCGCATCTTTGCTGAGGCCGACACAGAGGAGAAGGCACACGCGTTGATCGCCGCACTGAAGACGCAGTTCGACCTGGAGAACCAGATCTAGTCTGTCGGTCGTGGCAGCTCAAGCCAAAAGAAGACCAGACGCCGGCCTCCCCTGCGGGGGCCGGCGTCTGGTAGTGCGGAAATGACTCAGATGGGCTGACCGGGCGGCGACAACTGCGCCGTTATCCCTCCATCGACATAGAGGACCTGACCGGTGATATAGGCGGCATCATCCGAGGCGAGGAAGGCTATCGCAGCACCAATCTCGACGCCCTCTCCGAAGCGTTTCAGGGGAATCCGGTTGGCGACCTCGATCATCCTGGGGTGGTTGACATCTGGCCAGCGCTCGGTCAGCGTGGCGCCAGGCGCGACCGCGTTGACACGGATGCCGTCGGCTGCCAGCTCCAGGGCCATCGCGCGCGTCATCGCGTCCAGCGCTCCTTTGGTCATATCGTAGGGCAGGCCGCGCCAATGTGCCCGAAGTCCACCGACAGAGCTAATGTGGATGATGTTGCCGCCGTGTCCCGCGTCCCGCATCTGCTGGGCGGCGTAGTAGGTGCATAGGTAGGGCCCGCGGATGTTGGTCGCGAGGTGGCTGTCGAGTAGGCCCTCGTCGACCTCGAAGAAGTGGAGACGCTTCAGGTTGGCGGCGTTATTCACCAGCAGATGGATGGTCCCAAAGGCGGAAAGGGTCTGCTCGTGGATCAGCCGAACGCCTTCTGTCGTGCTCTGGTCTGCCGGCACGCCTATGGCCTCGGCGCCCAGGGCCCGGAGTTCCATTGTGGTTGCTTCGACGTCCTCGGGTGTCCTGCTGTTGATAACGACCTTCATGCCTTCCTTGGCCAACCGTAGCGCGATGCCTTTGCCGATGCCGCGGCTCGAGCCCGTGACGACGGCCACCTTGCCGGCGAGCTCGGGATAGCGTGCCGGCAAAGAGGCATACAGATCGCTGCTCTCGCTCATGGGTTACCTCCTGACGCTGCGGTACCGTGGGCAGCGGACATGGCTCATCAGTCGCAGAGCACCACGTGGACAACGCCGACATCGGACTCGACCCAGACCCCGTTGTCGGTTTCGTCGCCGTTACGGCGTCGATCGACGACGAACGCGCCGTCCTCGTCGAAGTGCCCCTCGTCCACGCGCACGTAGTGCGCCAGCCGCGTGAGGAGCCGGTCATTGGTCAGTGAGGCATCGAGTTGTTCGGACGGCTTGACCCGAGGGCGCAGATGGAGACGGTAGTTCGCGCCAACAAGGTAGAACTCGTTGCGAGCGGGCTGGAAAACGAGCCCGCGGCCCGGGCCAATGCGGGGCTCCTCGGCCCGTTGGATGCGCCCGGGAGCGTGACGCCAGTCCTTACCGCTGTGAAGGCCCTGCTCACTACCAAACTCAACCAGCCCCAGGTAGCCTTCGAAATCCAACGTCTGGATTCCCATGTGTGCTTCCTGGGTCACGGCGTGGACCCGTCCGGTGCCCTGATAGGCCAGCAGCAACGGGATCGCCGCAGCGGCGGACCGAAAGCTGTCGACGAGGGGGCGCAGTTCGGGGCGCACGCCGCCATCGCCATCGATGATGTGCTCGATGGCAAAGAAGGCGTAGCCAACGGCGTTGAACGCGCCGATCGCCTTGAACATGCGCACGGGGTTGGAGCTTCCGGGCGCCGACTCGGGGATGAAGAGGGGATTGTCGTGGCGGGCATAGGTCCGGCAGATCGCATCATACCCTTCCGTGTCGCTGATGTAGATATCGGGAGCAATCAGGTCGACGTGGGGCGTGGTCCATTTGTAGAGATCCAGCACTTTGCTCACCGCGCCACCGGAGGGGTAGTTGTCGCCGGGCACGCGCCAGCCGGTCTCGCCGAGCCATACGTTGAGGACCATGGGAATGTCGTAGATCCCCTTGCCAGCCTCGGCCAGCCGGTCGATGTAGCGGGCAATCGACCAGGCGGTCATCACCTCGCCTGCGCTGTCTCCGAACATCTCGGGCCACGAGCCCGAAGGCCGGTGCCCGGCATCTTGCCAGATCCGACCTAGCGGCCCGTCGCTGTTGGCCTGCAGGCCTGCAAGCACCTCGGGCGGGACCGGGGCGGCCATCGCCTGCTCGCCTGCCTGGCCGTAATCGCGATCTGATCCCAGGATGCCGGGCTCGTTCTCAATCTGGAGGGCGATCACAGTGCGTGAGTCCGCGTCGTGTTCCTTGAGGTATCCGCAGAGGGCGGCGAACGCACGCCGGTCTGCTTCGAAGGTCGCCTCGCAGTGAGAGGAGAGTACCCAAACGGCCCGACCTGTTGGCGAGAGGACGCGTCTGAAGCGGTCGGGATTGGTCTTGACCCAGTCCGGCACGTATTCCATATTGCCGTTCTTCCATGTCCCGAACCAGAGCAACACCAGGCGAACGCCGCGACCGCGGGCATCCAGGATCAGTTCGCCGAGATGCTCAAAGTCGAACTGACCTTCCTCGGGCTCGATCTGCTCCCAGTAGACCGGGATCTCGAGCGTGTTGCCGTGGAGCAAGTCCAGAGCATCGAGGGCTGTTCGCCACTCGCCGAAGTTGTAGCCACTGGAGTTGCGAGTCTGTCCTCCCAGGGGAAAGAAGGGTTTGCCATCGACGGTAAAGGGACGCTTGATTTCCGGACTCATAGCTGTCCTTTCGCATAGACTCCGTCTTGGGACCTCTGATCAACCCGCTGGGGCATCGCCCCAGTCCGGAATCGTCAGGATCTCCCCGTCGCGTAGCGCCGATTTGTGGGCCATAGCACCTGCCGCCATATAGCGCACGGCCTCCCACACATTGATCGCGGGGATACGGTCGTGTGCGATAGCGTCGACAAACTCGTGAACCAGGTGCGCATGCGACCCACCATGTCCTCCATAGAAGCTGTCGCCTGCGGCGGCGCTGAATGCTCGGGCAACTTCGTCGGGCAGCGGATTGCGCATGTCCTCGACGCTCAACGATGTCGTAGACAGGGCGTCGGTCCAGGTATCGTTCTCAAAGCTGCCGTCCGTGCCGTACACCCGGAAGATCTCGCGACCGGGGTGGCCGATCTCGCGATACTCGCAGATGCGCATCGTCGCGCCGTTGCTCATCTGAAAGAGCGCGGTCTCATTGCTGAAGGCGGAATCAGCGAAGTAGGGATCTTCATCGCGGTTGGCGTAGCCCCACGCGCAGACCTTGACCGGATGCGCGTCCATCACGCTGATAGGCCCGCTGGTCGAGTGGGTGGGATAGTGCATCGGGCCGCTCTTCACGCCCCGTTGCCGGTAGGTTTCCTGGACCGCTCGCCATTCGTCGCCTGCCTTGCTGGCAAGCCGCATGCGTTGAACCTCACGCAGGTTACAGGCACAATCGACGTCGTGGAAGTACTCGCCTTCTGAATAGACAAAGTTGCCAAAGTCCCCGGTCTGGGCGCGCCGGCGGCAGTACATCGCCTGGGGGCGGTAGTAGGTCGTCTCCCCAAGCATATAGTGTAGGCCGGTGGCCTCGACGGTGCGCACCAGGCGGTCGCACCACGTGAGGATCTCGTCTGCGTCCGGAATGCTGATCACGGGAACAGCGCTATAGACGTGTTTGCCGGCCTGAAGGGCCTGGATGGCTTGGGGGGCGTGGAGCCAGGGCTGTGTGATGATCACGAGGGCATCGACATCGCTCTCGCAGATGGCGTCGAGTGAGGGGTAGAGATCCGATGCGCGTAGCTTCGCCTGCCACGAAGGCTTGGTGGCGAAGGCCGTCATGCGCTCGGGCTCGCGATCGCACAGCGCGATCCGATCGACCAAGGGGTGGCTCATGAACAGATCCGCAAAAGCGCTACCAAACGAGCCGAGTCCTACAAGTCCTAGACTGATGCCCATAACACCTCCTTGAGTGTATCTGTTGGGATTGACAGGCGCACTATGGTGCAGCCTGGTGTGACGCCTACAGTGCCTCCAGTTACCAACCCATCCCCTCGAGCCACGCCACGCTCAGATCGCTCCACGTGGCAATGTGAGGATCATCCTTGGCCAGCCCCAGGCCGTGCGCGCCGTGGGGATAGACGTGCAGTTCGAACGGAACCTTGTGGTCGCTCAGTGCCTCGGCGAAGCGCAGGCTGTTCTTCACGGGAACCGCGGCATCGTCGGACGTGTGCCACAGGAAAGCCGGAGGCGTGGTCTCTGTTACCTGCCTGTCAAGCGACATCAGGTCGAGCAGTTCGAGGTCTGCATTCGGACCCAACAAGTTTTCGAACGAGCCACGGTGCCCGTAGGCAGCGGCGGAAATCACGGGGTATGCGAGAATCAGCGCATCGGGACGTGCGCTGATAGCGTCGAGCGGATCACCTGTGTTGAGGGCAGCCATCTGGAAGTGAACGCCCAGGCTCGCAGCCAGGTGGCCACCCGCGGAGAATCCGCACACAGCGATGTGGTCCGCGTCGACCCCCCAGGCCTCGGCGTTAGCGCGGATCATGCGCAAGGCCCGCGACGCGTCGAGAAGGGGCGCGGGGTGACGGTGCGGCGCTACCCGGTACTGCACGACGAAAGCGTGGAATCCGGCGGCGTTGTAGTGTTGGGCGATGGGCGCCTGCTCGTGGGGCGCACGGCCCACATAGCCACCGCCGGGGCAGACCAGGACGGCCCCGCGGCGTGCGCCACCCTCGGCGAGATAGAGCTCCAGCCAAGGGCGGAAGTCGTCTCCAGGCGCTGAAGCCGGAGGCGTCGTGGCCCAGAGGGGCAAGTGCGTCGATTCGGATACGATTTGCATAACGGTTTTATCCTGTGCCCTGCTCCGATAGAGGAATGGTGATGTCAGATTGCCAAGATGCCGTGATCGATCAGCCAATTGACCGACTCGCGAACGCCTTGAAGTGAGGTGTACCTCGGCCGGTAATCGAGCAGCCGCTGTGACTTGGCAATACTGTAGCAGTTGGGGCTGTGCTCCAGATGCCCCAGCGTCGCACTGGCGTCGCGCTCGGAGACATCCGCGCGCCACTCGTCAAACGGCTTGTAGGTCAGGTTCGCCTCCTTCCCGAACCAGCCCGCCACGGCTTCGGCATAGCCGCGCAGGCTCAATGCTGCCGGAGAGAGGGCGTGGAAGCTCTCGCCTATCGCCAGATTGCGGTTTTCGATGGCCTTCATAAAGAGCTGGGCCACGTCGTCGGCGTGGACGTGGTGGACGACCTCCAAGCCCCAGTTGGGTAGGGTAACCTCTTCGCCCCGGGCAAGCCGCGCATAGACCTCGCGGCTGAAGTTCGCCGCAGGATTGAGGGGTACCCAGCCGGGTCCGACAATGTGGCCCGGCAGAATGCAGGTCTCGGGGAAGCCATGACGGCGGGCCTCTGTATGCAGGTAAGCCTCAATCGCGGCCTTGCGGATGCCATAGTCGCCGATGGGCTGGCGTGGTTGGTCTTCAGTGACGGGAACCGCAGTCGTCCTGCCATGAACCCAACACGTGCTGCAGTGGAGGAAGTGCTGGAGCCTGCCCTGCAGCGCTTCCACCAGATGCTGCGCGCTCTCCAGAGTGAAGCAGATCATATCGACGACGATGTCGGGCTCCAGCGCCTGGATCTTGGAGCCAAAGCTGCCTGCGGCTTCCTCGTCAGCGCGGTCCATCTCTACGCGGCGTACGGCCTTCCATGCCCCGTGAGGCTGGTAGGCGTCGCGCTGTCCGCGGCTCACGACCGTGACATCGTAGCCAGCCTCGACAAGGCGGGGTACGAGGAATGTCCCTACGTGTCCTGTCCCTCCAATCACAACGACTCGCATCTCGAACCTCCTTTATTCAGGGGCATCGTCAGTCAGGTAGATGTGGTACCTCTGGAACTCAGCCCAGCGCGCGTCATCGGCCGGACCGCCGTGAGCAAAGAGGCCAGGGTGAATCTCCGCGATCGGAAGCGATGCGCACCTGCCAACGGTCTGCCAGGCGTCGCCTTCGGCTGCGCGGAACTGACCAACGATGGCATCAGCACCCTGCACCAGCCGGATTGCGGCTGCATCGGTCGAGACCGGCACCCTGTTGACGAGGGCCGGCTGATCGTCTTCCTCGCGCGCCATAACGATCCATACCTCGCCGTCCAGGCATTCCTTGATCAGTTTCACATAGGTGCCGTCGTCGACATACCAGATGAGGCCGGCCTGCTCGCCCTGCTGGGCTGGCTGGTTGCGCACCCACACCTCGCTGGTCATGCCGCGTGTCGCCGGTTGAGCGGGGCGGAGCAGCAGGTTGCGCGCGTCGTTTCGTTGGCCCCAGAGCGTTCCAGGCAGGGCCTGGATGCGCAGCCTTGAGTCCCGGACGTTCCACGCATCCGCGGCTTCCCGGACCCAGAACCAAGCGTGGTCCAGGCCGTTTTCGAACGACTCTTTCAGTAGCATTCGCTCTTTCATTGCGGCGCTTCCTTTCTCAGTCGGGGAACTGGGCGTTGTAGGCATCCACGATCTCGCCCACCACACGGATGCGCTCCAGATCGCCGGTGGAGGAGATCTCATCGGAGATACCCAGCACCAACTTGGGCGCGAATAGATCGATGATGCGCTGCGTGCATTCGGCAAGCGTCTCGACCGAAAACGTTCGGTCGAAGTAGATCGCCGGGATGCCATCGAGCAGAAACACCTCGTCGCCAAAGGCTTCCTTGGTCTCCTCCAGCGTGACATCACCTTGCGGGTAGGGGGTGACGGCCTCGATACCATCCAGCCCTGTCTCGCGGGCAAACGGGAGCAGTGCGCGCACGTCGCCATCCCAGTGCGAGCACACGAACTTGCCGGCGCTGTGGAGGCGTTCGGCCCGATACTGGCAGGCGGGAAGGTGGTATTTGCGGAACCACTTCGGCGGAAGTGTGCCCGCGTGGACGTTCTCACCGAAGTTGATGATGTCGATGGGCGATACGTTGATCACGTCGATCAGGCGGTCGTGGCTTTCGTCGAGTGCACGGAAGAAAGCCTCTGTCGTATCGGGCCAATCGTGGATGGCGTAGATGCCGTTCTGGCTGCCCATGCGCTCGATGTAGAGGCTTTGGACATTCATCCGCGGCATGAACATTGTCGGGGCGCCGAGGTCGCCGATGGTCTCCTGGAGCTCATCGTACTTGGCCTGATCCCATTCCCAAGTTGTGTTCTCCTCGCGCCAGGTTGCGACCTTGAGTTCGTCCTCTGTGGTCACCTCCCACTTGTAGGTGATGGGATGCCAGCTGCTTGAGGTTCTGTGCAGCACCCGCACCTGCTTACCCACGGGGGTCTCGATTGTTGTCTCGGTGTCAGTCGCGTTGAGCTCGCGCGTGGTGATTCTCACGGCGGGGTGCTCAATGCGCCGAAAGCAGGCGTTGAACTCATAGAGCCGTGCCGAGCAGCCCAGTTCGCGGTAGATCTGGTAGAGGTCCATCCCGGTGAAGGGCGCTGGGAAGGGCTCGCCGGCAAACTCCTTGTCGGTGACCCAACAGCCGATGCGGGGCTGCCAGATGATGCGGCCCCTAGATTCGCCAAAGACCACCTGGCGATGCAGCTTAGGAAAATCGTATTGCATAGGGTTTACTCCATGTGTGAGCTACTCGCCTGGACCGTCCAGGGCGACACATTCCGCGCCTCTCCGCACTGTCACTGAAGCTGCGGCTGACCGATGGATTGGTCCCTTGGTCTCGGTCGGTGCCGGTCATCATTCGGCTCTTTGCGATTGCCAATGGGGCTCCATACCACGACGCCCGCGTGTCCATGGGAACTATAGGCCGGTTTGCGCAGAGACGCAACCTACTCACGCCGCTGTTCCAAGACCCATATGGATCCCACGGCCGAATCTCGAAGGCGGTGAAGGGCACGCGACGCCCAGGCACCATAGAGGGGGCACCTGAACCTCGAGAGCGGCTAAGGCACGCGTGGATTAGCTGCTCCTCTAGCCTGCCTGTGCAGTGGAGCAATCGTGAGAAGCCTGTCAGAGTCTGGCGAGGTCGGCTTCGACGTCAGCAGCAGCGCTGCTGTTGCCCAGGTGTCGGAAGAGCAACAGGCTCTCATCCAGGCGGGCGCGAGCGGTCGCTCTGTCGCCTGCATGAAGCGCTTGCTTGCCGAGTTGGTGGAGACTTGCCGCGATGCCGGATTCGTAGTTGATGGCGCGTGCGCTCTCGTAGGCAGCTTGGAAGGCTTGGTCTGCCCCGTCGCTATCGCCCCGTTCACGAGCGATCTGCCCCAGGGCTAGCAGCGCGCTGGTCATGCTCGGTATATCTCCGATCTCTTTGAAGGCCCGCGCGCTTTCGGCGTGCATATGCTGAGCCATGGCTTTGTTGCCCTGGTGTGCCATCAGCCGCGCGATGAGACTCTGGCAGATGGCCATGCCGCGTATGTCACCAAGCCGCGCGCGTAGCTCAAGGCTCTGCTGGATAAGGTCGAGACAGCGCGGAATGTCGCCGCGCACGCTATAGCTCACTGCGAGCGTGTAGAGCGTTATGGCAGTCCCCCACTCATCTCCTCGTTTCCGGCGGAGCTCGAGACTGTCCTGGAGGAGGTTCTGGATGGTATCCACCGAGCCGGGCTCCAGATACGTCGACGCCAGCACTTCCTGACTCAACGCAACACCCCAGGTATTGCCCAGCGCCTGGTATTGCTGAAGGCTGTGTTGCAGGCGCCGCCGCCGTTCATCGCTGGAGAGGCCAAGGCCTATGTACGTCGATAGCACCTCTACCAAGGGAAGCCAGGCGCTATCTGGAAATTCGGCCAGCGATGCGAAGCTCTCCTCGATGAGTCGGCTTCCCTCGGGGATACGGGCCATACGGCACAGGAACTCGCCTTGCAGTGCGCGGAAGAGCATCAGGAGTCCTGTGTCGTCAAGGTCGGGTTGCCGGCGCAGTGCCTCGGCGGCCTCCGCGAACATCGCCTCTCCCTCACGGAAACGGCTGCGGATCTCGTAGAACAGCGCCAGTGCAAACGCTGCTCCAGATACACTGGTCGAGGCCTGGTGTTGCAGTGACCAACGCCATGCTGCACGGATGTTGTCGAGGTCGCGTTGTACGATCTCGAGCGCCTCACGCTGCCCAACAGGGTGGGGCTGTTCGAGATCGCCCATCAACGGCAGTTCCATACCTCTGACCAAGTCTAGGTAATAGGCAGCGTGTTGTGCCGCTACCTTGTCGGCTTCGCCGGGCACGGCTTTGAGTTGCTCCTCGGCATACTGCCGGAGGATTTCCAGGATCTCATAGCGTCCTTGTGGTGTGCGGTAGAGCAGGGATTTGTCCATCAGGGCTGACAGCGCGGGCAACCCGGCGCCGGCAATCCCTGCGGCGGCCTCGCGGGTGAAACCGCCACGGAAGAGCGCCAGGGCACGAAAGTGCCGGCGTTCCTCCTCAGAGAGCAACCCCCACGACCGTGCGAACACGGCCCGCAGGCTCTGATGGCGTTCTGGGAGATCGCGAAGCGTCAGGGTCAGGAAATCGAGGCTGGTAGCGACCTCTTCGGCGATTTCGGCGCAGGTGAGCATCTTTGTCCAGGCAGCGGCGAGTTCGATGCCC
>Ga0123333_10003405_pt1 | contig 15498 bp, 12 predicted proteins | sample BioC12SIPDNA_3_FD_89957 | JGI IMG/M metagenome (GOLD analysis project Ga0123333, IMG submission 89957) | Anaerobic biogas reactor microbial communites from Washington, USA - Biogas_R2_B C12 SIP DNA | ecosystem: Engineered > Bioreactor > Anaerobic > Unclassified | place: Washington, USA... | reverse complement strand
CGGCGACAGCCTCTCGCCGCGCAGGCCCGGTCTGCTGTGGTTCGTCATGGCCGCGGTGTTCCTCGCGCTCATGGCGATCAAGCTGCCGCTCGTGGCGCTGTACGTGGTCGTGTTCATCACGGGTGTGTTCGTGTTCTCCTCGCAGAACCTCGTCTACGCCTTCGTCGGCGAGAACCACCCCTCCAACATGCGCGCCACCGCCATGGGCTTCTCCGCCGGCATCGGCCGCCTCGGCGCGATCTCCGGCCCGATGCTCGGCGGCCTGCTCATCAGCCTCGGCCTGGCGCACCCGTGGGGTTTCTTCGCCTACGCGGCCGTCGGACTGCTCGGTGCGCTCATCTTCGCGCTGACCCGGCCGGTGTACCGCCGGTAGGCATATCACGGCAGGGATATCACCCCAGGCATAGGTCGAGAGGGTCCGGGCCCGCAGCCCCGGGCTACTCGACCTATACCTGCCGAGCTATGCCTGGGGTGATATGCCTCAGCCGAGCCGCTCCCGCAGCTCCTGGCGCGTCCGCACCCCGAGCTTCCGGTACACCCGCGTGAGGTGGTACTCCACGGTCTTCGTGGACAGTGACAGCTCACGGGCCACCGCCGCGTTCGTCGCCCCCTCGGCGACGAGCGCGGCGATCTGCTCTTCCTGGGGTGTCAGCCCGTGCGGATTGGTGTGGTGCACGAGCCCGACGCCGCCGACCCGGCGCTCCGCCGCACACCGCTCAACCATGACGCTGGCCCCCATCTGGGCGAAGATCTCGGCGGCGTGGGACAGCACCTCGTCGGCACGCTGGCGGCGGCCGTGGCGGCGCAGAACCTTGCCGTACTCGAAGAGGATGCGCGACTGGTAGGCGGGCATGGGGGTGTCGAGGATGGCGTCGACCGCGTCCTCGAAGGTGCGCAGGCCGGCACCGACGTCGCCCCGCTGGAGCTGGATCGTCGCCCGGGGGACCGCGTTCTTCGCCATCAACGACACCAGCCCGGAGGGGGTGTGGCGGGCTTCGGCGCTGGTGATCAGGTCGTCGGCGGCGTCGATACGCCCGGCCCGGATGAGGGTCTGGGCGTAGACGTCCTCCCACGGCCAGAAGCCGGGGTGCTGGGTGTCGGTGCCGGCGACGGTGCGGGCCAGCTGCGCACCGGCGCGCAGGGCGGCGGGCAGGTCGGCCGAGTTGGCGGCGACGATCATCCGGCCCATCGCCGCGGGCAGTGACTGCAGCAGGAAGGCGTCCTCGCTCAGTGTCAGGCGCTGGAGGTAGTTGCGGGCCAGCAGGTCGTCGCCCTGCATGGCGGCGATCTGCACGCCGGACCACAGGAGCATCGGCTCGAGCAGCTCCATGCCGTGGGCCTCGCTGGTGGCCAGTCCGCGTTCCACGACGCGTGCCGCGGTGGTCCATTCGCCCAGCACGTAGAGGGTGCGCGAGAGCCACGCGTCCTGCCACACGCCCGTGATGACCGACTGTCCCGGCAGGTGCTGCAGGCGTTCCCGGGCGGTGAGCGGGTCGTCGAAGGACAGGGCCAGCCACCCGTGGACCAGCGCCAGTCGCTGCCGGTCCAGCGCCGATTCCGGCTCCAAAGACATGTCGGGCATGCGGCCGGAGAGGGCGGCGTCGGCGACGAGGCGCAGGATCCGGGCCTCGTCGAGAAGCAGGGTGCCGGCCTTCGCCTGCACGCCCGCCAGATCCCAGTCCGCCAGCGACAGCAGCACGCTGCGCACGCGGTGGCGGGGCTCGGGGCCGGGGTCGGCGAGGTGCTCGTGAGCGCGGCGACGCAGGCCCCGGTTGAGGGCGAGGTAGCCGCGCAGGTTGTTCTGCTCGGCCGGATCCTGCTCGGGGGCGCATTCGTTGAGGTGGAGCTCGGCGGTCGGCAGTTCGCCGGCGGCCGCCAGCTCGCGGGCCCGGGCCAGATGGTCCCGCTTATCGACGCCCCGCCACAGCTCACCCTCCGGCATCGCAGTGACCAGCGCAGAGATCGCGCCGGGCCAGCCGCCGGTCTCCGCGTGGACCTCCTCGACCCGCGCCACCGGGATCCGTCGACCCGTGACGGCGTGGAGGTAGCCGGCGGTCTCCGCCAGCGTCAACGGCGGCAGGGTGAGCACGTCCGTGGCCAGGTGGTCGAGACTGGGGCCGTCCACCGTCGCGATGACCGACACCGTCGACTCCGGGTGCCGCGCCGCCGAGATGAGCTGCCGCAGCGAACGCTCGTCCGCGTGCTGCAGATCGTCGACCACCACGACCACGTCCGCCAGGGGAGTGGGCAGCAGCGCGGCCAGCGCGCCGGGCTCATCCCGATTCCACGGGAACAACGCCACCCGGTGCCGATTCTGCGCCCCCAACCGCGCCAGCACCGCCTCCAACGCACCCTTCCGGTCCGCACCCTCCGGGCCCGCGATTAGCAACACCGCGCCCGACCCGGCAGCGGTGACATGCAGGGCGGCGCGGTGCAGCAGGCGGCGATGGATGTGCCGCAGGTACTGGGAGGTCATGGTGGACATGACGCTACCAGCGACCGTCACCGGCGACGGTGGATGGACTTGGGGCTCAGGTAGGCGCTCAGTCCCTCGATGCCGTATTCGACACCCAGGCCGGAGTCGTGGCGGCCGCCGAACGGGGCGGAGTGGTTGGAGCCGAAGAAGTTGATGCCCACCGACCCGGAGTCCACGCGGCGGGCCACCTCCAGGGCGCGGGTCTCGTCGGCGCCGAAGACGATGCCGCCCAGCCCGAACTTGGTGTTGTTGGCCAGGGCGACGGCCTCGTCGGGGCCGCCGGAATCGTCGTAGCGCAGGATCGTGATGACGGGACCGAAGATCTCCTCCCGCGCGACCGTCATGTCCGGGGTGACGTCGGCGAGGACGGTCGGGATGATGAACTCCCCGTCCTCCAGACCCGGGGTCAGTTCCTCCGCGGTGGCGGCGCGTCCGCCGGTGACGATGCGGGCCCCCTCCCGCCGGGCGGAGTCGAGGTAGCCGGAGACCGTGTCGAACTGCGCGGCCGTGGCGACCGGCCCGAACACCGTCCCGGGATCGAGCGGGTCGCCCTGCGGTGCGGCGGCGATGGTCTCGGCGACCATGTCCACCACCTCCTCGTAACGGGAGGCCGGGGCGAGGATACGGGTGGAGATGTAGCAGGTCTGGCCCGTGTTGCGCATGCACGAGCGGATGAGCACGCGGGAGACGGCGTCGAGGTCGGCGTCGGGGAGCACGATCGCCGAGGACTTGCCGCCGAGTTCGAGCGTGACCGGGCGGAGCAGCTCACCGCAGGCGGCGGCGATCTTCCGGCCCACCGGTGTGGAACCGGTGAAGGCGATCTTGTCGACGCCCGGGTGGCGCACTAGCGCGTCGCCGAAGCGACCCGGCCCGGTGAGCAGGTTGACCACGCCGGCCGGGACGCCGGCGGCCTGCACGGCGTCGATGATGAAGCGGATGGACAGCGGGGTCGGCGAGGCGGGTTTGATCACCACGGTGCAGCCGGCCAGCAGGGCCGGGGCCAGCTTGATCACCACGAGGTTGATGGGGAAGTTCCACGGCGCGATGAGCCCGCATACCCCGATCGGATCCTTGTCGACGACCGACTCCGCCCCACCCGCCGGGAAGGGGCGGACGTCCTGGTCGTCGAGCCACGACGCCAGGGTGGCGAAGTAGCGGAAGATCCCCGCCGCGTTCGCCGCCGCGCCGAGCGTCTCGGAGACGGGGGAGCCGTTCTCGCGGGTGTTGGTGTGGGCGAGCTGCTCGGAGCGGGCCTCGATCTCGTCGGCGATGCGGAGCAGGTACCCCGCACGGTCGGCGGCACTGAGCGCGGACCAGCCGTCGAGGGCACCGCGGGCGGCGGACACGGCGACGTCGAGTTCCTCCGGGGTGGCGGCGGGCACGGAGCCCCAGGCCTCCCCGGTGGCGGGATCGACGACCGGGGCGCGCCCGTCGGTGGCGGCGGTCCGCCACGCGCCGTCGATGAAGAAGTCGTCGACGTGGGTGTACGGCAGGTCGAGGGCCGCCCGACGTCCCCGGGCGTCGGTGAGCGTCGCGGTCATCGGATGATCTCCGTCCGCAGCAGTTCCCGGCAGCGGCCCAGGTCGGCGCGGGCCATCTGGTGGGCGGCGTCGGTGATGAGCTCCGGCAGGATCTCCGCCTCGAGGCGGTCGACGTAGGTCGCCGGGTCCATGTCGAACCAGGTGCACGACATCGCGATGCCGGCCCGGTCGAAGCGCCACAGCCGGTCCGAGTCGCGGACCAGTGCGTCCTCGAGGGAGTAGGCGACGTGGCGGGTGTCGTGGCCGTCGATGATCTCGCAGACGCTCTCGATGAACTCCTCGTCGTACCCCAGGTCGGGTAGTACGCGGCGGGCGACGTCGCAGCCCTCCCGTTCGTGCTCGAAGCGGATGGCGGCCTTGCGCCAGTCGCCCCGGAAGCCCTCCGAGATGATGCGGGACTCGTCGACGTGCGCCCACCCAGTGTCGTGGAGGGCGGTGGCGATGAGCACCAGCTCGCGGTCGGCCTGCGGGTACGCGTCGCACAGGCGGGTGGCGTAGGCGGTGACGATCGGCAGATGCAGGTCGTTCGCGCGGGTGCGGGTCTCCGGGACGATGGCGCGCCACAGATCCTCCAGGCCGGAGCTCGGGGACAGGCAGATCGGCGCGGTGTCGACGAACTCGCGGGTGGGGACGGGGCGCTCCGGGTGGGAGGCCGCGAACCGGCGGGCACGCGGGTCGTCGATGTGGTTCTCCGGCGTGGCCGGGGCCCAGGCGGGTGGGGTGGTCATGAGACGGGCTCCAGATTCCTGATGAGGGACTTGAGGGGGACGGTCGCGTCGGCGGCCTCGGCGGCGGGGATCTCCTGCCCCTTGGCCAGGGCGTTGCGCACCGCCATGAAGTCGAGCGGGTGGTTGATGCAGTCGGCGGCGATGATCCGCCCGTCGCGGTAGTAGAGGACGCTGAACTTCCCCTGTTCGTCGTCGCGTCGGACGACGGTGGTGTCGTAACCGAGGGAGAGGCCGGCGATCTGCAGCTTGAGATCGCCCTGGTTCGACCAGAACCACGGGATGCCGGCGTAGTCCTCCCGCTTGCCGACGACCGAGTACGCCGCGACCTTCGCGTGCTCGATCGCGTTGTTGACGCTCTCCAGACGGATCCGCTCCGTCGGGTCCGCGCCGGGCAGTGGGTTCGGCAGGTTGGCCACATCACCGACGACGATGGTGGTGCCGTCGGAGGCGACGGCGTGGCGGTCGACGACGATGCCGTTGTCGACGTCCAGGCCCAGCTGCTCGGCCAGTTCCGTGTTGGGGATGACGCCGATGCCCACGAGGACGAGCTGCGCGGGCAGTGTGGTGCCGTCGTCGGTGACGACCCCGGACACGCGCCCGGCGTCGTCCGACACGAGCTTCTCGACGCCGGTGTCCAGGCGGATGCCCAGTCCGGCGGCGCGGTGGTGGGTGAGCAGGTGGTCCGAGGTCGGTTCGCCGACGGCGCGGCCGACGAGGCGGGGCGCGCGCTCGATGACGGTGACCTTCTTGCCCAGCTGCTGCAGGGAGCAAGCGGCCTCGAGTCCGATGAAGCCGCCGCCGATGACGACCGCCTCCTCCACGGAGTCGAGGGAGGCCTTCAGCGCCAGGGCGTCGTCGGCGTTGCGCAGGTAGACGACACCGTCGAGGTCCGCCCCGGGGACGGGCAGGTGGCGGGCGCGGGCGCCGACGGCCAGGGCCAGGCGACGGAAGGGGTAGGTCGTGCCGTCGGTGGCGTGGGCGGTGCCGGAGCCGTCCGGGGCACGGTCGATCCGCTCGATGCGCGCGCCCTTGACGAGGCGGATGTTGTTCTCCTCCCAGTACTCGTTGGAGCGGAAGATGAGGCGCTCCTTGTCGTAGGTGCCCTGGAGGAACTCCTTGGACAGGGCGGGGCGTTGGTAGGGGCGGTGGTCCTCGTCACCGAGGAGGGTGATGTGCTCGTCGAAGTCGAGGCCGCGCAGCGAGATCGCCAGCTGTACGCCGGCCTGGCTCGCCCCGATGATGAGCAGTCCCGTGGTCTGGTCGCTCATGACTCACACCTGCGTTTCCGGGGTGGTCACGCACAGGGACATGCCCTCGGTGACGGGGATCTGGCAGGACAGGCGGGAGGAGTCCTCCCGGTCGACGGCGGTGCCGTAGAGCATCTCGTCCTCCATGCCGGACATCTCCGGCAGGTCGACGTCCTGGCCCTCGTCGACGAAGACGTGGCAGGTGGCGCAGGACAGGGAGCCTCCGCACTCGGCGACGATGCCGGGCACGCCGTTGCGCACGGCGGTCTCCATGACGGAGTCGCCGACGGTGGCGTCGATGGTCCGGGCGGTGCCCTCGGCGTCGGTGTAGGTGACGGTGGTCGTGGTCATGATGGTCTCCTGTGGAAGTGTGTGTGCTGTCAGATGAACTGGCGGCCGCCGTCGACGACGAGGGTCTGGCCGGTGATGAAGCCCGAGTCGGGGGAGGCGAGGAAGAGGGCGGCGCCCACGATGTCCTCCGGTTCGCTGGCCCGCTTGAGGGAGCCACGGTCGACGCCGTAGGAGGCGGCGTCGGGCATGAGTCCGAGGCTGGCGTCGGTGAGCGTGAACCCGGGGGCGATGGCGTTGACGGTGATGTTGCGGGCGCCAAGCTCCTTGGCCATGACGCGGGTCAGGGCGATGACCCCTCCCTTGGAGGCGACGTAGTGCGCCCACTGGGCGGACCCGGACATGACGGTGGCGGAGGACAGGTTGATGATGCGGGCGCCGTCCGCCAGGTGGGGGCTGCAGGCGCGGGTGACCAGCCAGGGTCCCTTGAGGTTGACGCCCATGACCAGGTCCCATTCGGCCGGGTCGATCTCCTCGAGCGGGGAGCGGGTGACGGTGGCGTAGATGGCGGCGTTGTTGATGACGACGTCGATCGGGCCACCCGCGAAATCCGCGACGTCGGCGGCGAGCTGCTCGGTGGAGTCCGGGTCGGTGACGTCCACGCGGAAGGCGGCGGCCGTGGTGTGGGGCGCCAGCAGCTCCGCGGTCTCCCGGGCACCGTCGAGGTTGATGTCGGCGACGGCGACGCGGTCACCCCGGCGGGCGAAGCCCTCGGCGAAGGCGCGGCCCAGTCCGCCGGCTCCGCCGGTGATGAGGACGGTTCTCTGAGTGGTCATCGGTGCACCCCTTACGGAGCCACGAGGGCGGCGTCGGCGGTGTCGGTGGCCGGTGCGGTGGCGGGCGCGGCGTCGTCAAGCACCTCGACGGTGCCCTTCGTGCCGTCGACACGCAGGCGCTGACCGGTGCGGATGGTCGTCGACGCGCTGCCGGTGCCGGTGACCGCCGGCAGGGCGTACTCGCGGCAGACGATCGCGGCGTGGCTCATCATGCCACCGATGTCGGTGACGGCCGCCTTGAGCTTGCCGAACACCGGGCCCCAGCTGGGGGCGGTGACCGGGGCGACGAGGATCTCGTCCTGCCGGATCTCGGAGATCTCGTCGGCGTCCATGATGACGCGGGCGTAGCCCTCGACGACGCCGGGGGAGGCGGCCATGCCCTTGAGGGTGCCCTCCGGGGTGTCCTCGTCGTTGCCGAGCCAGGACTGGACCTGCTCGGTGGTGATGCCCCACAGCATGCGGGTGAACGGCTCGGTGATGGACTCCGGCGGGGTGTTCAGCGCCGGCGCCGGGCGGGCGGTCTTGAGGGCGGCAACCATGGCGCGGCGCTCCTCGATGATCTCGGGCCAGTAGACCGGGCCGATCGGGCCGTCCGGGGCACCGACGCCGTGGCCGGTGACCAGATCGAAGAGGGCGTCGCGGACCTCGTTGCGGGTGAGGTAGAGCATGTCGTCCGCCTCCGGCCAGAAGCCGTGGGCGTGGAGCATGCGGGACAGCTCACGGACCTTGCGCCAGAACACACCCATGGTCCAGTGCTCGATGTAGAAGTTGTGGTTCTCCACGTAGGGGTAGGCGGTGGCGGCGAGGCCGCGCTTGGCGTCGAAGACGGCGAGCTGCTCGGCGTCGAGAAGCTCCCGGTACTCGTCGACGATCCGGTCCTTCTCCGCGATGAGCTCAGCGGTGGGGCGCTTGATGATCTGGCCCTCGTCGAGGCGGCGGATATAGTCGGCGATGAAGCCCAACGGGATCTCCAGGTGGTCGATCCAGTACTTGTCGTGACCGTAGAAGCCGTTGCCCACGGTGAAGTTGAACCACGGGTCCTGGGCCTCGTCCCAACGGGCGATCCAGCGCTCGCCACCGGGGGAGGCCGCGAGGGCGGCGAGGGTTCCCTCCGAGTCGTCGGTGTCGGCGAAGTGCTCCTGCAGGCCGAGCTCGACGGCGAGGATGGCCAGCTCCTTGAGCTCGTCGTCCGGGCGGAAGAGCTCCATGTCCACACCCTGCACCATGTTGGCGATGGACTGGTCGGGGATGTCCGGGAACACCTCCTTGCAGAAGTTGAAGAAGTCGAGGTAGGCGATGTAACCGAGGTTGAGGAACTCGAAGTGGTACTGCCAGTTGCGGTACGCCAGGGCGATGAGGCGGTCGTAGTTCTCCAGCAGGATCTCGGAGCCGTCCATGGCCTTGCCGGACTCGATGTCGGCCATGGGCACCATGTCGGGCAGGGGGTTGAAGGTGAGCGACTCGAGCTCGTCGATGGTGCCGCGGACCTTGACCTTCCAGTCCTCCAGCATGGAGTCCCAGTTCTGGAAGTAGTGGGTGATGCGGGCCTGGAACTCCGGGACGCGGTCGGCGACCTGATCGTCCGGCACCGGGATGGGGGACATGTAGAGGTAGCCGAGGTGGACGCGGAACTCGATGCCGTTGGCGTTGGGGATCATGAGGTGGCGAGCGTTGTACTGCCCGAGGCACTTGACGGCGTACTCCGCGCCGATGGTCTCGAAGGGCTTGAACACGGTGGGCCAGTGCTGCGAGTCGCAGAACCAGAACTTCTCGTTCTCCTTGTCCTTCAGCTCGTCCTGGAAGACGAGGTAGTAGGGGTAGAGCTTCTCCCATCCTTCGGCGCCGGCGGGCACCGGCAGATCGGAGGGCTTGGGGAAGGACTTCTTCGACATGGGTGTCTCCTTGGTTCGGGGGGGATGGGGGTCAGCGGGCGGCGAGGATGGTGGAGGTGAGGGAGCCGAGGTTGAAGCCACCGGCGCCGGCGGCGACCGGCTGCGGGGCCGGGGCGGCGGGTTTCTGGGCCGCGCCGTTGGAGTGGACCGTCTCGGGGCGGGACTGCAGGAGGAGCAGGTTCTCGCCGTCCGGGAGGTCGGCGTCGAGGGCCCACTCGATGTCCTGCGGGCAGCGGTAGTGCTTCTCGGCGCGCTTCGCCATGGTGGCGACCTGCACGAGCTCGTCGTCGGTGAGGCTGCGGGTGGCGGCGCGCTCGGGGGAGACGTCGCGACGGACGAGGCTGCCGGAGGCGGCGTCTGGGACCAGCTCGTGGTGCTTGTCGCCGAGGTGCTCGCTGACGACCTGCAGGGTGACCTTGTCCAGGATGATGTTGTCCGGGGTGACCTCGCCGGAGACGACCATCTCGCCGACGCCCCAGGAGGAGTCGATGGTCACCTTGGAGCGGTCACCGTTGGAGGGGTTGAGGGTCATGGCGACGCCGGCGACGCGGGCGTTGACCATCTTCTGCACGACGACGGCCATGGACAGACCCTCGTTGGGGATGTTGTTCTTGAGGCGGTAGATGATCGCGCGGGCGGTGTAGAGGGAGGCCCAGCACTTACGGATGTGCTCGGTGACGGCGTCGATGCCGATCTGCCACAGGTAGGTGTCCTGCTGGCCGGCGAAGGAGGCGTCGGGCAGGTCCTCGGCGGTGGCCGACGAACGGACCGCGACGGGAACCTCGCCGCCGCACTGCTCCATGAGCTGCGCGTGCGCCTCGAGGACGGCGGTGCGGGCCGCGGTGGGGACGGGCAGCGAGCACAGCGCCTCGCGGATCTCGGCGGAGAGCTTCTCGACGGCGGCGACGTCGTCGGCGTCGATACCCTCAAGCGCCTCGTGGAGCTGGTCGGCGATCCCGGCCTCCCGGATGAAGGCGTCGAAGGACTCGGTGGTGACGACGAAGCCGGGCGGGACGGGCATCCCGGCGGCGGTCATGCTCACGAGGGAGGCTCCCTTGCCGCCGAGGGTCTCGAGGGTGGGTTCCCGGCCGTCGTCGAAGTGCTGGACGTAGATGGTGTCGGACATGTCAGGCTCCAGTGGTGGTTCAGGCGTCCCAGGTGACGGGGACGGAGGTGGGGACGCGGAAGGAGAGGTTCTCGCGGAAGTCGATGTCGGTGTTCTCGGCCGGGCGGAGGGTGGGCAGCAGGCGGGTGGCCTCCTCGAGGCAGATCTTGGCCTGCAGTTTCGCCAGCATGTTGCCCAGGCAGTAGTGGATGCCGTAGCCGAAGGAGAGGTGCTCGCGGGCGTTGGGGCGGGAGATGTCGAACTCCTCGCCGTCGGTGAAGCGGGTCTCGTCGCGGTTGGCGGAGCCCATGAGCAGCAGGAGCCCGTCGCCGGCGGCGATCTTCTGCCCGCCGACCTCGGCGTCCTTCGTCGCTTTCCGACGCCAGCCGACGATCGAACCGGAGTAGCGGAGGACCTCGTCGACGGCACCGGGGATCTTCTTCGGGTCGTCGATGAGCTGCTCCCACTGGTCGCGGTGGGCGAGCAGCACGCGGAAGCAGTTGCTGATGAGCGTGGTGGTGGTCTCGTGGCCGGCGAAGAGGAGGGAGTAGAGCAGGGAGGCGATCTCGTGGTCGGTGATCTCGCCGCCCTCCTGCTGGTGGCGGACGAGGTCGCCGGTGAGGTTGTCGCCCGGGTTCTCGTGGGCCGCGGCGACGAGGCGCTGGCACTCCTGCCAGTAGTCGACGAGGTGGTGGGCGTGCGGCACCTGCTCCTCGTCGCTGAGATCGCCCCAGGTCATCGCGGCGCGGGAGTCGCTCCACTGCTTGTAGGTGTCGATCTGGCCGGTGTCGTCGCCGATGAGGGTGAGGATCGTGATGGTGGGGATGTCGTAGGCGAGGTCGCGGAGCATGTCGGCGGAGCGCGCGGGGTTGTTCCGAATGGCCTCGAGGCGCTCGACGACGCCGGCGCGGATGTCGGGCTCCAGGGCCTTGTAGCGGCGCGGGGTGAAGGCCTTCTGGGCGATGGCGCGGATGCGGGTGTGCTCGGGAGGGATACGGGCGGAGAGCCCGGAGTAGGCGGTGAAGCCGCCGTCCTTCATGATCTGCGTGGCCTGCGGGCCACGCTCGCGCACGGGGGCCTGGGCGTTCTCGGAGGAGAAGGTCTCCCAGTCGTCGAAGACGGCCTTGATGTCGTCGTAGCGGCTGACGATCCAGTAGCCGATGCGCTCGTCGAACATGACCGGCTCCTCCTCGCGGAGGGCGGCGTAGGCGGGGAAGGGGTCCTTCATCTGGAAGGGCTCGTAACCGTGGTGGTCGCCGCCTGCACCGTGGGCGTAGGGGCAGCCGGCGGTGGCTGCTGCCTGAAGTGCGGTGTCGGTGGTCATGATGTCTGCCTCCTGTGTGACTGCGCTCCGGCGAACCGGCGCAGCGTGTGTGCTGGGTCCTACTTGCCAACGGTCGTGATGTGGGTCACGCGGTGGCATGTGGGACATACTGCGAGGAAGCGGCGCCGTTGGCGATGTCAAACTTCCACTCAGTGGAAGTGACTTAGTTCACGCAGCGTGCGGGCACAAAGAAAATGCCGTCGCGGGCCGGTGGGCCCGCGACGGCGGTGGTGTGGAGTGGTCATGACCTTTCGCCGAGACGTCCTGACTCGAGGAGGGACTCCAGCGGAATGTGCGCGGTCGCCTTCTCGATGCGCCTGCTCACCGCCTGGAGGGTGGGCACGTAGCGGCCCAGGGAGGAGTACTTGTCCGCGGACAGCACCAGGCCCAGGCCGGCCCCGATGCGCCCGGTGTGGAAGATCGGCACCGCGATGGAGCAGGTGCCCAGGCGCTGTTCCTCAAAGGTGGTGGCGTACCCCTGCTCCCGGATCTTCGGCAGCTCAGCGGCCAGCTGGGCCGGATCCCCGATGGTGTTGCGGGTGCTCTGCGGCATGCGGTGCTCGAGGAACGCGTCCTGCACCCACTTCTCCTCGTGGGCGAGGATCACCTTGCCCACTGCCGTGGAGTGCAGCGGCAGACGGCCACCGGTCCACGAGGACCGCGCGACGCGCTTCGTGCCGTAGAAGCGGAAGATGTACAGCACCTCCCGGCCGTCCCGGATCGCCAGGTGCGAGGTCTCGCCCGTGAGGGAGTACAGGTCCTGGACGTGGGGGTGCGCGGTCTCCCGGAGCTGCTGGCCGACGGACTGACCGAGCCGCCACAGGCGCAGTCCCGCCTGATAGCGGCCGTCGGGGGTGCGGTTGAGCAGCCCGTGATCAACGAGGTCGTTGACCATCCGGTGCGCGGAGCTCATCGGGAGGTCGGCGCGTTCGGCGATCTCCGTCATCGACAGCGGGCGGCGCTCACTCTCGAAGGCCGCCAGGATGTCCGAGATCCGGTTGAGCACGCTGCGTCCCGGCTGACGACTGCCTCCCGCCATGTGTTCCTCCCTGGTCAGGTGATGCCTGACGACGCTACCAGCATTGGGTGCCGAACTATTTGGCAGAATGAGCTTACTGTTCCCCCGGGATCCTGTACCGAGAGGAGGTGGCGGTGAGCGGACAGCCAGCGGGCGGCCTGCGGTCCACATCGCACGTCTCCTTCACCGACGCCGCCGTCTTCGGTGAGAACATCACCCGCGTCTACCGCCCGGTGTTCCATGATGATGAGGGACGGCAGGCGAACGTCGAGACCGTGGATAGGCCGGGACAGCGTGGTTTCCGGGCGTCGCTGAGCGCCCACGAACTCGACGGCGTGGTGCTCTCGACCGTCGACGTCACCGGCCACGAGGTCGACTACCAGGGCACCGTCGATCCGGACGATTCGGCGCTGAAGATCTACTACGTGTCCTCCGGTACCGCCGTCATCCGGCAGGAGGGACGCGAGCAGACCGTGGAGGCCGGGCAGCTCGGCGTGCATGACTCCATGCAGCCGTACCAGATCTGGACCGAGACAGGTTTCGACAGCCTCGTCATGGTCGTGCCGAAGACCCGCCTGCTCAGCCTCGGCACCGGGTACGCCGACCTCAGCGCCGCGCGCTTCACCGCCGGCGAGGGGGCGGGCTGCCTCGTACTGCCGTACCTGCAGGGGCTGGCCGGCGGACTCGACGAGGTCATCCGCGGGCAGGGGCGGCAGATCGTGCGCAGCACCGTCGACCTGCTGACCATGCTCTTCTCCTCCGCGGTGGGCACCGTCCCCGAGGAACCCGAACTCCGGCGGGCCCGCCAGCGCGAGGAGATCCTGGGCTGGATCCGGGAGCACCTGCTCGACGCCGACCTCTCCCCGGGGCGCATCGCCGCCGCGCACCTCATGTCCACCCGGGCGCTGCACGCACTCTTCGCCGAAGCGGGAACGACCGTGGGCACCGTCGTCCGGCAGTCGCGACTGGAACGCGCCCGCGAGCTGCTCGTCCTGCACCCCGGCTGGGCTCTCGCAGAGGTGGGCCGCTGGTCCGGCTTCACCGACCCCTCGTATTTCTCCCGGGTGTTCCGGCGGGAGTTCGGGATGAGCCCGGGGCAGTTCCGGGCAGCGGGACGGGCCACGGATCAGTCGCCTGCGCGCTGAGTCCAGTGAATCTGCACCCGCGTCCTAGAGTGCTCCACGTCACTTCTGGCATGGTGTGTGTCACGGGTCCCGCAATAAGCGGGGCGAAGTAACTGAGAGGACACCACCCATGCAGATCGACGCCTACGTCGTGGACGCCATCGACGCCCCCTTTGTCCGCGAGGACCTCACCCTCGACGACCCGGGACCCGGGGAGGTACTGGTCAGGGTCGTGGGCACCGGCGTGTGCCACACGGACCTCAACACCCAGGGCGGTGACATGCCCCTGCCTCTGCCCGGCGTTCTCGGGCACGAGGGGTCCGGCGTCGTCGAGGCCGTCGGTGAGGGTGTGGACAACGTCGCACCGGGCGACCACGTCATCATGGGCTGGCCCTACTGCGGCACCTGCCGCAACTGCGTCCGCGGCCAGCACCGCTACTGCGTCAACATCGGTGCGGAGCTGCTCGCCGGCGTCCGCCTCCACGGGGCGGACGCCGGATCCTCCGCCTACACCCGCGCGGACGGTTCCTCCCTGTCCGGTCACTTCTTCGGCCAGTCCTCCTTCGCGACCTACTCCCTGACGCGCGCGAACGCGGTGGTGAAGGTGGACAAGGACGTGGATCTCACACTGCTCGGCCCCCTGGCCTGCGGCATCACCACCGGCGCGGGCGCGATCTTCAGCACTGCACAGCCGGGACCCGGTGAATCCGTCGTCATCATCGGCGCCGGCGCGGTCGGCCTGGCCGCGGTCATGGCCGCCCGCAACACCCCGGCCGCCACCATCGTCGCCGTCGACCTGCAGGACAACCGCCTCGAGCTGGCCACAGAGCTCGGTGCCACCCACACCATCAACTCCGGTGATACCGACATGCTGGACGCCATCTCGGAGATCTGCGGCGGCCCGGCGGACTACGTCCTGGACTGCACGGGCAACATCAAGGTCATCGAGCAGGCCGCCGACGCTGTCGGTCTGCTGGGCACCGTCATCCTCGTCGGAGGCGCCCCAGCCGAGGCACGGTTCTCCGTCGACCACATGCGCACCCTGTTCGGCAAGACGATCGTCGGCACCCTCGGTGGTTCCTCCACCAGCCACGAGTTGATCCCCGGACTGATCAAGCTCCACCAGGCGGGGCGTTTCCCCTTCGACCGCCTGGTCACCGTCTACGACTTCGACGAGATCGACACCGCCATCCACGACGCCCACGAAGGCGGCACCATCAAGGCCGTCCTCCGCGTCTCCGACGTCTAAACCCTCCTGAATCCGAAAGGCAACGAAACCATGACCGACTACTCCCATCTCATCTCCGAGCAGCTCTACATCGACGGCTGGGTCGACGGCACCTCCGAGCGCGAGGCCACCACCGTCAACCCCTTCAACGACGAGCCGATCGCGACGATCCGCCAGGCGTCGCAGGCGGACGTCGACAAGGCCTACGACGTCGCGAAGCAGAAGCAGCCCGCGTGGGCGCAGCTGCCGCCGAAGGACCGCGCCGCGGTGATGAGCAAGGCCGCCGACTTCATCGAGGAGAACTTCGACGCGATCGTGGCGCTCATCCAGGCGGAGTCGGGATCGACGATCGCGAAGGCGAGCATCGAAACCGGTCTGGCGATCGGGTCGCTGCGCGAGTCCGCGCAGTTCCCGACCCGCATCACGGGCTCCATCCACCCGTCCAACACCCCGGGCAAGACGAATTTCGTGTTCCGCGAGCCGCTCGGCGTCGTCGGCGTGATCAGCCCGTGGAACTTCCCGTTCGCGCTGTCCATGCGTTCCGTCGCCCCGGCCCTGGCCTGCGGAAACTCGGTGGTGCTCAAGCCGGCCTCGGACACCCCGCTCGTCGGTGGTCTGCTGCTGGGCAGGATCTTCGAGGCCGCCGGCCTGCCGCAGGGCGTGCTGGGCGTCGTCGTCGGCGCAGGCTCGG
>Ga0123333_10003403_pt1 | contig 15512 bp, 14 predicted proteins | sample BioC12SIPDNA_3_FD_89957 | JGI IMG/M metagenome (GOLD analysis project Ga0123333, IMG submission 89957) | Anaerobic biogas reactor microbial communites from Washington, USA - Biogas_R2_B C12 SIP DNA | ecosystem: Engineered > Bioreactor > Anaerobic > Unclassified | place: Washington, USA... | reverse complement strand
GCCGAATGTTTTTACGTTCGTTTCGGCAGTTTCACAAATTTCCTCTGGCTGCAAGACACGCTTCAGCGTTGGGGCGGCGACGCGCAGAACCTGATCGCCCTGCGCGGCTTGGACCGCGAGATGGGCGGACGAATCGAGCGGCAACTGATCCTCAAGCAGACGGTCCTTTCGCGGCTGTTCGGCGAAAAGGTAATCGCCGACGTGGCCATCATCGGCACCGACATGTTTTTCCGCGAGGGCGCGTCTTACGGCATCCTCTTCCAGGCGAAAAACGCATTGGCGGCGTCGGCCAGTTTCGCCCAGCAGCGCAGAGAGCGGCTCGCCCAGGGCGGCGTGACGGAAGAAACCGTCAAGATCGACGGGCATTCGGTTTCTCTCATCAGCTCGCCCGACGGCGGCGTCCGCTCCTATTATGTTTCCGACGGCGGCTATCTGTTCTTCACCACGTCGAAGACGCTGGCCGCGCGGTTTTTGGAGACGGCATCCGGCAAGGACTCGCTGGGCGGAATGATCGACTTCGTCCATGCCCGGGAATTGATGCCGCTGAAGCGCGAGGACACGATATGGGTCTACCTGTCCGATTCTTTTTTCCGGAACATCACCGGCCCGCGGTATCGCGTGGAGATGGCCCGGCGGCTGCAAGCGACGGCCGACATCGAGTTGGTCGAGCTAGCCCGACTGGCCGCGCAATCCGAAGGGCGGCCCTGCGAAACGATCGAGCAGCTCATTTCGGCCGGTTTTTTGCCGCCGGAGTTCGGTGCACTGCCCGGCGGCAGCCGAACGGTGATTGCCGACGGCGTGGTCCGCGATTCGCTCCGCGGCCGGCGGGGCGCGTTCCTGCCGGTGGCCGACGCGGAGGTCGAAAACATTACCCAGGCCGAGGAAACCGACTATCGAAAGTTTGCCGAGTTTTTCCGCGAAAATTGGGGGCAAATGGACCCGGTCATAGCCGGCGTAAAACGCACCCCGCTCGACGACGACCGCGAGCACGTCGTGGTGGACGTGCTGATGAGTCCCTTCGCGCCGCAACACTTCGCCGCGCTGAAAAAATGGCTCGGACCGGCCGATTCGGTCTCTTTGGCGGCGGTGCCGGGCAACATGGCCGCGCTGGAAATGGTGGGAACCGACCAGCGAATTTTCGCCGGACTGCGCGACATCGGCGCGCCCAACCAAACCGGCATGACCAGTTGGCTGCCGATGCGGCGGCTGCGCGACCTGATGATCGGTTACATCGGCACGACCGGCGAACTGGGGTTGCTCGGGATTCTGAACGTCGGCATTCCGCCGCATTCCGACCGGGCCGGATACGCCGTCTCGCCGCTGGGCGGCTGGCGGCGGCAATACGGAGAATTCACTCTCTTCTCCTTCCAGCGCGAAGTGCTGGCGGAGGTCGCGCCGCAGCTCCGCTTCGTTCAAGCCGAACGGCCCGCGCAAATCCGACTTGAAGTCGGCGACGTATCCAACGCGGCCGTCACGCCAAAACTGAACGATCTGGCCTACGCCCGAACCCGCGAAACCTCGCTGAACAATCTTCGCTTTCTGCACGCGCTCGGCCAGCAGCTTCACCTGCCGGCCGATGAGCGGCTGCGCACCGCCGAGTTCCTGCTGGACGCCAAGATAATCTGCCCGCTGGGAGGAAATTACGCCGTCCGGAAAAACGGCGCGGAACATTGGACTTCGACGGCATTGGATGCGGAGCCGCTGGGCGGATTCGCCAACGTCCAAGCCCCGGCCGGATACCAATCGCCGCCCTTGAACTGGTTCCGCGGCCTCGATCTGGACGCGACCATGACCGAGAAAGCGGTCTCCGTCCATGCCGAGATCATCATGCAGATGCCGCCGAAGAAACAATGATGGGGGCGGATCACCAGCACATGAAGATCATCTCCGGCGGACAAACGGGCGTTGACCGGGCCGCGCTGGACGCGGCCAGAGAACTCGGCTTGCCGCATGGCGGCTGGTGCCCGCGCGGACGAATGGCCGAAGACGGCCCGATCCCCGACGATTACAACTTGGTCGAGACCGAGTCGTCCGATTATCCAGCCCGGACGGAGCAAAACGTGCTGGACGGCGATGCCACGCTGATTCTTCATCGCGGTCCAATCACCGGGGGCACCGAGTACGCTGTTCGACTTGCCGAACGGCACAACCGGCCTTTCCTGGCCGTCGATCTCGATGGCAACATCGAGCCGAGCGAAGTGCGGCAATGGCTCGAACGCCGGGCGGTCGAGACGCTCAACGTCGCCGGCCCGCGCGAGAGTCAGAACCCGGGCATCGGTGTGCTTGTGAGGGCGTTCCTGATCAAAGTGTTTAGCGAGTAATCCGGCCGCCGACGGCTTGGGTGCCACTGCTCGTTTGGGTGCCACTGCTGGCTTGGGTGCCACTGCTGGCTTGTCCAGCAGTGCTGAAACACGGGTGGACAAGCCATCCGTGGCACCCGTCATCGATGTTTGACGAAGCACTGACAACCCGGCCTCCGACTGGCGATTCAATATCTCAATTTCAGGCCAAAGAATCTCAATTTCAGGCCGAAGACCCTGCTCGAATCTTATAAATTGTGGAAACGCGACACCAAGCTATGGTGGTGATCCACGGCCTATTGGTAGTAGTGGTTGGCCTTGTTTTGGCCTAACGGTGCGGGTAAACTTCCCCCCGCGATATTCTTCCTTGGCCGAGAGACGGTAAAATCCGCTAATAACTGATTGGAATCGCTCATTTAGCCCGTCGTGAATGCATGGTGTGGCGGAGCGAGTGTAAATCGTGGAGAGGAATAATCGCCATTTTAACGGTTATTGGGGATAACCGGCGGAAAAAGTTAGTCAAATTATCCCCCCTGTAGAGCATTTTCCTTGCATCGGAGACCTGGGCTTTTACAATAGAAGTTTAGGAGCCCCAGTCTCCCCAATCATCAAAGTCGAAGGTGAAACATGGGACGGACGATACTGGGGACCCTATTGGTAGCGGGCATTGTGATCGCGGCGGTTTCGGCCGCCGACCCTCGCGACGAAGTTTATGGACAACGCGCCGCGCAGCCTAAGACCGCGCCCGCCGCCACGGCCGGAACGGAATTGATCGTTGTCTCGACCTCCGTGGGAGAAAAATGTTTGATGCTGACGGTGGTTGACCCGCGTCAACAAGTTATCAGCGTCTATCACGTCGAGACGGCGACCGGCAAGATTTCGTTGAAAAGCGTCCGCAACATACAGTGGGACATGAAAATCACCGACTTGAACAACGAGAATCCGCTCCCGCGGGACATACGCTCGTTGTTGGACCAGAGGTAAAACAAGAGAAATCGCCATGGCTCAGAAGTATTACAACACCGCGGAAACCGCCAAGATGCTCGGCAAGAGCGTCGACGACGTCAAGAAAATGCTGGAGAACCGTGAACTGCACGGCTACCGCGACGGCGCCGACTGGAAGTTCAAGGCCGAGGACATCGAAAAGATCGCCGTGAATCCTCCCCCGGCGGAAGAGGAAGAAGAAGGCGGCGACGTGCTGTTGAGCGACGCCGAACTGGGCCAATCCGACCCCGGCCTGTCGGGTACGGTGATCGGCATGAACGGCGGCGCCGCTCAGATCGTTCCCGACAGCGACATCCGTCTGGCCGACAGCGACATCGAAATCGCCGATCAAGCGCAATCGACTCCGATCCCGAAACCCGCCGCGACCGGCGACTCCAAACCGTTCGAGGAATTGGACCTGACCCTTGAAGAAGACCTGACGCTGGAAGACAGCGCTCTGATGCTTCAAGGGGGATCGGGCAAGGGAGACAGTTCGTTCATCGACCTCGGCGACAGCAAATCGTTGGAAGAAGACGACAATCTGGTGCTCGGCGGCAGCGGCAAGGGGAGCAGCTTGAGCATCGGCGGAGACAGCGGCATTTCGCTGATCGATCCGTCCGACAGCGGATTCTCGCTGGAAACGCCGGTAAATCTCGGCGCTTCCGAGGAATCGCTGGAACTCGGCGAGGACGACCTGCTGGCGACCGACTCGCCGGCCAGCGAAGATTCGGCCACGATGCTGAAGGCCGACGACGAGTTCATGCTCACGCCCTTGGAGGAAGTGGCCGACGGCGACGATTCGGAAAGCGGTTCGCAAGTCATCGCCCTGGATACCGAAGGAGACGAATCGGCGACCATGGTCGGCTCGGCCGGCGCTTCGATGGCCGCCATGCTCGACGAAGACATCTCGGCGCAGCCGGGGCTGGACTTCGGCGCGGCGCCGGCCGGCGCGGGACCGATGCTCGGCGTCCAGCCGGGCGCGATGGCCGACGGCGTCACCCTGGCCCAAACCGGCTATAGCTTCGAACCGCCTTACACCATCTGGCAAATCATCGGACTCGCGCTCTGCGTCATCGTGCTGATGCTTTGCGGCATGATGATGTTCGACCTCCTGCGGACCATGTGGAGTTGGAACGAACCGTATTCGATCAACAGCAGTTTGATGGACACCATTCTCGGATGGATCGGGGCCTGAGCGCAACCGATCGCGTTTATTGAGTTTGAAATTGCAGAAAGTTGTTTGCTGATTCGAAAGGAGTCGAATCATGAAGAGTGCGTTCCGGCCGCTGTTCGCTTGCGCGGCCTTTGCGATTTTGTTGGGCTGCAAGGCCGTTCCCCTCACCGAGTGGAACTCGATCGAAGCGCGCAGCCGCGCGCTGGCCGAGCAGAACCGGGCACAACTGGCCGAGATCGAAAACCTCAACCGCCATGCCCGATCGCTCGAAGACCGAGTTATCCGCGGCGAGCAGCAGCTTGCCGCCCTGCACGATCGGGCGGACATCGACCGGCGGGAACTGGAAGCCTATCGGCTCGAACGCGACGAGCTGTACGGCCAGTTCCAGGGCCTCGCCGTGGGGGCGGGCCGGATGCCGCCCGAATTGAGCCGCCAACTCGTCGAACTCTCGCAACGCCATCCCAGCCTGCAATTCGACCCGGCCACCGGCGTGAGCAAACTCGACGCCGACATCCTCTTCGACAGCGGCCGGTCCGAACTGAAACCCGGCGCCGAGCGCCTGCTGGAAGACCTTGTCCGCGTGCTCCGCACGCCGTCCGGCGGCGGGATGAAGATCATGGTGGCCGGGCACACCGACAACCAGAGGATCGCCGATCCCGCCTTGCGCGAGAAGCATCCGAACAATTTTCATCTGAGCACGGCCCGGGCCTTGGCCGTGGCCGATTATATGAAGCGTGCGGGCCTGCCCGAACATCGCATGGCCGTTGCCGGTTTCGGTTCATACCAGCCGATTGCCTCGAACGCCACCGCCCGCGAAAGGCAGCAAAACCGCCGCGTCGAGCTGTTCGTCATGTCGCCCGACGTGCCGATCGTCGGCTGGAGCGAATCGACGCCCAGCGTTTACGGCGCCGGCGTGAAGCGATAGCTTTTACTTTACGCTGAAGTTGTCGAACATCGCGCGGTTCCAGCCCGTGCCCAGCCCGGCCATGCCGGCGCCGTACGTGCGGTCTTCGATGGAAACGACTTCCCGGCCGTCGATCGAGGCGGTGATCCGCGGGCCGTCGAACTTCAACTTCAACGCATGCCATTGGTCCGCGGCGAAGGGGCATCGGCCGGCGGCCAGCGTCCCGGTAAACGCCTTGAGTTCCCAGCGGCCGTCCGCGCCGGCCTTTAGCCAATAGCCGCGCGGCGGATATTCGTTTTGCAAACTGGTTGCAATGCGGCCGTAAACCGCCGCGTAGCCCGACTGCTCGACCAACGCCTCGCACTCGACCTCGTAGTCGCGCCAATTCGCCGAACCAATCATCGTATACGGTTCGGGGTTGGGGTGGTAATGCCAATCGATGCCGCATTGGGCGACGGTTTGCCGCAGGCACCGGCCGCCGCCGGGCCGCTCGGCCGCCTCGAACGCGCCGCCTTGGTCGGAAAAATACTTGGGCAATCCGCCCGCCCGGCCGTCCTCGAAGTCGTCTCGATAGGGAAATGGAAAGTCGGTCTTCGGCGGCGGAGCGACCAGCCCTTTGCGCTGTCCTCGGGTTGTGGTAAAGGAGTAGATGCAGCCCGGCTCCAAATCGAGCGTCGCCAGCCCGTCGTCGATCGGCAGGTCGTTGATCCGCGCGAATTGTTCGGTTCGATCGCTTCGCCAGACGTGCAACGGTTTGGTCGAGAGGCCGCCGGAGACGCGAAAGACCAGCGTTTGCGGATATTTGGCCTCGGCGGTTTCGGCGATAATGCTCCAGTCGCCCTCCGGCTCGGGGCTGCGCAGGCAGACGTAGCTGCCTCCTCTGCGCAGCAGTCCGCAGGCGCCGTCGATGTATCGCCATCCCGGCTGGGCGAATTGCGTCGTATGAGCGATTGCCCACAGGGCCGGATATATCTCGTAATTGCCCGACCAGGGCGAACTGGCCTTCAGCGGGCCGGAATCGGGCCAAGGCAGATTTTCGTAATACGCATTGACCATGCTCCAGATTATCGTCTTGGTCATGCGGCCTTGGATGTCAGTTTGATCCATTCCAGATCGTGCTGTGTCTCGTTCCAGATGCCGCAGTAGTCGATGTCGAGTCCGTGGTGCTCCTTCGCTCCGCGGATGAACGAGACGATGAAATCGGCGTTGTCCTGCGTGTAAAACTTCTTCGTGTTCAGCGGTTTCCGCTCCGGCCAGCCGAGGGCGTTCGACTCGTCTGGACGGGGATATTCCCGGTCGCCTATCCAGTCGGGCGCGCCCCATTGGAGCACGTCGAGCACTATGCCGGGATTCCGCCTTGTCGCCTCGCGCATCAGCCACCACTCGTAGCCCCGCTGGAAATATTCGGGCTTGGGATTCTCGAATTCCTCGCGCGTGCGGGCGTGGCTCGGCTCCGTGCCGTCGGTCGAATTGATGTCGCCGCCGATCTCTACCTTGAGGTGGTGCAGCGAAGCACCGAAATTCGGCTTGAACAGCAGGTCGAGTATTTCGCCGCGTTGCGGCTCGGGATAATCGATCAACAGCCGCGACGACGCGCCCGCGCTGAGCGCGCCAAATCCCTCGAACACCCTGCCCGGTGCGCGGCCGTCGAGTTCGAGCGGTTTGACATCCGCCGCATGGGCGGTGAAAGACGACAAAACAAACCAAATAACGTAGAGCAACAGCGAATAATGTTTCATTTTTCATCCGGATGTATTGGTTACTTAAGCGACCAATGGGCTTTGCGCAACACCGCCCGGATGGTCTTCGGCATTTTCTCATACCATACGGTCAGCAGCGAACCGTCGGAAAGCTGCACGGTCGATGGATAGCCGAGATCGATGTTGTCGCCGTCGGCGGAGATCGTAATCGCTTCCGACCACGTGCGGCCGTGGTCGTCGCTCAATCGGGCTTGGTTGCCGAACGGCTTGCGCCGGTATCCGTAGGTCATCAACAGCCGGCCGTCCTTCAGCCGCAACAGGTGCGAGGGCAATCCCCAAACTCCGATCGAGTGCGGCTCGGTCCACGTGCGGCCGCCGTCGGACGACTCGGTTTGCAACGTTTCGCGGTCGTTCTTTTTGTTGTGATTTTGATTATCAAGTGCAATAGATGCAAATCTCGGCTTCACTTTGAACTCAGTTCCCGAACTGCCTCAACCAAAGCGACCACGTTTTCCGGCGGGGTTTGCGGCAGCACGCCGTGGCCGAGATTAAAGATGTGGCCCGGGCGACCGGCGGCCTGGTCGAGGATTTCTTTCGCGCGGCGGCGAATTTCAGCCGGATCGGTCAACAAGACCACCGGGTCCAAGTTGCCTTGAATCGCCCGGTTGAGTCCGATCGCCCGCCACGCCTCGTCGAGCCGGATGCGCCAATCTACGCCGACAACCGCCGGTCGCTCGACCGAGCCGAAGGCCTCGCTCAGCAGCGGCGCGAGCGCCGGGTTGCCGGTTGCGAAATGGATCACCGGCACGCCGGGCCGGACGCCTTCGATCACCGCCCGGCTGTGCGGCAGGACGTAGCGGCGATAGTCGTCCGGGCCGAGGCAACCCGCCCAAGAGTCGAAAAGCTGCACCAACTGCGCCCCGGCGTCGATCTGCGCGTTCAGATAGAGCGTTACCGCCCGGGCGAGACGCTCCATCAATGCGTGCCACGCGCCCGCGTCGGAATACATCAGCGTTTTCGCCAGTCGATAGTCGCGGCTCGAACCGCCTTCGACGGCGTAGGCCGCCAGCGTGAACGGGGCGCCGGCGAAACCGATCAGCGGCAGCGACGGGTCTAGCCCCGCCCGGGTTTTACGGACGGTCTCCATGACGAAATCGAGCGGGGCAACGCTTTCCAGTTCCGCGAGCCGATCAACGTCGCCGACCGCGCGGATGGGGTTTGACAGCTTCGGCCCGTCGCCGGCGAGGAACTCCAACCGCAGACCCATCGGTTCGAGAATCAGCAGCAGGTCGGAAAAGATGATGGCCGCATCGACGCCGATCCGCTCGATGGTCGTCAGCATGACCTCGGCCGCCAGATTGGGATTTTTGCAGAGTTCGAGGAACGAGGTTTTCCGCCGCAGTTCACGGTAGTCGGGCATATACCGGCCCGCCTGACGCATCAGCCAAATGGGCGTCCGCTCGACCGGCTCGCGCCGCGCGGCTCTCATCAACAAACTGTCGTTCCAAGCTGGTTCTGGCATGGGATGGAGAATGTTGAGGGCTGGATTGGTAAATGCGAAACAGTTTGGAAATGCTGAAACAAGAAGCTAATAGCCGGAGGCTAACAGCCTCCGGCGACGCGAGAGAATATCTCAACTACTTCCCCCAATTCTTCCGGAGGCTGTTAGCCTCCGGCTATTACTATATCACTCTATTACTATATCACTAGCCGAACTTTCATCCTACCTGGGACGGCCCGAATCCTCAATCCCCTACCCCCTGCGATGCCAAGCCAGCACCGCCAGCAGTCCGGCGGCAAGCAGCACCAGGGCCGATGGTTCGGGCACGATGGCAAGATTGTCCATAGCGAAGAAGGCCGGCGTGTTCATGCCCAACGTCGGATGGTTGTCGGTCGACGACCAGGCAAACCCCAGGCTGCCGACTTGCTTGCCCAGCGCGGTCATGTCCACCCAGGTCCACTCGTCGATGATATAGTCGTCCGCGTCGTCGGCGAAACGGAAGTCGGCCAGATAGAACTCGACCGAGCCGGTTTCCGCGCCGGCCGAGTCGTAGCCGGTGATTGTCAGCAGGAACCAATCTTCGTCGGTTCCCAGGTCGCCGCCGAATTTCTTTGAAAAATCGTCGCCCAGCAGCATCGAATAATAGGCGTACGCGGTGTTCGTGACATACGCGCCTTGCACCTGTACCGGCGCGGCGAAGCTCACCGTTTTGTCGAGGGTCCAGCTCTGAAAGGCGACGCCGTAGTTGGCCGAGCCGTTCGCGCCGCCGCCGGCGATCGCGCTCAATTGATTGGCGAAGCCGGGCGTAGTTGCGTCGGTCATGTTGGAAAATGCCCAACCGTCCCAGGACGTGTATCCGTAACCGTAATCGGGGTAGTAGTATTCCTCGTAGTTGTTGGCGAAGTAAACGCCGCCGCTGGCAAAGCCGCCGAGATATGAATCCTGCGTGTAGCCGAACAGATCGTAATAGTCGTAGTGTGTGTGCGTTCCGCTCTTGTCGGAACCGTTCCAGTAGGAATTGGCGGTCAAGGGCAGGTCGTCGAAAGCGGCGACGCCCGCCGCGGCGGACGATCCAAACGAACAAAGCCCGGCGATCAACGCGGCCGCCGCCAAAGTAGAAGCAAAATGAAGTTTCATTAGTAGTCGCCTCCAGAAGATGTGAATAAACTAATTACAATCCGCCGCTGATTATCTCTCCGCCCGCGCGGGTGCAGATCGCGGCCAAAATCTCAAGGTCCATTGTATCGGCGAGAAAACGCGCCGAGCCGTCGCAAAACGCGCCGTTTGCCCCGCCCGGATGACGGCTTGTTATGTCGTTTTCGATCGCCGGCGCCGCGTTGATGGCATACGCCTGATCGAAAACATTTAGCGCGCTGATCCATTGCGGCGCGCCGTGTTCGGTGTCTTCGGCCACGGCCAGGGTGAAGGAGGTTCCGTCTCGGATATCCGCGAAGTTGATCGCCCTATCGTAGAGCATGACGCCCTTGGGCGGATTGTTGGGGCCGGTGATTCGCTCGCCGTATATGCCGCCGTAATCGGTTGCGCCGAGCGCGCCGGAGAGCCTGGTGACGGCCCTGGGCGAGCTGGGGCATATAAAAACCGGCAGCGGCGTTTTCGCCGCCGGCAGGTTCGTCTCGTGATAATAGGGAAGACTAAAATCGATCGACTCGTACAAGGCACGTTGTTCGAGGAACGGCAAGATGAAGGCGTTCCAGGCGTATTGCCGCCCGCCCGGTTTGGAGATTATCAACTCGATTCCGCCCGGCGGCAAAGAACCCTGGGCTTCGTGATAGCCGTGCAGCGCAAGCGCGATCTGATGCAGGTTGTTGAAGCAGGAGATGCGCCGGGCCGCCTCGCGCGCCGCCTGCACCGCCGGCAACAACAACGCGATCAACACGCCGATGATCGTTATCACCACGAGCAGTTCGAGCAACGTAAAGCCGCGCGGGGGCGGGGAATCGGGGTGTCGGGGTGTCGGGGTGTCTGGAAACTCCCCGAGACCGTGAACGCAAGCAGGGCCGTTTAGCCGCCGCGTCCTCGCGGCGCGTTGCCGCAATCCATGCCGGCCATCGTGTGATCGGCGACGGGAGCCGCCCCCCACGGTCCGGGAAACCGCATACGCGCGGCGCGGCGATGCGTCGAATGAACGAACCATTGAAATCAAGACGGAACCTGGCTCGACCAACCCAAGCGGCCACTGTCCCTCGCAACGGGCCGCGGTAAACGCGCTGGTAGGTCTTCTGGCTCCCGAGCATGGGGCCGGTTCCGCCTTCTCGCCGCAAAAGCGGCAATGGCTTTTTTTAGATCGAACCGGCCATCTCGCGGGACAGGTTGGCAACCTATCCTACTTGCGGGACAGGTTGGCAACCTGTCCTACTTGTGGGACAGGTCGATAACCTATCCTACTTGTGGGACAGGTTGATAACCTGTCCTACTTGTGGGACAGGTTGATAACCTGTCCTACTCTTACTCGGTTACAGCGGCGGGGCCGCCCCGGATTCGCACCGGTGTTCCCTGTTCGTCGGCCTTCCCACGGGAAAAACCGACCACCAACGCACGTCGTAACTGGATTGAATCTAGCAGAACGCCGCGAGTCTGTCAAACGGGTTTTTGGCCGCTTTACAGGAATTCAGTTATTGCCTAAAATGCGGGTTTATCGGTCGTCGGATCCGTGCTTCGAGTTGCCATGCCGTGGACGAACCCTTTGAACGAATCGGGGGATTTCTCCAAAAATGACGGCGGCATACAAACTCGTTGCTCTGGCCGAGGTGGATTCCACCAACTCCTACGTCCGCCGATGCGCCGCTCTGCTCGACGACCGCACCGTCGTGGTAGCCGGTCGGCAATCGTCGGGCAGGGGGCGGGACGGACGCGGTTGGTACACCGACGAGGAAGGGGGGCTGGCACTGAGCATTTTGCTCAAAAACCGCGAACTGCTGCAACGTCGCTCGGAAAACGTCGCCGGATTGACCCAGTTCGCGGCCGTGCTGCTCTGCCGGATGTGCGCGGAATTGGGAATAGAGCCTTCCCTTAAATGGCCCAACGACGTGCTTGTCGGCGAAAAAAAAATCGCCGGCATCCTCTCCGAGGCATTAGCCGGAACGAATGGACTCGAAGCGGTGGTCATCGGAATCGGAATGAACCTGAACACCACGCCCGCCCGACTGGCGACGATCGGCCGACCGGCCGCCTCCATCGCCGCCGAAACCGGAAAGCTAGTGGATAAAAACAATTTTATGCGGAAGCTGCTCGATATGTTTTTCGAGAAATACGAGGCATTTCTCGTCAAGGGATTTTCCGAAATCCTCGACGAATATCGGCGTTTTTTTTCGCCGTTCGTCGGCCGCTTCGTCCAAGTGTCGTCGGCCGGAGTCGCTTTCTCTGGTAAAGTATTGGGAATCGACGACGCCGGACGTTTGCTGCTTGAGGATGAAGCAACGGGTAAAACCGGCATTGTCGCGGGAGAAATGACATGCGTTACAAATTGATGCTCGCCCTGTTGGCGGCGGCGTGCGCCGCTCCGCGGCCGGCCGTTGGGCAAACGCCCGAGCTTACACAGCCCGTCGAAAGCCGGCGGTTCGCGTCCTTCCATCGCGCCGGCGGCGAAAACGCCGCCGTTCCGGCGGCCGCCAGTAGACCTGCAAACCGGCCCGAAACCGCGCGGAACTCCGGCGGAGCGCGATTGGCCCTCAACACTGCCCCTAGCAGCCCGTTGAAAAAGGGTGCCACTGCTGGCTTGTTTAGCAGTGAAGGAGGTAATCCTCGCAAATTCACTGCTGGACAAGCCAGCAGTGGCACCCAAACTCCCCATAATCGACTTTTTCAACGGGCTGCTAAAGCGGCCGAACCGGCACCGCATCCCCGCGGCCGGGCGGGAACGCTGGAAGAGGGACTGGCCTTCATGGTCATCGGCATGTCGGTGACGCTCACCTTTCTGATCGTCATGATCTTCTGCATGATGGGTCTGCATCGGTTGCTCGAAGTTTACAATCGGTTCTTTCCTGAAGCGCCGCAATCCGCGCCGGCCGCGCCGTCGGCGGAACCGACCAACGACCACGTGGCGTTGGCAATCGCAGTCGCCATTGCTCAGAGCAAGAAACAGAAATAAGAGGAAACATCGTGGCAAAGAAACAGATCAGCGTGATGATTACGGCCTTCCGCGACGGTTTTCAGTCCGTCTACGGGGCCAGGGTTCTGACCGAGGACTTCCTGCCCGCCGTGGAGGCGAGTCGTCGGGCGGGAGTCAACCATTACGAGGCGGGCGGCGGCGCCCGCTTCCAGTCCCTCTATTTCTACTGCAACCAAGACGCTTTCGAGATGATGGACGCCTTCCGCGCCGCGGCAGGCCCCGACGCCAACCTGCAAACGCTCGCGCGGGGCGTGAACGTGGTCGGACTCGATTCCCAATCCAGCGATATTATCCGGCTGCACGCCAAACTGTTCAAAAAACACGGCATCACCACCATTCGCAACTTCGACGCGCTGAACGACGTCGACAATCTGATTTTCAGCGGCCGCTGCATTCACGAAGCGGGACTGAAACACGAAGTCGTCGTCTCGCTCATGTCGCTCCCGCCCGGTGTGGCCGGCGCCGAATACGCCCACACGCCCGAGTTCTACTTGGACACGCTGAAAAAAATCCTCGCGGCCGACATCCCCTACGATTCGGTCTGTTTCAAGGACGCTTCGGGCACGACCACGCCCGCGGACGTGCATGAAACGATCAAGCAGGCCCGCGCCTATCTGCCCGCCGGTACGCACATCCGATTTCATTCGCACGACACGGCGGGCGTATGCACGCTGTGCTACCAGGCCGCCCTGGACGCCGGCGCTGACGGCCTCGATCTGTCGATGGCACCCGTCTCCGGCGGCACCTGCCAGTCCGACGTGCTCTCGATGTGGCACGCGCTCCGCGGCACCGAATACGACCTGGGAATCGACGTGGACAAAATGCGCGAAGCCGAAGACGTCTTCATGGACTGCATGAAGGACTACTTCATGCCGCCCGAGGCCAAGGCCGTCGAGCCGCTGATCCCCTTCTCGCCAATGCCCGGCGGCGCCCTGACCGCAAACACGCAGATGATGCGCGACAACAACATCCTCGACAAATATCCCGACGTGATCCGCGAGATGGGCGAAGTCGTGCGGCTCGGCGGATTCGGCACCTCGGTCACGCCCGTCTCACAATTCTATTTCCAGCAGGCGTTCAACAACGTGATGTTCGGCAAGTGGGAAAAAATCGCCGACGGCTACGGGAAAATGGTGCTGGGATACTTCGGCAAAACTCCCGTCGAGCCGGACCCCGAAATCGTCCGGATCGCCGCCAAACAGCTCGGCCTCGAACCGACGAAAAAAACCGTCCTGGAAATCAACGACGCCGACCCGAAAAAGGGCGCCGCGGCCGCCAAACAAAAACTCCAAGCGGCCGGAATCCCCGAATCCGAGGAAAACGTCTTCATCGCCGCCTGCTGCGGCGACAAAGGCATCGCTTTCCTCAAAGGCGAGGCCAAGGTAAACGTCCGCAAGGTCAAGGCCGCGACCGACGACGACGACGGCTGCACCGTGACCATCGATGGAAAACCCTACGCGGTAAAGCTCGACGGCCCCACGGCCCTCGTCAACGGCAAGACCTACGCCTACGAGGTCAAACAGGGGATCGACGGCGGCGCGGCGCTGCCGGCCCCGGCCAAGGCCGCGGGACAGGGTAACCACATCCCCGTCAACTCACCTCTGCCAGGCGCCGTCATGCGACTGGTCGCCTCGCCCGGCCGGAGAATCGCCGTCGGACAGACGATCCTCGTTATCGAAGCAATGAAAATGGAAGCGGAAATCAAGGCGCCGGTCGAGGGCACGATCGCATCGATCTCGGTCAAACCCGGCGATCAAGTCGCCAGCGGCCAACAAGTCGCCGCTATCGAACAATAACCAAGAGGTTCATCGTGAATATTGTCGATTCAATGCAAATCTTGTGGCAGTCGACGGGCCTGACCGCCATCACGCTCGGCCAATTCGTGATGTTGCTGATCTCGATGCTGCTGATCTACCTGGGCATTGCCAAACAGTTCGAGCCGCTGCTGCTGATCCCCATCGGTTTTGGCGGCATCCTCGCCAATATCCCCGTGGCCGACATCGCCGCCCAGGCGTCGCTGATCCTCGAAGACGGCGTTCCGCACACCAGCGAAGTGCTCGGCGTCGTGCGCTGGGCCGCCTCGGAACCCGGCTTCCTGGGCCTGATCTACTCCTTCGGAGTCAGCACCGGGATGTTCCCGCTGGTAATCTTCATCGGCGTGGGCGCGATGACCGATTTCGGGCCGCTGATCGCCAATCCCAAAATGGCCCTGCTCGGCGGGGCCGCGCAGTTCGGCATTTTCGCCACCCTGCTGGGCACCCTGGCGCTGGCTAAATACACCGCTTTGCAATTCACCATCCAGGACGCCGCCTCGATCGGCATCATCGGCGGCGCCGACGGCCCCACCGCGATTTACCTCGCCTCGAAATTGTCGCCCGACATGCTCGGCGCCATCGCCGTCTCGGCCTATTCCTACATGGCGCTGGTGCCGATCATCCAGCCGCCCATCATGCGCCTGCTCACGACGAAAGACGAGCGGGTCATCGAAATGAAACAACTTCGCGCGGTCTCGAAACGCGAGAAAATCCTCTTCCCCCTCTTGGTCCTGTCGATCTGCGTCTTCCTGCTGCCGTCGGCCACGCCCTTGATCGGCGCGCTGACCTTCGGCAACCTGATCAAGGAATGCGGCGTTGCCGAGCGGCTCTCGAAAACCGCCTCCAACGAATTGATCAATATCGCCACCATCCTGCTGGGCCTCGCCGTCGGCTCGCGGCTGGCCGCCGGAAAATTCCTCAACCTCGAAACCATCGGCATCCTCGTGCTCGGCCTGCTGGCCTTCTGCCTCGGCACGGCCGCCGGCGTGATCCTGGCAAAACTTAT
>Ga0123333_10003402_pt1 | contig 15517 bp, 8 predicted proteins | sample BioC12SIPDNA_3_FD_89957 | JGI IMG/M metagenome (GOLD analysis project Ga0123333, IMG submission 89957) | Anaerobic biogas reactor microbial communites from Washington, USA - Biogas_R2_B C12 SIP DNA | ecosystem: Engineered > Bioreactor > Anaerobic > Unclassified | place: Washington, USA... | reverse complement strand
GCCCCGTATGACCACCCCCAAGCAACTCGCCGCCAACCGCGCCAAGGCCCCCTGTTCCGCCGGCCCCCGCACCCCTTGCAGGGCAAGGTCCGCGCGCGCCGCTGCGCGCTCGAACGCCCATCAAGCGCGAAACTACGAAACGAACCCAATTGCATCGATACGATGCCTGATCCGCAACGCCACGCACAATCCTCTGCGCGCCGGGCGTCACTGTAACCCCGCATAGGCTGCACCGCAGTGCGCTGCCTTCCCGGCGTCGCTTGGTGTGGACAGGGCTTGCATGGTACTATGCGGTGGAAGACCTTTGGGCTTTCCTGGTCGACCAGGCACTGTCTGGACAGGGAAAGCCCAAAGGTCTCAGCATGCGCCAGGGGATGCATTTCGTTCGGGCTCGGTCGGGAGACCGGCCCGCACGACAGAGCCGGGGGTATCGCGGCGGCCACGCCGGCGGTCGAGCCCCCTTCCTCAGTCAAATCAGGGTCAAGGAGAAGCGATATGAGCGCAGGATTGGGAATGGTCATCGGCGATGTCAAACACAAGGGCAAGGTCGGCGTGATGATTGTGGGCCACAAAGAGTACTGGCCGCAGTTCCCCGGCCAGCGGGAACGCATCGTCGCCTCGGGCGAGGACTTCGAGCGGCTGCTCGAACGCTGCGGGGTGGAGGTCATCCGTTGGTACGCCGACGACGGCACGCAGATGATCGATACGCCCGAGAAGGCGTACGCGGCGGGGGTCCACTTCAGGACGCAGCACATCGACCTGTGCTTCATCTACCTCCCCAGCTATGTGGCCTCGGGTCGCTTTGTGATCGGCGCGCTGCAGGTGGGCTGCCCCATCGTGCTGGTCGGACACCAGGTCGTCTTCGAGGTGGGGAGCCTGCCGACGGCCGAGCGGCCCAGCAAGGGCGGGCCGTGTTGTGTGAGCGAGGCCTACAACGCGCTGTCGCGCTGCGGCGTCGAGCCGAAGGACTTCATCTTCGGCCGGCAGAGCGACACGTGGTATTCGCACAAGTTCGAGACGCGGGTCAACGAGTGGTGCCGCGTGGCCGACGCGCTGCGCGCCTACAAGGGCGCCATCTTCGGCTACCTGGGCCACACCTACGAGGGGATGCTGGACATGAATTTCGACCCGACGACGTTCACGCGCTCGTTCGGGGTGCACGTCCGGATGCTGGAGATGTGCGAGCTGGTGGACTACGTCCAGTCGGCCAGCGAGGGCGAGGTGCAGGCCAAGGTCGACGAGATGCGTTCGACCTTCGTCTTCCTCGACCCCTCCTACGATCCGCTGACCGTGCCGATCAAAGAGGAGGACATCGACTGGGCGGCGCGGTGCGCCGTGGGCCTGGACAAGCTGGTGGCCAACAACAACCTCTCGGGCATGGCCTACTACTACGAGGGCACCAACGACAACATCTACGAACGGGTCGCCTCCAACCTGGGCGTCGGCAACTCGCTGTTGGTCTCGAGAGGCATCCCGCTCGCCGGCGAGGCCGATATGAAGACGTGTATGGCGATGTACACGACTTCGGCCATCGGCGCGGGCGGCTCGTTTGCCGAGTACGGGCTCGACCTGCCGGACAACGTCATGCTCGTGGGGCACGACGGCCCGCACGATATCCGCATCACCGAGGGGAAGCCGACGATCCGCGGGCTGGAGCTCTTCCACGGCAAGAAGGGGCACGGCATCTCCGTCGAGTTCAGCCTGCGGGCGGGGCCGATCACGATGCTGGGGCTCTCCGTCGATATCAACGGCCACTTCCACTTCATCGGGGCCGAGGCCGAAAGCCAGCGCGGGGCCGTGCCGCTCAACGGCAACACGTGGACGCGGGCGTTCATCGGCAGCAGCGACATCAACGACTTCGTCGTCAACTGGGCGACGGCCGGCAACACCCACCACACGGCGCTGTGCCTGGGTCACCAAGCGGGCGTGATCGAGAAGCTGAGCAAGTGCCTGCCCTACGTCAGCTTCACCAAGGTGGAGTGACGTCGGCGCGCCCCCTGTTCCGGCCGGTCTCAGCCTCACCCGGTGAGGCCCGCGCCGGTCTGCGGGCATACGCGTGTCGTTCATCTGTTCCGGCCGGTCTCAGCCTCACCCCGTGAGGCCCGCGCCGGTCTGCGGCGTGCGATAACCCGTTCCGGCCGGTCTCATCCTCACGCCGTGGAAGCCCCAGCCGGGACGGGGCCACAACGCGGCGGAGCAGAGCGGCTCGGTCTGGAGACACGGCCGCAACATCCTGCGCCGCCGTTCTGGCAGGTGTCAGCCCCACGCCGTGAGGCCCGCGCCGGTCTGCGGGCATACGCGTGTCGTTCATCTGTTCCGGCCGGTCTCAGCCTCACCCCGTGAGGCCCGCGCCGGTCTGCGGCCTGCTATAACCCGTTCCGGCCGGTCTCATCCTCACGCCGTGGAAGCCCCAGCCGGGACGGGGCCACAGCGGAGCGGCTCGGTCTGGAGACACGGCCGCAACGGAGCGGAGCAGAGCGGCACGGGCCCCCACGCTGTGGGGCTGAGACACGGCCGCAACGGAGCGGAGCGGCTCGGTCTGGAGACACGGCCGCAACATCGTGCGCCGCCGTTCCGGCCGGTCTCATCCTCACCACGCGTGGCCCGCGCCGGTCTCCGGACTGCCGGGTCTTGGTCTCTGGCCCGAGGTGGGGTATTCTACAGGCGATCGCGCTCTCATCCGCGACTCATAAGGAGGACTTATGTCAGACGAACCCACTTCGGCCGGGGCGGCCGTCATTGCCCAGACGCGCCACGGGAAGGTGCGTGGGGTGCGCGCGGGCGGCGTCACGACCTTCCGCGGCATCCCCTACGGCGGGCCCACCGAGGGGCCGGGCCGCTTTCTGCCGCCGGCGCCGCCCGAGCCGTGGGCGGGCGTGCGCGACTGCATGGTCACCGGCCCGCGCTGCGTGCAGGGGCCCGACGTGATCTTCCTCAACCCTGTGATCGGCGAGTACTTCAGCGGCGCGAGGCCCGACCGGGCGACGCTGGCGCAGCAGCCTGAGAGCGAGAACTGCCTCAACCTGAACGTGTTGACGCCGGGGCTGGACGGAGCGCGACCGGTGATGGTCTACATCCACGGCGGCGGGTTCGCCTCGGGCTCGAGCGCGCTGACGCTGTTCAGCGACCGGTTCGTGGCCGAGCAGGACGTGGTGCTGGTGGGCGTGAACCACCGGCTCAACGTCTTTGGCTACCTCTACCTGGGCGAGTTGAGCGAGCGTTACGCTGCCGGGAACGCGGGTCAACTGGACCTGGTGGCAGCGCTGGCATGGGTGCGGGACAACATCGCTGCCTTTGGCGGCGACCCGGGCAACGTGACGGTCTTTGGCGAGTCGGGCGGCGGGGCGAAGATCAACACGCTGCTGGCGATGCCGGCGGCGCGGGGCCTGTTCCGCCGCGCGATCGTGGAGAGCGGGTCGCTCCTGAAGGTGCGCGAGCGGGCCGAGGGGACGGCGGTCGCGCGGACCGTGCTTGGGGCGTTGGGGCTGGACGAGCGCCGAATCGACGACCTGACGCGGGTTCCCGCGGCGGATCTGCACGGCGCGCTGGCCAAGGCGCCGGAGGCGATGCGCTCGTTCATGGACCTGAGCCCCGTCATCGACGGCGTGACCGTGCCGCACCAGACCTGGGACCCTGCTGCGCCGCCTGAGGCGGCCGGCGTGCCGCTGCTGGCGGGCCACTGCAAGGACGAACTGACCCTGTTTGTGAGCGGCCACGAGGGGGCGGCTTTCGAGGTCGACGAGGCCGGCCTGCGCGAGCACCTGACCAACGGCGGCATCCCGGCAGGCGAGGTCGACGCGCTGCTGGCGCTCTACCACCGCAACCACCCGGGTGAGAGCCCGACGGACCTGTTCTTCCGCATCGCGACCGACAGGGGGGCGCGCTGGAACGCGGTGCGGCAGGCCGAGCTGCAGTTGGCCCAGGGCGGCGCCGGTGTCTACATGTACTACTTCGCCTGGAACACGCCGTGCGGCGGGGGCACGCTGCGCGCCTTCCACACGGCGGAACTGCCGTTGGCGATGCGGCTGGTGGCCCATCCCGAGGCCGAGCCGCTGTCGCGGCAGATCGCCGGCGCGTGGGCCGCCTTCGCCCGTACCGGCGACCCGCGCCACGCCGAGCTGCCGCATTGGCCCGCCTACACGCTCGGTACGCGGGCGACCATGGTCTTCGACGCGGCCGGCAGCGCCGTCGTGGAGGATCCCGATGGCGAGGCGCGCAGGACGCTCCGCGCCTATCCCTCGGGCTCGCTGCTGTAAGCGGGGCAATCCCGTGCCGGCATCCATCCCGTCACGCCGTTCCGGCCGGTCTCATCCTCACTCCGTGCGGCACGGGCCCCCACGCTGTGGGGCTGAGACACGGCCGTAACGGAGCAGAGCGGCTCGGTCTGGAGACGCGGCCGCAACGGAGCGGAGCGGCACGGGCCCCACGCTGTGGGGCTGAGACGCGGCCGCAACGGAGGGGAGCAGAGCGGCACGGGCCCCCACGCTGTGGGGCTGAGACGCGGCCGCAACGGAGCGGAGGGGCACGGGCCCCCACGCTGTGGGGCTGAGACGCGGCCGCAACGGAGCGGAGCAGAGCGGCACGGGCCCCCACGCTGTGGGGCTGAGACACGGCCGCAACGGAGCGGAGCAGAGCGGCACGGGCCCCCACGCTGTGGGGCTGAGACACGGCCGCAACGGAGGGGAGCAGAGCGGCTCGGTCTGGAGACACGGCCGCAACGGAGCGGAGCGGTCTGGAGACACGGCCGCAACGGAGCGGAGGGGCACGGGCCCCCACGCTGTGGGGCTGAGACACGGCCGCAACGGAGCGGAGCCGCAACATCCCTTCCGGCCGGGCCAAGCCGGTCCGCCAACAGACATGGAGGGAACATGCAGATCCTACCAGACGTCTATCTTGTGAACGGGTTCGCCTACGGCCAGCACCAGAACGGCTATGCCGTGCGCCTGGGCGATACGGTCATCATGATCGATTCGGGCGACCTGGAGCACCCGACGTTCGATCTCGTGGTCGCTAACCTCGCCCGCTGGGGCATGGCGGTGGACGACGTGTCGCACCTGCTGGTGACGCACGCGCACTTCGACCACGCGAGCCACGCGGCGGCGCTCAAGCGCCTCGGCGTAAAGATCGTGGGCAACCGCGATGCGGCGGAGGCGCTCGCCACCGGCGACGACCGCTGCGCGGGATATGCAGTTCACGGGGTCTTCGAACCGGTCGAGGTCGATGTGGTGGTGTCGGATGGCGACGAACTGGCGATCGGCGGCACGGCGATCCGGTGTCTTGCGGCGCCGGGCCACGCGGATAGCTGCACGGTCTACGAGGTGATGCTGCGCGGCGAGCGACTGTGGTTCGTGGGCGACGTGATCCTGACAGGGCCGGAGGGGCAGTCGGTGGCACTGGGGTGGAACGGCGGCCCGGGGTACGACCGCGCGACGTACGTCGAGACGCTGCGCCGGCTGGCGCACTTGCCGTGCGACCATCTCTTTCCCGGGCATGGGCCGGCGTCGATCGGCGGCGGGAAGCGGCTGGTGGAGATGGCGTATACGCAGGCGATGATGACGCTGCGGTAATCGCGGTGACGGGGGCGTAGTCGAGACGACCCCGCTCCGGCGGACGATGCCCGCCCACGCGTGCTCGCCCAGGGCCGCAGTCCTGCGCTCCAGCTGGAGAGGCACGGTGCGGTGGGATGATAGCAAGGAGAGGGGTTGAGGTGAGTATAAGACGTAGCTTGGGGCTGGTGTTGGTGAGCGTGGCGATCGCTTTGGCTGTGCTGGGTGGCTGCGCGCGGGCACCCGGTGATGGCGCAGGGGCGGGCGCCACGGAGACGCTGGAGATCGTGCCGCGGCTGGACCCGTCGCCGACGCCGTCGGCGAGCACGCTCCCGCTGACGTGCCAGGTGACGGATCTGCCCGTGTATATCAATGAGATGGATGGGTTCTGTTTCGCGTATCCAGACTACTTCTCGCTCGGCGACCAGCCGTCCGACAAGCCCGACGTGTTGGGCCCGCCGCGCGGCAGCGAGGTCGAGCCGGTGCGGGCGACGTTCAGCGTGGACGTAGCGCCAGCGGCTGAGGGTGAGACGATCCGTGCGCAGGCCGAGGCGTTTCTGGCCGATTTCACGCCGGTAGACCCGGCGTCGCTGACGTGGCGCGAGGTTCCGGTGGGGGGCCAGCAGGGGCTCTCCGTGGAGCCGGTGCCCGCGCAGTTGTCGTACCGTCTGGTGTTTGTGCAACGCGGCGGGCTTGTGTACCGGCTGTCGTTCTGGCCCGTGGACGTCGCAGAGGCGCAGGACGATATGGCCGATTTGATGCAGACGACGCTGGGGAGCTTCGCGTTCATCGACTAGGAGCAAGATGATGCGACCGTGTCCCGGCCCCACAGCGTGGGGGCCCGCGCCGGTTCCCATACTCCGTTCCGGCCGGTCTCCGACCGAGCCGGTCTGCGCCGGCCCGCCATATCGCGTTCCGGCCAGTGTCATCCCCACCCGGTGGCGGCCCGAGCGGACGCGGCCCCGATAGAGCAGAGCGGCACGGGCCCCCACGCTGTGGGGCTGAGACATGGCCGCAACACCTGGTTTGGTCGTTCCGGGGGGCCTCACTGCGTGAGGGTGAGGCCGGCAGGGACACGACGACGGCGGAGGCGCGGGCGAGACACACGCAGAGCGGCACGGGCCCCCACGCTGTGGGGCTGAGACACGGCCGCAACACCTTGTTCTGTCGTTCCGGCGGGGGCCTCACGGCGTGAGGGTGAGACGGGCTGGAACGGGGGACTGCGCTCCGGACGGCGCGCGATGACCGCGGAGACGCAGATGAGTGATCGTGATCATGGAGGATAGGATGGCTGAACGACTGGCGATAGTGTTGGAACGGATGTCATGGCGGGGTGGTGCGCTCTTATGGGTGTTGGCGGTGCTCGTGTTGGCGTCGTGCGGCGGGGGACAGGCGACGGTGCCGGCGACGTCGCCTGTGCAGGCGGTGAGCGATGCACCCGCGGCGACGGCCCCGCCACCTGCTACCCCGACGGCGGAGCCTACGAGTACGGCAACGCCCGTCCCAAGCGCCACGCCCACGGCGACGGCGACAGAGACGCCCTCACCGACGCCCACGCCGCTGCATCCGATGTCGATCGCCTACCTGCGACAGCAGAGCTACCCCGGCAGCGACCTCGTCATCGAGCAGACCCTGAACCCGGGCGCCAACTACGACCGCTACGTCGCCTCCTACCTGTCGGAAGGGCTCAAGATCTATGGGTTGCTGACCGTGCCTCGCGGCGAGCGGCCCGAGAGCGGTTGGCCCATCATCGTCTTTCTCCACGGCTACATCCCGCCCGACGTCTACCGGACGACGGAGCGTTATGTGGCCTACCAGGACGCCTTTGCGCGGAACGGCTACATCACGCTGAAGCCCGACTACCGCGGACATGGCAGCTCCGAAGGCAATCCCTCGGGCGGGATCCGCGGGCCTGACTACACCATCGACGCGCTCAATGCCGTTGCCTCGCTCAAGCGCCATCCCGACGCCGACCCGGAGCGCATCGGGATGTGGGGCCACTCGATGGGCGGCGGGATCACGCTCCGTGCGATGGTCGTGACCGATGATATCGATGCTGGCGTCATCTGGGCCGGGACGGTGGCAACCTTTGAGGAGACCTTTGCGGACCGCCCCGGCTGGGTGGGGGCGCGGCTCCCGGACGCACCCGCGGGCGAGGACGCCGCCGGCGCCACGCCGGAGCCGGAGGGGCTTTTCGCGTATGGGATGTTCGATGAGAACCCGGGGTTCTGGGCGGCCATCGATCCCATCACCTACCTCGCCGATCTCTCGGGGCCGGTGCAGCTCCACCACGCGACGGGCGATGACTCGGTGCCCGTGGCCTGGTCCGAAAGCCTGTACACACGACTTCAGGACGCCGGCCAGACCGCCGAGCTCCATATCTACCAGGGAGACGACCACAACATCGCGGGGAACTTCGGCACCGCCGCGCGGCTTTCGGTGGCGTTCTTCGACCAGTATGTGAAGGGCGTGGAGGGCGAGTAGCGGGCGACAGCCCCACTGCTCAATCGGCATCAGGGCAGCACGGCGCACGACGAAGCCTCGCCCACGCGCACCTTTGGCCTACGGGCCGATGTCCGGGGCGTCTGCGCCCAGGCCCCGGTGCACGGCGACGGCACGCCCGCAGTGAAGGGGCGGGCGCCGCGGTCGCGCCTTAGCTCATCAGCAGAAGGCTGATGCCCATGACGGCCATGCCGGCAACGAGGCCGAAGAGGCTGTCGTGGCCCTTGCCGTAGGCGCGGCTCGTGGGCAGCAGCTCGTCAACGCTGATGTAGACCATGATGCCTGCAACACTGCCGAAGAGGATGCCCATGATCTGTGGCGGCAGCACAGCGTCGGACCCGCCGAAGACCAGGCGCAGCGCGACGTAGGCGACAACGGCGCCGACGGGCTCGGCGAGGCCGCTGAGCAGCGAGTAGAGGAACGCCTTGCTGCGCTTCCCGGTGGCGTAGTAGATGGGGATCGAGACGCTGATGCCCTCCGGGATGTTGTGCAGGGCGATGGCGATGGCAATCGCGGCGCCCAGGCCCGGGTCTTGCAGCGCGGCCAGGAAGGTCGCGAGGCCCTCCGGGAAGTTGTGGATGGCGATGGCGAGCGCCGTGAAGAGCCCCATACGGAGCAGGTGGTCCTCCTCGCGGTGGCCGTGGTTGTGGACGCCCGCCTGGTGGGCATGGTGGTGGGATTCGACGGCCAGTGCCGTGAAGTCGGGCAGGGGCGCGTTGGGATCGTGCAGCGGCGCAAACGCGGCCTCGGTGTGGGTCTCGTGCGGGTTCTCGGCCGCCGGAATCAGGTTGTCGATCAGGCCAATCAGGGCGATGCCGCCGAAGAAGGCCAGCAGGTTGACCCATTGACCGCCGCGCTGCCCGTAGGCTTCGACGAGCGCATCACTCCCTTTGAAGAAGATCTCCACGAAGGAGACGTAGAGCATGACCCCGGCCGAGAAGCCCGTAGACACCGACAGAAACCGGTAATCGGTGCGCTTGGCGAAGAAGGCCAGGATGCTGCCGATGCCGGTGGCCATGCCCGCGAAGACCGTGAGTCCCAGTGCGATCCAGAAGTTGGCCATCATCCCTCCTCAGGTGCGCTGCCCGCGCCGGGGCGTGCGAACTCCGACCCCTCCCAGTCTACCACAGATTTCCCATTGCCCCGAATCGCGCCTGCACTATAATGATGCCCCATCCACGGGTTTCCATTGGACAGCCGCCCAGATCGATGAGGTGTGCTACGGAGACCAGGCGAGACTATGATGAGATCAAGCCAGAAAGCCGACCAACCGGCACCACAGCCCAGGCCGTCGCGTCTGACCCTGGGCTTGCTTGGCGGTCCGGTGATCGACGAGGAGTTGGCGCCGGGCGCCGACTGTGTGGCGCGCGCCCACGACGCCAACCTCATCGTCTTTGCCGGGGGTATGCTAGAGAGCCGCTCCGAGGTCGACACGCAGCGCGCGGTCGTGGCCGAACTGGTCGGGCGCGAGAACGTCGACGGGTTGTACATCAACACCGATTTCCTGGGCCACGAGGTGGGCGCGGAGGGGATCCAGGCGTTTTGCGCGCGGTTCCAGCCGCTGCCGATGGTGCAGTGCGAGGTGGCCGGTACATCGGCGCCGACGGTGGTCACCGACTTCTACCAAGGTATGGTCGCGCTGGTGACGCACCTGATCCGCGACCACGGCGCCCGCCGGATCGCCTTCATCCAGGGGCCGGAGCAGTCTGTGACCGGCGCCGACCGGTACCGCGCGTATCGCGATACGCTGCACCAGCACGGTCTGGCCTTCGATCCGCTATTGGTGGCGCCCGGGAGCTTCTTCGCGCCCTCTGGGCGTGAGGCGGTAGCCCTCTTTTTCGAGCGCCGCAGGCTGCGGGCGGGTGTCGACGTCGAGGCGATCGTCTGCGTCAACGACTACACCGCAATCGATGCCCTGCCCGCACTGCGAGAACGCGGCATCCGCGTGCCTGAGGATGTGGCGCTGGTGGGGTTCGACGACCTGGAGGGCACGTCGGCTGTGGACCCGCCGCTGACGACGGTCTACCTGCCGGCGTACGAGGCAGGCCTCAGGGGGATGGAGGTCCTGCTGGGCATGCTCGAGGGCCAGGCGGTGTCGGAGGTGGTGCGGCTGGCGGCGCCGCTGGTGATCCGGCAGTCGTGCGGCTGTGCCAACCAAGTGATCCACGATTCCGTTGTCGGCGCCGTGCAGGCCCCCGGCGCCGCGGCCCACGCGGGGTCGGTGACGACGCCGGAGGCGTTGGCGGCCCGGCGCCCGGCGATCCTGGAGGCTATGACCCAGGCGGCTCGCGCCCCCATGGTCCCCAACTTCGACCACGATGCAGCGCGGCTGCTGGACGCCGTGCTGGAGCGCTTGTTCCGCAACGGAGGGGACGGACCGGTCGATCCGCTGCCTGTCACGCTCGTCGCGTTCGCCGAACACACGCGCGGCGACGTGAACCGCTATGCGGAGGCATGGCAGGGCGCGTTCTCGGGGCTGCGCCGGGCGCTCTATCCCTATCTGGATGACGAGCGCCTGAGGGTGCGCCTCGAAGACCTGTGCCATCAGGGCCGGGCGCTCGTGGGGCAGGTCGCGCAACAGACGCAAGTGCGCCGCAAGACGCTGATCGCGCGCGTGGACGACCGGATGCAGCAGCTCAACCACGAGATGGCGACGACGCTGGAGGTGGGCGAGGTTGTGGAGGTGCTGGCGCGCGCTTTGCCGGAGCTTGGCGTCCCCAGTTGTTATCTGTCGGCGTATGAGGACCCCGGCGCCCCCGGCGCCTGGGCGCGGATGATCCTGGCCTACGATCAGCGCGGGCGGGTCGAGCTTCCGCCCGAGGGCCTGCGGTTCCCGTCTCGCCAGTTGATCCCCGAGCGGCTCCGGGATACCGCGCGTCGCCATACCTATGTCGTGGAGCCCCTGGGGTTCCGCCAGGAGCAGTTCGGCTTCGTGGTGCTGGAGATGGGGCTGACCCACCGGGCGGTCTACGAGGATCTGCGCGAGCAGATCAGCAGCACGGTGAAGCGGGTGCAGTTGCACCAGGAGGCGGTCGAGGCGCGGCGGGCGGCGGAGGAGGCCAACCGCCTCAAGAGCCGGTTCCTGTCGGTCGTGAGCCACGAGCTCCGCACGCCGCTGAATATGATTGTGGGCCTGAGCGACCTGCTCCTGCGCGAGGACGCTCCGGAGTCGCCGACGCCCTACCGGCACGAGATCGAGGTGATCAGGGCCACCGGGCAGCACCTGAACCGCCTGGTGCGCGACGTTCTGGACCTGGGTCGCAGCCAGATGGGGCAGTTGGCGCTAACGCGCGAGCTGCTGAACCTGGCGGATCTGGTGGCCGACGTGGTGCCACTGGGCGAGCAACTGGCCCGTGACAAGGGCTTGGGCTGGCAGGTGCGCCTCGTCGACCCGCTGCCGTATGTCTGGGGCGACCGCGCGCGTCTCCGGCAGGTCGCGCTCAACCTGTTGAGCAACGCGGCCAAGTTCACCAACCAGGGCGAGATCATCTTCGCCGTCGATAGTGACGGCGAGACGGTGACCCTCTCGGTCGAGGACACCGGGCTGGGTGTGCCGCTCGACGAGCAAGATGCGATCTTCAGCGAGTTCCGCCAGACGCAACGCACGACGATGCGTGGCTACGGGGGCATGGGGCTGGGCCTGGCGATCAGCCGCCGCCTGGTGGAGATGCACGGCGGCGAGATCGGGCTGCACTCCTCGGGGCAGGAAGGCAGCGGCGCCACCTTCCACTTCACGCTGCCGGTCGTCGCGACCCGGCTGTCGGCGCGCGAACACGATCCCGTTGATTGGCGCGAGGCCGCCCTGATCGTGTCGCAGGGCGGGGCCGACAGCAGCGCGCTGAGGGACTACCTGGAGGAGCGGGGGTTCAAGGCCATCCAGATCAGTGTTGGCGGGTCGGACCAGTGGCTGGCACAGGTGCGGCTGTCGAAGCCGGGCGCAATCGTGCTGGATTGCCGGGAGTCGGTGACGTGGTGCGTGCGGCTGATGCAGGTGCTCCAGCAGGACGCGGACACCCGCGACATCCCGGTGCTGCTCTACCGGGCGGCGAGCGCAGACGCGAGTATGGTGCTCGACGTTAGCTGCCTGAGCAAGCCGCTGGACGAGGGGGCGTTGTTGCAGTTCCTGGACCAGCGAGGGATCACGCCCGACGCGGTTGCGGAGACCGGCCCAACGCTCCTCGTCGTGGATGACGAGCCGGACTTCCTGTGGCTGCACGTGCGGCAACTGCAGGCCCTGCTGCCCCGTGCGCAGATCCTGACGGCGCAGACCGGCCACGAAGCGCTTCAGGCGGTCGAGCGCACACGCCCCGACCTGATCCTGCTGGACCTGATGATGCCGGAGCTGGATGGCTTCGCCGTGCTGGAGGCGCTGCGGTCGCACGAGCCCACGCGCGCGATTCCGGTTATCGTCCTGACCGCCTGCACGCTCACCGAGGATGTGATGGCGCGGTTGAGCCAGGGGGTGACGGCGGTTCTGAGCAAGGGCGTGTACACGGAAGCGGAGACGCTCCAGCGGGTCGAGGAGATATTGGCGCGTACCCGGCGGCTGGGCAGCGAGGCGCAGCGCATCGCGCGCCAGGCGGTCGTCTACATTCACGCGCATTACGCCGAGCCCGTGACCCGCGACGATCTGGCGCGCCACGTCAACGTCAGCGCGCGGTATCTGACCCGCTGCTTCCGCGAGGAGATGGGGATCACGCCGGTGGACTATCTCAACCGCTACCGGGTCGAGCGAGCGCGCCAGTTGCTGCTCCAGAGCGGAGACACGGTGACCGAGATCGCGCTGGCGGTGGGGTTCTCCAGCAGCTCGTATTTCAGCCGGGTCTTCCGGCAAGAGACGGGCGTCTCGCCCACCGAGTACCGGGAGCGCCCCGCGGGGTGATTGCAGGGATCCGGCAGTCTCACGAGTCGCCGGCACCTGGCCCTAACCTGATGCAGGTGGGGCGAACTGAGAGTTCGCCCTACGTGGGGGAGGCGGCGGCAGGGCGCCCCTACAACCGTGTGCCTTTTGTGCGATCGCTCGATCCTTTTGTGCTGCTGCTCTCTCCTTTCGTGATAGACGCCGCCTCCGGCGTCTGCTAGACTATGCCTAAAGGACGAGGGAGTAGCCCTGACCCCTTGCCGTACCCAGCCTCCCTCGATGAGCCGCCTATGTCCCTGCTGTGCCTGATTGGCGAAGACAGCCCACCCGTGACGCACCACCTGAAGAGCTACGCAGAAATGTGTGGGTTCGAGGTGGTGCATGTGACCGAGGGAGAGAGCGTGCTCGATGTCGCGCGGCGCATGCAGTTGGTCCTGATCCTGCTCAACGCTGAGCTTCCCGGCAGGCTGCGCGGCTGGGAGGTCCTGCGGCTGCTCAAGGCCGACGACGTGACGTGCCGGATTCCGGTCGTGACATATTGCGTCGGTGATGAGGATGGTCTGCGGCATCAGGCGGAGGGCGCCGATGCCTGGTTTCGCATGCCCGTGTTATATGGCGGTTTCCGCAGGATCCTGGCTAAGGCCGGGGTGAAGCCGCCAGGAATAGCTGCAAGGAGGTGTTCGGACGATATTCCAAGCAGAGATGGGTAAAGGTTCGCGAACCTGTGTTGGAGTGAGCCCCGAATCTGTGCGCTGGCGCAGATCACCCAATGGTTTTGCCAAATGAGGAAAGAGGAGCAAGAGATGTCACGAAAAACCCTAAACCGTAGAGATTTTCTGCGCTTGAGCGGGTTGGCCGCTGCGGGCGCGCTGGTCACGAGCTGCGGCACCCCCACCCCCGAGCCGACCGCCGAGACGGCCCCGACCACCGCTCCGGAGACCGAGGAGGTTGTCGAAACCGAAGAGGTCGTCGAAACCGAAGAGGTCGTCGCAACCGAGGAACCCGCTACTGCTGAACCGGAGACCGAACTCCCCGAGGCCGCGCCCGGCGTTCCAGGTGTGGCCCGCGAGGACACGCTGATCTTCGCCTTCAGCTACGGCACACCGCTGGACGTGAATGCGAACGTTCCGTACATGACGTCGCAGCAAGGCAACGCGGTGATGCTGGAGCCGCTGTTCTTCTACAACCCGCACGATGGCGAGACGCCCTTGGTGCCCTGGCTGGCGGAGGGACCGTACGAGTACAGCGAGGACTACACCGAGATGACGGTCTACATCCGGAAGGGTGTGGAGTGGAGCGACGGCACGCCGATGACGGCCCACGATGTTGCCTTCACCGTCAACTTCAACAACGAGCAGGCCGCGGCCGGTCTCCCCACGATCGCGCAGGGCGGCCAGCTGAAGAACAACTTCGCAGAGGCCGTGGCAACCGACGACTTCACAGTCGTCTTCAAGTCGCTCGATGGGAAGCCGAACCCGCGGATGCACCGGTGGATCTGCTCGTCGTTCGACACGGGCCTGTCGATTATGCCCAAGCACATCTATGAAGGGCTTGACCGCGAGACGGTGAACGAGCTGACGTTCATCGAGAATACCAAGTTCACGGGTGTGGTCACGGCGCCCTTCGTCTGCGTCTACAGCACGCCCGAGAAGCGCATCTACGACCGGCGCGACGACTGGTGGGCCGTCAAGACGGGCTTCGCCGATCTGCCTGAGGTTAAGCGCATCATCGTTCTCCCCAGCTCGACCGACCAGACGGTCCTGGCGCAGCAGTACGCCAAGGACGAGTTGGATACGTCGCTGTCGCCGCTGGTCTCGTCGCACCGCTCCATCATCGACGCGAACGAGCAGCTCACGACGTGGACCGGGCGCAAGCTGCCGATGGGCAACGTCGATCACTGGCCGAACCTGATGTGGATGAACTGCGACGATCCGCTCTTCGCCGACCGCAACGTCCGCTGGGCGATTTCGTACGCGATCAACACCGGGGAGCTGGTGGACAACATCTGGCAGGGCATGGGCATCCCGACCACCTTCCCGTTCTCGCTCTTCGGCATCTTCCAGCCCTACATCGACGCCATCCAGCCGCTGCTGGAGCAGTACCCGGTCGGCGTGCAGGACCTGGCCAAGACGGATGAGCTGATGACAGACGCCGGGTGGGCCAAGAACGGCGAGGGCTTCTGGGAGAAAGAGGGCACGGTCTTCGAGCCCAACTGGGGTGGTTTCAACGCCCTGTACGCCGACATCGGCCCCGCGCTGTGCGAGCAGCTGGTGAAGGCGGGCTTCAAGGTGGAGTATAAGGAGCCCCCGGAGCTGTGGACGCTGATGCCGCAGGGTATCGTGAACATGTGCACCTTCGGCATCGCGTGTGACTCCGACGTCTACGAGGCGCTGGAGTACTTCCACAGCCGCCACTGGGCGCCGACCGGCGAGAACCTGCCCCTGGAGTCGTGGAACTCGCGCTGGCGCGATGACGAGTACGACGCGATCGTCGAAGAGATGGCCCAGATGAACCCCGGGGACAACATCACGGCGTACACCGATCTGGTCGTCAAGGCGATGGAGATCTGGTACCGCGACCTTCCGGCGATCCCGGTGTGGCAGTGGAT
>Ga0123333_10003401_pt1 | contig 15520 bp, 13 predicted proteins | sample BioC12SIPDNA_3_FD_89957 | JGI IMG/M metagenome (GOLD analysis project Ga0123333, IMG submission 89957) | Anaerobic biogas reactor microbial communites from Washington, USA - Biogas_R2_B C12 SIP DNA | ecosystem: Engineered > Bioreactor > Anaerobic > Unclassified | place: Washington, USA... | reverse complement strand
CGGGCCGTGATGCCCATGCCCTTGTGGTCGTAGCCGGCGGAGCCGCCCGAGGCGAACGCGTCGCCGAGCCAGAAGTCGTACTCCGCGGCCGTGGCGTTGGCCAGGTCGGAGAACGTGGCCGTGCCCTTGTCGGCGGCGACGACGAGGTAAGGGTCGGGCTCGTCGTAGACGAGCACGCCGTCGGGGTGGACCGTCCGCCCGTCGACGACGTTGTCGGTGACGTCGAGGAGGCCGCGGACGTACTCCTGGTACTGGGCCCTGACGTGCTCGCGCAGCGCGCCCGGGTCGGACGGGGCGCGCTTGACGACGAAGCCGCCCTTCGAGCCCACGGGCACGATCACGGCGTTCTTCGTCATCTGCGTCTTCATCAGGCCCAGGACCTCGGTGCGGAAGTCGTCGGGCCGGTCGGACCAGCGGATCCCGCCGCGCGCGACCTTGCCGCCGCGCAGGTGCGTGCCCTCGACCGTCGGCGAGTGCACGCCGATCTCGTAGAGCGGCCGCGGCTGCGGCATGCTCCCCACCCGGTGCGAGTCGATCTTGAAGCTGATGCGGGTATGGCCGAGGTAGTAGTTCGTGCGGACCGTCGCCTCCATGAGGTCGAGGAGCCCGCGCAGCGCCTGGTCCCCGGCCAGCGAGGCGACCGAGGAGAGCGCGTCCCGCACGGCCGCCGCCGCGTCGGCCAGGTGCGGCCCCCTGGCGGCGGGGGCCAGCGGCTCGGTCCCGCCGCCGGTGAACGCGGGGTCGAAGCGCCGCTCGAAGTACTCGACGAGCAGCCGCGCGACCTCGGGGTGCGCCAGCAGCGTGCTGGTCACGAACGCCGGGCTGGTCACGAGGTTGAGCTGCGAGTAGTACATCTGGTAGGCGCGCAGCAGCGCGACCTGCCTTACCGTGAGCCCGGCCTCGAGCACGAGCCCGTTCAGGGCGTCGTTCTCGGCCGCGCCCGCCTCCACCTTGATCAGCGCCTCGACGAGACGCCCCTCGTCCCGCGCGACGTCGAGCCGCGCGCCGCGGCGGTCCGTGACGCGGAAGACGTCGATCGCGCGCCGGCGGCCGTCGACGGTGACGTCGTACGGGTTCTGGTCGAGGACCCGCAGGCCCAGGTTCTCGAGCATCGGCAGCACGTCGGACAGCGCGCGCAGGCCGCCCGCGGGGTAGTAGACGAGCGCGGTGGCCTCGGGGTCGTCGTCGTCGTTGACGAGGTCGAACCCGACCTCGTCGGGGGCCAGCCGCTCGAGGTTCGCGACGTCCTCGGCGGCGCGGGCGGGCGTCACCTCGGCCTCGTAGCCCTCGCCGAAGGCGTTGGCGTAGCGCTTGGCGAGGGCCCTGCCCTCGGCCTCGCCGAACCGCGCCACCAGCCGGTCGCGCAGCTCCTCGCGCCAGGTGCGGGCCAGCCGCGCGACGGCCTGCTCGAGGCCCTTGACGTCGAGGTCGGCGAACTCGACGTCGGTCGCGAAGTAGAAGTGGAAGCGCGCGTGCGCCTGGTCCTCGGAGAGCGCCAGGCGGTAGTCGACGTGGGTGGCCGCCAGGGCCTCCTTGAGGTGGTCCTGGATGCGCTGCCTGACCTGGCTGTTGAAGCTCTCGCGCGGGACGACGACCATCGCGAGGATCCCGCGCTTGAGCGGGTCCGGGCGCAGGCGCAGCCTGGCGCCGCGCTCCTGCTCCATCGAGAGGATGGCCCTGATGTCCTTGTGGAGCTGCTCGGGGTCGGTGCCGAAGAGCTCCTCGCGCGGCAGCGAGTTGAACGCCGCCACTATCGCCTTGTAGTCGTGGCTGCCGGGCACGGCCTCGTCGAGCTCGAGGACCTGCCTGAGCTTGCGGCGCAGGATCGGGATCGCCTCGACGGGCGTGTTCTGCGCCTTGCTCGTGAACAGGCCGATGAAGCGGCGCTCGCCGACGACCTGACCGGCGTCGCCGAGGACCTTGACGCCGACGTAGTCCATGCGCCGGGGCCGGTGGACGGTCGCCTCTGCGTTCGTCTTCGTCACGACGAGCAGCCGCCCGCCCACGACGCGCTCGCGGAGCTGCCGCGCCAGCTTGGACACCGGGACCGGCTTCTCGTAGCGGCTGCCGGCCTCGTCCGACAGGACCCCGAGGCCGCTGCCGTGCCTGACCTGCAGGTGCGGCTCGCCGTTCACGTCCTTGAGCTCGTACTCGCGGTAGCCGAGGTAGACGAAGTTGTCGTCGAGCAGCCAGTCGACGAACGCGGCGTACTCCTGCAGCTCGTCCTCGAGGTCGCTGCCGACCTCGTCGGCCTTCACGCCCTCGGCCGGCTTCGTGCCCGCCTTCGCCAGCGTCACGAGGTAGTCGGCGGTCTCGCGCGAACGCTCGCGCATCGGTCGGTAGTCGCGGGTGGCGAGGTAGACGTCCTGCAGCACGGCCTCGATCCGCCGTGCGAGCCGGGCCAGCGCCTCGCCCTCGACGCGCTCGACGAAGAACATCTCGAACGCCTCGGGCCGGCCCGGGCGGCCGTCGAGGTCGACGAGGGTGCCCTGCTCGTCCCTGGCGACGTCGAGGATGGGGTGGAGCTGGAAGGCCAGGTCGAGGCCCTGCCGGGCGATCTCGGCCTGCACCGAGTCGACGATGAACGGCCGGTCCGTCATCACCAGCCGCACGACCGTGTAGGGCGCCTCCCAGCCGTGCGCGGCCCGGTCGGGGTTGAACGCCTCGACCTTGAACACGCCGGCGAGGTCGCGTAGGAACGCGAGGCCGTCCACGGCCATCGCGTACAGCTCGGCGCTGTCGAACTGCTCGGCGAAGGCCTCGTCGGCCTTGTCGAACAGGGCGGTGACGAAGCGCTCGAGCAGCGCGGCGTCGGCGCCTGCGGGCGCGCGGCCGATGTGCTGGCGCACGAGGTCTACGGTTGCCGTCATGCCTGATCACTCCCGGGGCCGGGTAGCGGCCCTCAGCGTCGTTGCGGTCACCATATCGCCGGTCGCCGCGCGGCCGCGTGGGCCACTTGGCGGCGGGGAGAACGCCGCCCGGCGGGAGGACGCGCGCTGCCGGCGGCATATACTCGGGTGCTATGGCTTTCCTCCTGGCGGCCTTCCTGGTCGCAGTCGACCAGCTGAGCAAGGCCTGGATCGCCAGGACACTCCCCCTGAACCAGGTGGACATCCCCGTGATCCCCGGCCTCGGCATCACCCACACGCGCAACAACGGCGCGGCGTTCGGGATGCTGCGGGACCTCGACCTCACGGTCCTCGGACTGCACGTCGACGGCACCAGGCTGCTCGGCCTGCTGTCCGCCGTGGTGTCGGTCGTCCTCTCGGTCTACCTGGCCAGGAACGGACGCCGCCTCGCCGTCCCGCAGCGGGTCGCCCTAGGCCTTGTCCTGGCGGGCGCGCTCGGGAACATGATCGACCGCCTGCGCCTGGGCTACGTCGTCGACTTCATCCACGTGCGCTCGGGCGCCCTGAGCATCCCGGTGTTCAACGTCGCCGACGCCTGCATCGTCGTGGGCGCCACCCTGCTCGTGCTCAGCGGGCTGCGGGGCCCCGCGCCCCGAGCGACGGCCGCGGGGCCGCCCGACGGCTACGACACCTCCGAGGAGGACGAGCCCGTCACCTACGCCGCCCGCGCGCCGCACGGGCCCGCCGCGACCGCGCGGGAGCGCAAGCGCCCCCTCGACGATTACCCCGAGCTGCCGCCGCTGCGGCGCGCCTCCGAGGTCGACTAGGCGCGTCGGGACGGCGGCGGGTCCGCTCGCGCCGGCTGCCGGCCGATGCCGGCCTCCCGACCGGAGCCGGTCTCTCGACCGAAGCCCGCGCGCTAGCGCCTGGCCAGCACGAACCGCTCGCGCCCGGCCAGGTCGCGCTCCAGCCGCACAGCGGCCCAGCCGCCCATCCGTGCGGCCAGGCGCCGCGCGTTGCGCGGGTCGAGCTCGAGCGCCAGCAGCCCGCCAGGCCGCATGACCTCCCCCGCCTCGGCTACGAGCCTGCGCGCCACGTCGAGCCCGTCGGGGCCGGCGAAGAGCGCCTCGGGCGGCTCTGCGGCCACCTCGGGCGGCACCGAGGACCTGTCGGCGTCGGGCAGGTAAGGGGGGTTCGAGACGACGGCGGCGGCCCTGCCCGCCGCGGCCCTCACGGCGGGGTCGGCGAGCAGGTCGGAGCGCCTGAGCGCCACCTCCAGCCCCAGCGCGCGCGCGTTCCGGCCCGCCAGCGCGAGCGCCGCCTCCGAGACGTCGGTGGCCCACACCTCGGCCTCCGGGTACGCGGCCTTCAGCGCCAGCGCGATCGCCCCCGTGCCGGTGCCTACGTCGAGCAGGACGTCGCCGGCGGCGGGCGGGCGCGCGGCCAGCTCGGCGAGCACCAGCTCGACGAGGCGCTCCGTCTCCGGGCGGGGCACCAAGACCCCCGGCGTCACCGCCAGCGTCAGGTCGAGGAACGCAGCCTCGCCCAGGACCGTCTGCAGCGGCTCGCGGGCGGAACGCCGCGCCAGGAGCGCGTCGAACGCGGCCGCCTGCGAGGGCGTGAGGGCTTCGCCGCGGCGTACGAGCAGCTCGGTGCGCGCGAGGCCGAGGACGTGGCCGAGCAGCCGCGCGGCGTCCACGTGCGGGCTGTCGACGCCGGCCTCGGCCAGCCGCCGCTCCCCGTACGCGAGCGCCGCGCCGATCGTGCCGGCGCGGCGCTCCCCGTCGGGCTGCACCCCGCTCGTCAGGCGGGCTTGACGACGACGCGGCGCTCCGCGCCCTCGCCAGTCGACTCCGTCGTGACGCCGGCCTCCTCGGCCAGGGCCATGTGGACGACGCGCCTCTCGGCGGCGGTCATCGGCTCGAGCTCGACGGCGACGCCGTTCTTGCGCACCCGGGCCGCCGCGGCCAGTGCCGTGTCGCGGAGGCGCGCGTCGCGCCGACGCTTGTAGCCGCCGACGTCGATGTTCACGCGCGTCGGCCTCTCGCCCTCGCGGTTCACGACCGCGTTCGTGACGTACTCGAGCGCCGCCAGGGTCCGCCCGGCGCGGCCGATGATCTTGCCCGGGTCGCCGCCGTAGACCTCGACGAAGACCTCCTCGTCGGTCACCGCGTCGATCTCGACCGCGTAGCCGGGGTCGATGTTGAGGAGCAGGTTCACGAGGAACGTCTCGGCGCGCTCCGCGGGGTCCCCCTGCACGACGATCGCGGCGTCGTACGCCGCGACGTCGAACTCCTCCAGCTCGGGCTCGGGCTCGTCGAGGTGCGCCAGGTTCTCGGCGGCGGGGTCCTCCTCGCCGACGTTGATCCCGATGCCCTCGAGGTACCGGTCCAGGTCCGAATCGCTCATCTAGTCGGCCTCACTTGCCGCGCTTGCCGGTCGCCAAGGCCGGGGTCGCGCCGGCCGGGGCCCTCTGGCCCCGGTAGAGCAGCCAGTACTGGAACACCTGCACCAGCATGGACACCACATAGTAGAGCAGCACGCCGGCGGGGAACCCGAAGATGATGAAGCCGAAGACCACGTTGATGATCATCGACTGGCGCATCATCTGCGGGTTGCTGCGCGAGGAGAAGTAGGACATCGCGACCATGACGAGCACGTAGAGGATCGGCAGGATGAACGTCGGGTCGCTCCGGCCCAGGTCCGGGATCCACAGGAAGCCCTCCGCGAACTCGAAGTTCACGAACACGCGCCACAGGATCAGGAACAGCGGCATCTGGACGAGGATCGGGAGGCACCCGCCGGCGGGGTTCACGCCCGCCTCGCGGTAGAGCTTCATCGTCTCCTGCGTCAGCTTCTCGCGGTCGTCCTTGTACTTCTTCTGCAGCTCCTGCAGCTTCGGCTGCAGCGCCTGCATCCCGAACATCGACTTCGTCTGCGTGCTGATCAGCGGCCAGATCACGGCCCTGAAGAGCAGCGTCAGCACGATTATCGACAGGCCCCAGCTCCCGACGTACTGCTGGATGAACTGCAGCAGCCTCACGACGACGAGCGAGAGACGCCCGAGGATGTTCGGGTTGAACAGCCCCGGCAGGTCGAGGTAGCCCTCCTGCGTGTAGCGGACGAGCTCGTTGGGCCCCGCGTAGACGTCGACGGCCAGCGTGACCTCGTCCTGGCCCGCCGGCAGCGCCGCCTGCAGCGCGACGAAGTTCGGGCGCACGAACGCCCCGGCGAGCGCCGCCCCGGCGTCGCGCGGCAACATGATCAGCGCCTGCTCGTTGTTCCGGTTGCTCTTCTGCAGCGCGACGTAGGTGACGCCGTCGAACGGCCGCTCGCCCGGGTTCATCGCGAACGTGTCGCCGTAGCCGACCTTGACGACCGGGCTGGCGACGCGGGCGATGCCCGGCATCGCCACCTGCAGCAGCAGCTCCCCGCCGGCGGCCGCGCCGCCCGGGTCCGCCGCGGCGCCGCCCTCGACCGCGGGCTCCTCGGCGGCGGGGTCCTCGGCGGCGGCCTCGCCCGCGCGCCTCACGACGAGGGTGTGGGCGACCGTCTCGCTGACGCTCGTCAGCACGACCGTGCGCTCGACGAGCAGGTCGCCGGCGCGGTAGGTGAACGTGCCCGTCAGGCTGACGTCGTCGGTGCGGACCCACTCTCCCCGAGCGTCCTCGGGCGGCACCCAGGCGCCGTCGACGAGGAGGGCGCCGCCGGGAGCCGCGGCGTCGAAGGGGATCAGGTTGTTGCCCGCCGTGAGGTTGAGCTCGTTGAGCTCCTGCCCGCGCGTGACCTTGACGAACGCGGCGGCCACCTCGCCCGCCGGCGTGAAGACGAAGTCGGTGCCCTTGGTCGAGACGCGCGTGAGCTCGTCGTCCTCGTAGTGGCACAGGAACGAGGGTTGGGCGCTAGCGCAGGTGGCGAGCGCCTGGTCGAGGCCGCGGAAGCTGCCGGGCTCGAACGGGCCCGACTCGATGGCCTCGCGCGCCCAGGCGAACGGGGTCAGGAGGACGAGCAGGATGGCGGCCACGCGGGCCGACCGGGTCGGTTTCGCGGTCAATGTGCCTCCGAGCGGGCGCGGCGATCGCGGCGTTCCGCCATGACCCCGTGGGACCGGCCGTGGTGATGGCCGCCGGCGCCGCCCCGCGGCGGCACGGGGTCGAACCCGCCGGGGTTGAAGGGGTGGCACCGCAGCACGCGCCACGTCGCCAGCGCCACGCCCTTGAGGACGCCGTGCGTCTCGACGGCCTCGAGCGCGTACTCGCTGCACGTGGGGTGGAACCGGCAGCTCGGGACGGGCTTTAGCGGCGAGAGGTAGCGGCGGTAGAGACGCACCGGCGCCAGGACCGCGTCCTTGAGGAACCGGCTCACGCCGCGCTCCCCGCGGGCGCGGCGCCGGCGCGCGCCAGAGCGGTCCTCAGGGACGCCTTCAGGTCAGCGTACGGCGCCTCGGCGGCGGACGGCCTGGCCACGATCATGACGTCGAACGAGGGCTTGAGCCCGCCCTCGCGCAGCAGGGCCAGCAGGGCCTCGCGCAGCCTGCGACGCACGCGGTTGCGCACCACTGCCTTGCCGATCTTGCGGCTGACGACGATGGCGACCCTCACCTCTCCCGTCCGGGTCTCGCGCAGGCGCACCGTCACGTGCCTGCTGCCGGACGCCCGCCCCTTGACGAGCCGCTGGAAGTCACGCTCGGACTTCAGCGACCGCAGCCTGGGGCCGCGCGTCAGCGATCGGAGACCGTCAGGCGCTTGCGGCCCTTCGCCCTGCGGCGGGCGATGACGCGGCGGCCGGCGGGCGTCGCCATGCGCGCCCTGAAGCCGTGCGTCTTGGCGCGCTTGCGGCGGTTCGGCTGGTACGTGCGCTTCATATCTGCTCCTCGGACGACCCGGCGGCAGGCGCGTCCGCGATGGTGCCGCCCCCGCCTCGTCGCTTGGTGTGCTCGTCATCTCCCCAGCGCCGGACGCTGCCGGCGCAGCACCGGGCCTGGCCGGCGCGGTCGGGTACCCCCACCGGGGCGGTGGGCGATCAAGCCGGAGAAGCATATCACAAGGTCCCGCTCCTCTGGTCGCCCGGGGCGGCCGCGCTCAGGCCGCCAGCGCCGACGCCAGCCGTTCGGCCAGGTCGAGCAGCCCGTCGTCGGACCAGCGCGCGCCCATCAGCTGCACGCCCACCGGCATGCCGTCGTCGCCGCGGCCGGCCGGCACGGACACGGCCGGCAGGCCCGCCAGGTTCGCGAGGCACGTCGCGACGTCGCCGGCGTACATCGCGACCGGGTCGGCCAGCTTCTCGCCCAGGCGGTACGCCGTGCTGACCGCCGTCGGCGAGAGCAGGGCGTCGACGCCCGCCAGCGCGGCCGCCAGGCCGGCCGCCACGCGGCCCCTGGCCCTCACGGCGCGGCCGTAGTAGGCGTCGCGGTAGCCGGCCGAGAGCGCGAACGAGCCCATCAGCACGCGGCGCTTGACCTCGGCGCCGAACAGCGCGCTGCGCGTGCGGGCGCCGACGCGCGCCTGCCCCTCGCCGGGGGCCCCGACGCGCCGGCCGAACGTGGCCCCGTCGTAGCGCGAGAGGTTGCTGGCGGCCTCGGCCGTGGCGATCAGGTAGTAGGCGGCGACCGCGTAGCGCACGTCGGGCACGCTCACCGTAACGACCTCGACGCCGGCCGCCGCCAGCGCCGCGCGCGCCCGCTCCAGCCCGGAGAGGGCGTCCGAGGACATCCCCTCGCCCGCGAGCTCGCTCACGACGGCCACCCGCCCGGTGGGCGCCGGGGCCGGCTCGGGGTCGCGGCTCGTGGGGTCGAGGGGGTCGAGGCCGCGCGCGGCGGCGAACGCGCGCCTCACCACGTCGACGTCGCGGGCGACGAAGCCGACCTGGTCGAGCGAGCTCGCGTAGGAGACGAGGCCGTAGCGCGATAGCGCCCCGTAGGTCGGCTTGAAGCCGACGAGCCCGCAGAACGCCGCCGGGAGCCTCACCGACCCGCCCGTGTCGCTGCCGAGCGCCAGGGGCACGACGCCCGCGGCCACCGCGGCCGCCGACCCGCCCGACGAGCCGCCCGCGACCCTGCCGGGGTCGAGGGGGTTCACGACGGGCCCGTAGGCGGAGTTCTCGTTCGTCGAGCCCATCCCGAACTCGTCGAGGTTCGTCTTGCCGATCACGACGGCGCCGGCGGCCTCCAGCCGGGCGACGACGGTCGCCGTGTAGGGGGGCTCGAAGCCCTCCAGGACCCGCGACGCGGCCGTGGTGGGCGCGCCGGCGACGCACAGGTTGTCCTTCACCGCGACCGGCATGCCGGCCAGCGGCGCGCCCTCCGGGACCGCCGCGGCCGCGGCGCGGGCCCGCTCCGACAGCAGGGCCAGGAACGCGTTGGTGCGCCCCTGGGCCGCCTCCGCCGCCGCCAGCGCCCGCTCGACCGCCTCCGTCACGGGCGGCAGCATACCAGCCGGCCCCGCGGCCCCGGGCGGTCCGGAAGCGCCGTCCAGGACGGGGCGCTCGGTCAGCCGCCGCGCCGGCTCTCACGGCCGCGCTGGTATCATCGTGGGCGCATGAGCACGGCCCTAGCCCCGCGCCACAACCTCGCCGCCGCCCAGCGCAGCGAGACCGTGGTGGAGGGCGCGGGCGGCACCGACCCCGGCCGCGTGCGCAGCCTGAACCAGGACGCCTTCTTCGTCGGTCGCGTCGCCCCGCACGGCCACCTGGGCGCCGTCGCCGACGGCATGGGCGGGCACATCTCCGGCGAGCTGGCCAGCCGCCGCGCCGTCGAGGTCCTCGTGGCGACGCTGGTGCGCAGCCGCGCGCAGGCGCCGGTGGCTCTGGCGCGTGCCGCTCAGGCCGCCAACGTCGAGGTCTACAACCACGCGCTCGAGCACCCGGAGCACCGCGGCATGGGCACGACCCTGACGGCGGTGCTCATCGACGACCAGGTCGGCCTCGTGGGCCACGTCGGCGACTCGCGGGCCTACCTGCTCCGCGACGGGCAGCTCGTGAGGCTCACCGACGACCACTCGTGGGTGGCCGACCGCGTGCGCCAAGGCCTGCTCTCCGAGGACGAGGCCAGCCAGCACCGCTACCGCAACGTCATCACCAACGCGATCGGCGCGACGCCGCGCTTCAAGCTCGACATCATGCACTTCGAGGTGCGGGCCGGCGACCGCGTCCTCATCGTCTCCGACGGCGTGAGCATGCTGCTGTCCGAGGCGCTCATGGAGCAGGTCGTGGCCGGCTGCGCGCCGGACGAGGCCGTCAGGCGGCTGCTGCGCGAGGCGAACGACCGCGGCAGCCCCGACAACGTCACGGCCGTCGTGATGCACGTGCCGCACGTCGTGCCGCGGCACAAGCGCTACGACCTGCCCCCGAACCAGCTCGAGGTCGCCACCGTCGCGATCGGCGACACGCTCTCGGGGATCAGGCAGGTCGAGGACGGCTACCCCGCCAACGGGCCCCTGGCGCGGCTGAGGCGCCACCCGTGGTACCCGTACCGCGGCTGGGTACTGGGGTCGGCCGCGCTGCTCGCGCTCCTCGTGGCGCTCCTGGTCATCTAGCCCGGCGCGGGCGGGGCGGCCGCGGCGCTCCTCGTCCTCTGACCCGGCGCAGGCGGGCCTGCCGCAGCGCTCCTCGTCGTCTGGCCCGGCGCGGGCGGGGCCGCCGCGGCGCCGGCCGCGACACCGCGGGGTGCCGCGCGGCGACCGGACGCCGCCCACGCGCCCGCGGCCCCCTGCTAGGCTCCCGGCATGCGACAGACGATCTCGACGCAGGAAGCCCCGGCGGCGGTAGGCCCGTACTCGCAGGCGGTGAGGGTCGGCGACCTCGTGTTCACCGCCGGGCAGGTGGCGCTGCGCCCCGACGGCAGCTTCGTCGGCGGCAGCGTGGCCGAGCAGACCGAGCAGGTGATGAGCAACCTTGAGGCCGTGCTGAAGGCGGCGGGCACCGGCTTCGAGCACGTGGTCAAGGCCACGTGCTTCCTCACCGACATGGGCACCTTCGACGAGTTCAACCGCGTCTACGGCTCCCGCTTCCCCGGCGAGCCGCCCGCGCGCACCACCGTCGCGGTCGCGGCGCTGCCCAAGGGCGCGGCCGTCGAGGTGGAGCTCGTCGCCCGCGTGCCCTGACGACCTAGGCCGGGCGCCCCGTGGGTGCGCTCGGGCCGCGGCGTCCCGAGGAGGGGCGAGCGCATGGCCGGACCGGTCCGCAGCCTGGTGGGGGCCCTGGCGCTGGTCGTCGTGGCCTGGCTCGCGACGACGTCCCCGAGCGCTCCCGGGGCCGCGCGGGGGCCCGCTCAGGCCGCGGCGGCCTGCGCGGGCGCCGATGTCGTCACCCCGATACACGTCGTGCAGGGCAGCGGCGCCGCCACGCCGCTCGCCGGGCGCACGGTCACCGTCGAGGGCGTCGTGGTCGGCGACCTCCAGCCCGACGACGGCGACCCGTTCGGCACCGACCTCGGCGGCTACTTCCTCCAGGCGACGGAGGGCGACGGGGACCCGCGCACCTCCGAGGGCCTGTTCGTCTTCGACGCCGCCGCCGACGTCGCCGTCGGCGACCGGGTCAGGGTCACGGGGCGCGCCACCGAGTTCAACGGCCTCACGCAGGTCGACAGGGTGCGGTCGACGACCGTGTGCGGCCGCGGCGTCGCCCTGCCGGCCCCGACCAGGCTCACGCTCCCGGTCGCGAGCGTGAGCGACCTCGAGGCGTACGAGGGCATGCTGGTCACGTTCCCGCAGGCGCTCTACGTCGCCGACCACGCCGACTTCGACCGCTTCGGCGAGGTCGTGCTATCGGCGCCGGTCGCCGGCGGCCGGCCGCGCCAGCCGACCGCCTACCTCGACCCCGACGACCCCGCCGTGGCCGCGGCCCTCGACCTGGCCGCGCGCTCGCGGATCACGCTCGACGACGGCCGCAGCGTCCAGAACCCCGACCCGCCCCGGCACCCGCACGGCGGGTTCTTCGCCCTCGACGACCTGTTCAGGGCCGGCGACACGGTCGCGAACGTCACGGGCGTGCTGCACTTCGCGTTCGGTAGCTACCGCGTGCAGCCCACGGCCGGCGCCGATCACGTCGCGCTGAACCCGCGGCCCGAGCGTCCCGACGACGTGGGGGGCGAGGTCAGGGCCGCGGCCTTCAACGTCCTGAACTACTTCGACGACTTCGGGGCCGGCTGCGGGCCCGCGGGCGACGACGACTGCCGCGGCGCCGACGACGCCGAGGAGTTCGCGCGCCAGCGGGCGAAGGTGGTCGCGGCGCTGGCCGCGCTGGACGCACACGTGATCGGCCTCGTCGAGATCGAGAACGACGCCGACCAGGGGGCGACCCGCGACCTCGTCGCGGCGCTCAACGCCGCCACGTACCCCGGCGCCTACCAGCCGGTCGACACCGGCGGGCCGGTCGGCGGCGACGCGATCAGGGTCGCGATCGTCTACCGGCCGGACGCGCTGACGCCCGTGGGCCCGCCGGCGGTGCTCGACGCGCCGGCCTTCCTCGACCCGAACGCCACCGGCGAGGAGCGCAACCGCGCGGCGCTGGCGCAGACCTTCGAGGACGCGGGCGGCGGGCGCTTCACGGTCGTCGTGAACCACCTCAAGAGCAAGGGCTCACCGTGCGGCGTCCCGGGCGACGACGACCCGGTCCAGGGCGACTGCAACGTGACGCGGCTGCTGGCCGCGCGGGCGCTGCACGGGTGGCTCGCCACCGACCCCACCGGCGCCGGCGACCCCGACGTCCTGCTGCTCGGCGACCTCAACGCCTACGCGCGCGAGGACCCCGTGGCGGCGCTCCGCGCGGAGGGGTACGTCGACCTGATCGCGCGGTTCGTCGGTGAGGACGCCTACACGTACCTCTTCGACGGCAGGCTCGGCTACCTCGACCACGCCCTCGCGAGCGCCACGCTGGCACCGCAGGTCACCGGCGCGACCGTGTGGCACGTGAACGCGGACGAGGTCGACCTCATCGACTACGACACGACCTTCAAGGCGCCGGCCCAGGACGCCCTCTACGCGCCCGACCCGTACCGGTCGTCCGACCACGACCCCGTGGTCGTGGGCCTGAGGCTCACGCCGGCTCCCGGCCCTCCCTGAGGCTCGCCAGGTCGGCGAGGAGCCGCTCCCGGCTCGCGTCGTCGACGACCTCGTCTGCCAGCAGCCACGCCTCGGCGCGGTGGAACTCGGCGCGCTCGTCGTCTCCCAGGAGGGCGTACGCGCGGGCCATCGCCTCGTGCGCGTACCCGAGCAGGTACGCCGGCTCGTCGTCGTCCCGGGACCGCGGCGGCGCGTCCGGGCGCGAGCCGGCGGGGATCGTGTCGGTGGCGGCCGGCGGCATGTCGGCGGCGATAGCCGTGGCGGTGATGGCGTTCACGTCCCTGGCGGCCTCCAGGGCGAGGCGCGCGTGCTCCAGCGCCGCCTGCCCCCGGCCCAACAGGCTGTTCACGCGCGCGATCTGCCAGTGACCGATCGCGCGCTTCGCCGGGGTGAAGTCGGGCCGCCTCGTCCAGTGCCACAGCGAGGCGTACGCCTGCAGGAGCATCGCCTCGTCGTCCTCGGCCGACCTGTCGGGCTTCTCGATCAGGTCCCAACAGGCGTTGAAGCACTCCGCCGCGAGGCGTGCGTGGGTCCGTGCGTCGCTCGGTTCGGGCGCTCTCTCCATGGTCCGCCTCCCGCCGACGAGCGTAGAGCCAGGCGCCGTGAGGCGTCTACGACCTGGAGCCGCAGCCGCATCACCGGGCACCCTGGCCGCCGCCTGGCGACCGCGACGAACCCGGCGTCATCGAACATGCCGGCCGTGCCGAACCAGAGCTGACGGTGGGCAGGGGACCTGCCGGGTCCTTCCGCGCGGCGACTCAGACGCGACCGTAGAGGATCTCGCGCTTGACCTCCTCGATCGCCTGCGTGACGGGGATGCCGCGGGGGCACGCCTCGGTGCAGTTGTAGGCCGTGCGGCAGCGCCACACGCCGTTGAGGTCGTTCATCACCGCCAGGCGCTGGGCGGCGCCCTGGTCGCGCGAGTCGAAGATGAAGCGGTGCGCGTTGACGATGGCGGCGGGCCCGATGTAGCGCCCGTTCGTCCAGAACACGGGGCAGGACGAGGTGCAGGCGGCGCACAGGATGCACTTCGTCGTGGCGTCGAAGAGCTCGCGGTCCTCCGGGCTCTGGAGCCGCTCGGTGGCGGGCGGCGTCTCCTCGTTGATGAAGTACGGCAGCACCGCCTTGTAGGCGTCGAAGAACGGCTCCATGTCGACGATCAGGTCCTTGAGGACCGGGAGGCCGGGGAGCGGCTCTACGGTGATCCGCGTGCCGAGGTCCTTCACCAGCACCTTGCAGGCCAGGCGGTTGCGGCCGTTGATCAGCATCGCGTCCGAGCCGCAGATGCCGTGGGCGCACGAGCGCCGGAACGCCAGGCTGCCGGTACGCTCCCACTTGATGTCGTTGAGGACGTCGAGGACCCTCTCGTTCGGGTCGACGTCCAGCTTGTGCTCCTCCCAGCGGGGCTTCTTGTCGACCTCGGGGTCGAAGCGCTTGATCCTGACGGTGATCTCCATGACGCTCCCTAGCGGGACCCGTGCCCGTGTCGCGGGCCGCTCGCTCGCGGCGTGGCTGCGACCGTCACGGTCCTAGTAGACGCGGGCCATCGGCTGGTAGCGGCCGAGGGTCACGGGCTTGTAGTCGATGCGCAGGCCGTCGCCGTCCTTGTGCACCAGCGTGTGCTTCAGCCAGTTCTCGTCGTCGCGCTCCTTGAAGTCCTCGCGCGAGTGCGCGCCGCGCGACTCCTTGCGGTTCAGGGCGGCGTGCACGAGCAGCCTGGCGTTGTCGAGGAGGAAGCCGAGCTCGATCGCCTCCATCAGCTCGGTGTTGTAGACCTTGCCCTTGTCCTCGACGCCGATGTCCTCGTAGCGCCGCATCAGCTCCTCGAGCTTCGCGACCTGCGCGGTCAGCGTCTCGTGCGTGCGGAACACCGAGGCGTTGTCCATCATCGACGCCTGCAGCTCGCTGCGCAGGTGGGAGACGCGTTCCTTGCGCGGACCGTTGAGCGCCTTGTCGACCATCGCGCGGGCGCGGTCCTTGACGTCCCTAGGAAGGGTGCCGAACTCGGCCGTCGCGGCGAAGGCAGCGGCGTTGCGACCGGCGCGGCGCCCGAACACGAGCAGGTCGCCGAGCGAGTTCGTGCCCAGGCGGTTAGCGCCGTGCAGGCTGGCGCAGGCGACCTCGCCGGCCGCGTAGAGGCCGGGCAGGACCGTGTTGTTCCCGTCGAGGATCACGTTCGTGTCGATCGTCGTGGGGATGCCGCCCATCGCGTAGTGCGCCGTCGGCTGGATCGGCACGAGCTCCTTGACCGGGTCGACGCCGAGGTAGATGCGCGCGAACTCGGTGATGTCGGGGAGGCGCTCCTCGATGACGTGCGAGTCGATGTGGGTGAGGTCGAGGTGGATGTAGTCCTTGTTCGGCCCGGCGCCGCGGCCCTCGCGGATCTCGAGGTACATCGCGCGGCTGACCATGTCGCGCGGCGCGAGGTCCTTGATCGTCGGGGCGTAGCGCTCCATGAAGCGCTCGCCCTCGCCGTTGCGCAGGATCCCGCCCTCGCCGCGCGCGCCCTCGGTGAGGAGCACGCCGATCTTGTACAGGCCCGTGGGGTGGAACTGGTAGAACTCCGGGTCCTCGATGGGGATGCCGCGCTGGAACGCGATGCTCATGAGGTCG
>Ga0123333_10003400_pt1 | contig 15524 bp, 15 predicted proteins | sample BioC12SIPDNA_3_FD_89957 | JGI IMG/M metagenome (GOLD analysis project Ga0123333, IMG submission 89957) | Anaerobic biogas reactor microbial communites from Washington, USA - Biogas_R2_B C12 SIP DNA | ecosystem: Engineered > Bioreactor > Anaerobic > Unclassified | place: Washington, USA... | reverse complement strand
CGGATCGCCTGGCTCAAGGCGTAGCTCGTCGCGAGCACGTCCGCGCCGCCGAGCCTGCGGTCGGAAAACACATAGCCCTCGTCCGCGCCCATCCAATACGCCTCGCGGATGACCGCTTCCGCCTGCTTTGGCCCCATCGTCCCGACCGCGACCGTCCCCCCGTGCCTTTCCCGAAGCCGAAGCGCCGTCTCGAGCGCGAACAGATCGTACGGATTCAGCTTGCTCGATACGCCGTCCCGCTTCAATACCCCCGTCGTCTCGTCCACCTGCACCCGGTTTGTGTCCGGAACCTGTTTCAGGCACACAAAGATATCCATGTTGCCTCCTGCGGATTTCTGTATTCATACTATAGCGCATCCGCATGGAATGGTCAACAGCGGATTTCCGCCGCGAAAGCGGGCATTCCGCACCGCAAAATTTCTCCGCCAAAAAGGTTGATTTTCCAAGGGCGCGGGCTTACCCGATCGCGATCGCGATCGCGGAGGGCGTCGTCGCCGGCTGCGTGCGCGCGCAGGACCTCGAGCCGCCGGGGGATTCCTACGCGGACTGCCTGCACTCCATCCGGTACTGGAACGGGGAGTTCCCGTTCGAGGAGGGAATCCGGAGGCGGCGGCCTTCGTCGCGTCGGGCGCTCATGCCGATGTCCGCCGGCGATGCCCCGGCGCTCGCCGCGGGGAGGCCGTTCAGCGCGCGCATCGCGCCGATCTACGAGGGCGGGGCGGTCGTGCTCGCGGCGGCGTACGGCGACGGCCCGTCGGCGGACGGGGCAGGGAATTTCCCGGAAAGCGCAGCCGGACGGGGGCCGAGCGCCTCCGTCCGGCCGCATATGGAGGGATCTCACGCGCGGATGAGGCAAAATATGTTGCATTCCGGGCGCGTTTGATGTATGATAAAATGTCGGAAACACGGGCAGCATCGGGGATTCCGCGCATGAGAGGGTAGAACGATGAGCTTGATGAGCAACAGCGTCATCTGCGTCCATTTGGTGATAATCATGCTGGTCATGCTGGGCTACAGCGCCCGGCGAATGGATCGAAAGAACCCCGCGGACAAGCTCTATGTCACGCTCCTGATCGTGAACATCTTCCTGCTCATACTGGATGTCCTGGCGAGGTTCGACGGGACGCGCCACGCCGCCTTTCCGGTCATCAACCGCGTCAGCAACTTCATCATCTTCGCCGCGAACCCGGTGCTTCCCTGCCTGTGGCTTCTGTACGTGCTGCTCTGGGCAGACAAGGGGGTCCGGGGGATCAAAAAGGCGCTCAACTGGATCGCGCTTTTGAACGCCGTGAACCTCGCGATGGTCGTCGCGTCGCAGTTCACGGGCTGGTACTATTCGATCGACGCGGACAACATCTATTCCCGGGGGCCGCTGTACCCGGTCTCGACCGCGCTGATGCTCGCCCCGGCGCTCGCCTCCTACGCCGCGCTTTTGTGGAACCGGAAGCGCCTCGAGCCGAAGGTGCTCCGGCCGCTTTTGATGTTCCCCGTCCCCCCGCTGGTCGGCATATTCCTGCAGCTGTTCTTCTTCGGGATACCGTTCGCGCTGAACTCGATCGTCGTGTCCCTGCTGATACTGCTCCTGTACGTGCAGGACCGCAACATCCATACGGACGTGCTGACCGGCGCGGGCAACCGCAGGCAGATGTACGCGGTGCTCTCCGAGAAGATTCGGCGGACCTCGCCGGGGCGGACGTTCTCCCTGATCATGCTCGACCTCGACAACTTCAAGGCCGTCAACGACGGCTACGGCCACGAGGCGGGCGACCGCATGCTGGTCGGCACGGCGGAGATGCTGAAGTCGAGCGTTCGCTCGCGGGACTATGTGATCCGCTACGGCGGCGACGAATTCATGCTGATCGTCGACATCAGCGATCCGGACGACCTGAGCGCGCTGCTGGAGAGGATCGATCTGCGGCGCAAGAAGCTCAACGAGTCGTCCAAGCTGCCGTTTGCGCTCTCGTTCAGCGTCGGGAGCGTCGTCTACCGCTGCGACGCCCCGGCGAGCGTCGACGAGCTGATCAAGCAGGTGGACCGGAGGATGTACGCGAACAAGAGGCACCGGGAGGAGGCGTCCGGCTAGGCGATCCAATCCTCCAGCCGGATGCGCTCGCAGAGCATGGCGACGCAGTGCTCGAGCCCGCGGCGGTCCGCCTCGCCAAACCGCGCCCGGACGGGGCTGTCGATATCCAGCACGCCGAGCAGCCGGCCCTCCTTTAGAATCGGCACGACGATTTCCGATTCGGACGCGCCGTCGCAGGCGATGTGCCCCGGAAATTGGTGCACATCCTCGACGACGATCGTCTCCCTCCGCGCGGCCGCGGCGCCGCAGACGCCCCTCCCGATCGCGATGCGCACGCAGGCCGGCTTCCCCTGAAACGGGCCGAGCACGAGCTCGTCCCCCCGCAGGATGTAGAAGCCGGCCCAGTTGACGTCCGCGAGGCGCAAAAAGAGCAGCGCCGCGCAGTTCGAGAGGTTCGCAAGCGCGTCCTCTTCGCCCCCGATCAGCCCGCCGAGCGCCGAAAGCAGATTTTCATATTCCCGGTCGCGCGCTTCCATATATTTCTCACTCCTTGCGTTGACAAACCCGGTTTGTTGTAGTAATATGCTGCAAACGATCCATCGAAACCGAGAAGAGCGGGGAGGGCGGCCCATGGCAGTGCTCTGGTTGACCGCGGTGGGGATCGCCTTTTCCGGGGCGATCATGCCGGGCCCGGTGCTGACGTATACGATCAAGCAGTCGTTCACCAGCGGGGCGAAGGCCGGCTTTCTGATCATGATCGGCCACGCGCTCCTCGAGATCGCGCTGATCGCGCTGATCTTCCTGGGCTTCGACGTGATCCTGCAGTCCGACGCGGCGCAGATCATCATAGGCATCGTCGGCGGCCTGCTGCTCGTGTATCTCGGCGGCGACATGATCCGAAGCTCCGTCCGGAACAAAATCCGCATCGAGGTCGAGGGCGGGGGAGGGAGCTCCGGGAACATGATCCTCTCCGGCCTCCTGATCAGCGCGTCGAACCCGTACTTCCTGCTCTGGTGGGCGATCATCGGCCTAGGCTTCCTATTGGAGGCGTACAAGTCGTTCGGCTTCGCCGGCGTCGCGGTGTTCTATCTCGGGCACATGGTCGCCGATTTCCTCTGGTACGGCGCGATTTCGACGATCATCGGCAAGACCCGCAAATTCGTCAACATGGGCGTCTACCGCGGGATCATCGTCGCGCTCGGCTGCCTGCTCGTCTACTTCGGCGGGAACTTCGTCTATCAGGCCGTGCGGAGCATCGCCCGGGCGTAGCCCGTCCATCCTTGAAAAATCTCCGCGCGCCGACGAAGGCCGCGCGGAGATCTGCGGGAGCCGGAAATCGCGTATCCTCTTCCCGGCGACCGGGGAGGAATCCCCGATCACCCTCTCCACGAGCGAGTACTTGCCGTTGTGCAGCTTCAAAAGCGTCATCATGTCGCCCATCGTCATCTCCTCCGCGACCCCGAGGTCGAGCAGTATCAGATCCGCCGCCTCGCCGTCCAGCGCGCCGCGCGCGGCCCGCGCGCTGCCCGCGGGGATGTATTGAAACCCCTCGCGGTCGATCAGGTATTCGAAGAGGTTTTGTATGTGCCGGTCGTCCTCGACCACGAGAATTCTGGCGCGACCCGGGTACACGGCCGTTCACTTCCGGCGCTGCGAAGAGAGCCCTCCCCGGAGACGCCCGGGGAAATGATTCGTCCCCTATTATAGCCGATGGGAGGCAGGAAGTAAAGCGGCAGGCGTGGGGGTTGCTCGAGATCGGCCTCGCGACCGCGCTGTTCATGTTTCAGATCTACGCCGATTTTTCCGGCTGCATGGACATCGTCGCCGGCGCGGCGGAGATGCTCGGCATCGCGCTGCCCATGAACTTTCGCCACCCGTTCTTCGCCCGGAGCATCCCGGACTTCTGGCGGCGTTGGCACGTCACGCTCGGCGCGTTTTTCAGGGACTACGTGTTCTATCCGCTGTCGGCGTCGCGCGGCATGCTCAGGCTCGGCCGCGCCGTCAAAAAGCGCCTCGGCTACAGGGCGTCGCGCGGGATCACCGCGTTCGCGGGCCTTCAGTGCGTGTGGTTCTTGATCGGGCTGTGGCACGGCCCGTACCTCAAGTACGCGTTCACCGGAATCTACTTTTGCGTCGTGATCGTCGTCACGATGAAGGTGTCGCCCGCCTGCGCGCGCGCTTAGGCGCCTGCATATAGGCCCCAGGTCGAGGCCGGTCGCGCTGCTTGAGATGCTCCTCCCGTTCCTCCTGGGGAGCGTCTCGCGCGTGTTCTTCCGCGCGGACGACGTCGGGGCGGCGCTGGGCATGCTGGGGCGCTTTTTCCGCTTCGCGCCCGGGCCGGACAGCTTGCCGCTTCACGCGTTCTTCGAGCTGAGCCGCAAGAACTGGAACGGCTTCGCGGGCCTCGCGGGCGTCGCCGTGCTGCTCGCGGTCGAGTGGATTGAGGCGCGCGGCTCGGTGCGCGCGCGGCTGGGGAGGCAAAGCACGCTCGTTAGGTGGTGCGCGGTGTACGCGTGCCTGCTGGCAATCTATTTGCTCGGCAACTTCGGGGCGGGCGCGGCGACAAACTTCTTCTACGAGAGATTCTAGCGGAACAGAGAGGGCCTCGCGCGCATGGCGAAAAAAACGGTACCCCATCTGGGCGATCGCGCTCTCGGGGCTCGCGCTCTGGCAGATCGTCTATGCGCTCGGGCTGTTCCCGAGGCTTTTGTTCCCGTCGCTCTTGGACATCGGGAAGGCGCTGGTCGACGGCGTCCTCCGAAGGCAGATGCTCGCAGCCGCACTGCACACGCTCATACTGATCGGCCGGGGGCTCTTGATCGGCGCCACGATCGCGCTCGCAGGCTAGGTGCTCTCGATGCGCTTCGAGGGGTTCGGCGCGGTCTATCGGGCGGTCGTCGCGCTGTGCGATCCGCTGCCCGGCATCGCGCTGATGCCGCTGGCGATACTGTGGTTCGGCACCGGCTCGGGCCGGTCGGCCAATCGCAGGGGCGCGCCTCGGCGCTCAGGCTCCTCCACCGGATGGAGCCGTCCGCCAACAGGGATCGGTACGCGACCGAGGCGTTTGGCCGACCGCTCTTCACCGCCGAGCTCGAGGAGGTCGCGAGAAACCAGCCCGGGACCCTCAAAAACCTCGCAGCGCCGCTTCCGCTCGAGCGGCTGCCGGAGCCCGACAAATACCTTCGCTACGATCCCGGCGTCGGCAGGTATTTCGACCGGGGCTTCGCCCCGACGCCGAATGTGCTGTCTCCGAACGGCTCCCACGATCCTCCCCCGCTGACGAGGGAACCGGACCCCGGGGCGCTTGAATGCCTCGACAGGCTCATGCGGCTGTGCGGCGAGAACGGCATACGCGTCATCTGGGTGTCCTCGCCGTATCCGATCGACTCGCCGATCAAGCAGGGGCATTGCGAAGAGGAGTATCAATTGATCCGGCGGCTCGCGGAACAGTACGGCGTGCCCTATTGGAACTTCAACCTCGCAAAGCGGGACGCGCTGCCGCTGGAAATCGCGGATTTTGCGGATTACCGCCACCTGAACCTCGGCGGGGCGAACAAGCTGACCGCGCTCGTCTGCGAGCTGATCGCCGCCGACCGCGAGGGAAGGGACGCCTCCTTCGCCTTCTGCGCGTCGTTCGCCGAGCGGGCGCAAGCGGAAAATTGACAAAACCCGGCTTGCCGCGCGCGCCGCGCCGTGGTATACTGTTGGGCGTTCCGGTTGAAAAAAGGCACGAAAGGGCTCGAACAGTGGACAGATCGCGCGCAACCATCTTTCTGCAACTCCTGAAGACGACCTTTGGGCTCGCCGTATTCGCGTTCGGGGTGCGGCTGACGATCTCCGCGAACATAGGGCTCGCGCCGTGGGATTCGTTCAGCATGGGCATCTCCTACCACACGCCGCTGAGCTACGGCACGGCGAGCATCGCCGTGAGCCTCGTCATCGTCGCGGTCGACCTCCTGATGCGGGAGAAGATCGGCTACGGGACGATACTCGACGCGTTCCTCGTCGGACTGTTCGTCGACCTCTACACGGCCCTGAAAATCGTCCCGGAGCAGTCGAACATCTGGGTCGGCGTCGCTGTCATGGTTGCGGGGCTGTTCCTGATGAGCCTCGGGCAGTATTTCTACATGTCCGCTGGGCAGTGCTGCGGCCCGCGCGACGCGTTTCTCGTCGGGCTCGGGAGGCGCCTGCCGAAGGTCCCGATCGGCGCGGTCAACACGGCGATATTGCTCGTCGTCGTGTCGGGCGGATGGGCGATGGGCGCGCCGATCGGCATCGGGACCGTCGTCGCGACGTTCGGGATCGGCGTGACGATGCAGATCGTGTTCCGCCTGCTCCGGTTCGAGCCGCGCAGCGTCGACCACCGGAGCCTCTTTGAGACGACGAGGGCGTTCGTACAGGGTTGATTTGAAGATATGATAAGGCGCCGTCCGAAAGGGCGGCGCCTTTGCCGTCTATACGACGTAGAGTACCGGCATGTCCGGGAGCTTTTCTTCGAGCCTCTGCCGGAGAAACGCCTCGGCCTCCGAGCGCAGCCGCGCCGTGTAGCAGTACTTGCCCCTGCCGCGGCCGACCATCTGCGCCCGGTCGAACAGCGGAACCGCGCCGGGGAAGGCCTCCCTGTTGATCGCGCCCTGGACGAAGCTGTAGGTCATGAAGATGATTTCGAGAAAGCCGCCCTCGCGGACGCGGGCGCTCAATTGGTCGGCGAGGGAGTCGATCAGTTCGCCGTACTGCCGCCTCCAGTCCGGGAGCAAAATGACGGGCGCGATCAACAGGCCGACCGGGTACCCCGCGTCGGCGACCGCGTTCAGCGCGCGGATGCGGAAGTCGAGCGGCGAGGTGCCGATCTCGACGCGGCGGACGATCTCCTCCGGGTTCACGCTCATCCGGACGATGACCCTGCGCCGGTGGTCGAGGGAGAGCAGCGGGTCCACCATGTCGAACTTCGTCGGAAACGTCAGCCTGCCGAGGCCGCGCCTCGCGAATTGCTCTACGGTCCAGGCGAGGTTGCCGGTGATCTCGTTTTCGAGCACGAGGTCGCTGTTGCTGCCGATCTCGTATGTGCACGCGCCCCGCGCCCCGGCGTCGGATTTCAACAGCTTTTCCATCATCTGCTCGCGGTTGACGAACAGCCTGAGGTACGCGCACTTGTTGTAGTTGCAGACGAGGTAGCAATACAGGCACATCGCCCGGCAGCCGGACGACGTGTAGGGCACGAGCCAGTCGGACACCTTGCGGTTCGGGACGTAGCGGTGCGTCTTTCGGACGCCTATGATCAGATGCCGCTTCAGCCCCGGGAAATCCCGGTTTTCGGCGGCGCAGAATTCGGGGATGCTGTTGTGACTTTCGATCTCGAACCACGGCAGGCGCGCGTATTTCTCCCGCAGCGACCTTCCCAGCGGGTATTCGAGCGCGCCCGGCTCGCAGTAGACGGCGTCAAAATCGAGGTTCATGGATGTAGCATGTCCGGAATCGGGCGCTACATGATTCGCAGCATCTCGCCCTTCGGGGCTCGCTTCCGGTCGAGCATCGCGTTTGTCTCCTCGGCCCAGCTGTATTCGATCAGGTACGAGCCCGCGTAGGCGTGCGCCTTTTTCGAGTTTACGGAGATGAAGTCGTAGTAGTCGCACTCGACGTTTTCGACGACAACGCGCCGGTTTCCGCGGATGACCTCGACGATGCCGTCGATGCCGCTCGAATCGAGGATCGACTTCAGACGCATCGCGATCTTCCGGTAGCGGGCGAGCGTCGTGTTGTTGATGCTCTCGTTCTCCCAGAGGATCGAGATCGCCTCGGCGGCCGTCACGAAGCCGCCCGTGTCCGACGGGGGCGCGAGGATGCGGTCGTCCCCGGCGGCGGCCGATCCTCCGGCGGGATTGGCGGGGCTGGAGCTTTTCAAAACCGCGGCTCGGGACGGGGACGGCTACAAGATTCGCCTCGAGGCCTATACGACGGGCAAGGTGGAGATCGTGACGGAGGCGGTCCCCGCGGACATCGTGCTCGTGCTCGACCAGTCGGGCTCGATGCGGGAGGATTTTCCCGGAAAGTCGAGCCGCCGGGCCGCGCTGAAGGACGCGGTGAAGGAGTTCATCAACGAGGTAAACGACCGGTACAAGGCGCCGGACGCCGGGCACCGCATCTCGATCGTCGTCTTTGATTCGAGCGCAAAGGTGTTGAGCGGCTGGAAATACGTCGATACGGCGGGGAAGAACGCGCTGCTGAGCGCCGTCAACGGCTTGAGCGACCGGCCCGACGGCTCGACGAACGTCGCCGCGGGCATGGTTCGGGCGGAGACGCTGATGGGCGATGGCTACAACAGTCCGGGCGGGAACCGGCACAAGGTCGTCGTGGTGTTTACCGACGGGGTGCCGACGACGCAGACGGACTTCAACACGACGGTCGCGGACAACGCGATCAAGTCGTCCAGGCGGCTGAAGGGCTCGGGCGTGACCGTGTACACCGTCGGCATTTTCTCCGGGGCGAACCCCGCGCAGCTTTGCGGAGGCGGGGGTGGCTGCGAGGTTGGGTACCCCTGGGGCGGATGGGGGACGAGCGCGACGCCCCCGGCGGGAAACCGCTTTCTCAACTACCTGTCGTCGAACTTCAAGGAGGCCGGAAGCGTGGGCCTTTCGAGGCAGGAATGGGAGTTTTTCGGATTCGGCTATGAACGGTATACGGTCCAATCGAACGCCTCCGGCTCGACGACGGACGGCTACTACCTCACCGCAGGCAATTCGAACGCGCTGGACGAGGTGTTCCGGACCATCAGCCGGCGGGTCGAGACGAAGTTCGCCAACCTCGACGACAAGGCCGTGTTGAAGGATTTCGTCTCCCCGTACTTCACATTGCCGGGCAGGGCCGGGGTGCTCGCGTTTGCCGCGGCCTACGACGGAGCGAATTTCGGGGACCTCCGGCCCGCGCCGGAGATCGAGATCGGCGTCGAGGGCGGCGTTCTCATCGCGACCGGCTTCAACTTCAACGACAACTTCATCACGGGCACGGCGAAGGGGAACGGGACATACGGCAATAAGCTCGTGATCGAGTTCGTCGTGCGGGTCCGGGAGGGTTTCCTCGGCGGAAATCAGGCGCCGACGAATGAGAACACCTCCGGCCTGTATGTCAAGGCGGAGGGTCGGGAGAATTTTGAGGAGGCGTTCCCCGAGCCGACGGTCGATGTGCCGATCCCCGAAATCGAGGTCGCGGCGCCGGACAAGAACATCTATCTGCTGGGCGTCGTCTCGGAGGCCGACCTCCTCAAGGGCGCGACGGCGAAGACCGACGGCGTCACGATCAAAATGGGCGTGGAGGGCTTCGGCATCGCGGATTGGCAGCGCGCGTTTGTGGAGATAAGGCATTCGTTCGCGCCGGTTCCGAACCCGCTGCTCGGCGTGACGGAGGACGGCGACTACGCGCTGACGGTGAAAATCGAGCCGATATACGGCGGCCCGTATGGGGTCGCGGACGGCTCCGACGGCATGAAGCTCAACGCATTCATGCCCGAGCTGGCCTTTCGGGACGGCGAGGTCGATTACCTCGCCTCCGCCCCCACTTGGGGCGAATACGAATTGAACAACAGGGTTCCGGGCGTCGCGTGGAAGCACGGCGAGACAAAGAGCACCGACGCGGGAATCTCGATGATCGGGGAGGAGCCGGAGCTCATCCTGACCTACGCGCCGGCGGACGGCGTGACGGACGGCGCCGTCGCCGCGGTAGCGGTCGTGCCGGTCGAGGCGGGCGTCGGACTCGGCGGGGTGGATGTTTCGGACCATGCGGCGTTTGTCCATGCGGCCTGTGAACCGCCGTGCCCGGAGTGGACGGGAAGCATGGGGGAGACCCGGTTCCTGCTGCACGTCGCCACCGGCTCGCTGACGATCTCGAAGAGCGGCTGGGAGGCGATCGACGAGCACCAGAGCTTCCTGTTCCGCGTCCGGGGCACGCTCGCCCATCCGGGGGCGATCGATGTGACGGTTGCGATCGAGGGGGACGGCTCCGTCACGATCGCCGGCCTGCCGGCGGGGACGTATCGGATGACCGAGATTGCCGGCTGGTCGTGGAGATACGGCCCGGACGGCGCCGCCAGGGAGGCGACGGTCTCCTCCGGCGAAACCGCCGCGGTCTCCTTTGTCAACGAGCGGGTCAGGGACAAGTGGCTCAGCGGCGACTGCCGCGCGCAGAGCATCTTCGAATAGCGGCGGAAGGGGTGCTGGAATGAGACGGGGAGCTCTCGGAACCCGCCTCGGCCTTCTGGCCGCACTGGTTCTCGCGCTGGGCATGGCGAACGCGCTCGCAGCCTCTGTGTGCTACGAGGGCGGCGCGGAGAAGTTCGTCTTTGTGCCCGGGGGCGGCGACCTGTTCGCCGGGTTCAAGGACGTGCTGCCCGGACGTCGCCCAACAGGACATTCGCGTCAAAAACGAGTCCGGCAAGCAGGTCCGGCTGTATCTGCGCGCGGGCCCGGTCGATGCTGCGGACAGGGGGTTTTTGAGCAAGCTGCGGCTCTCGGTCGCGTCGGCGTCGGGCGCGCTGTTCGACGCGCAGGCGGACGAACTGGGCGGGCTCGGCGCGAACCGGCTGCTGGGCACGTTCAAGGACGACGGCGGCACGAATCTGACGGTGACGCTCTCGGTGCCCGCCGAGCTCGGGAACGAGTATATGGCGCGCGCGGGCGCGATCCCGTGGGTGTTCGTCGCCGAGGAGATCGAGGACGAGGTTACGCCGGATACCGGCGACCGGTTCATGCTGCCGTTCCGGGTCGGAGCGGCAGTGCTGCTTCCTGGCGGCGCCGCGTGGGACGGCGAACAGCTCGTCCCCGCAAGGCGGGCGGAGAAATCCGCCGCCCGAGAACCCCGCCGCCGCGGACGGGAGATCAGGGCGTTCCAATAGCGGCCAGCGCCGCGAAGCCCGCGATCGCGACGAGCGTCGAGACCGAAAGCGCGGACGAGACATACGCGCGCTGGTCTTTGTCGTCGGCGAATACCGGCAGCACGAACGGCGGCGGCAAAATGAACATCACCGCGATCGCGCCGGTCAGCGCCGGCTCATAGCCGAACAGCGCGGCCGCGAGCGCAATCGTCGCGCCCATCAGCGGCAGCATGATCGCGAGCCGCACCGCGACGACCTTCATCGTCTCCCCCCAGCGCACGTCCTTCAGCACGAGGTCGTAGCCGATGGACAGCAGAATCAATGCGCTCGTCGGCGCGGCGACGAATTTGACGCACGCGTCGAATATGCCGCTCACGCCGCTCGGGATCAGCGCGCGGTAGAGCCCGGTCGCGCCGAGCAGCACGCCGAAAAGGATCGCGAGTATGATCGGCGAGGCGATCATGTCGCGCGCGATCGCGCCGCGCGAACCGTCCGCGGACAAGAGCGCCTTGTACACCGTGAACACGAACAGCACCTGCCCGAGGTCGACCAGCGCGAAGTTCGCCGCCTGATTCGCGCCGTACAGCATCGCGTACAGCGTGTAGCCGAGCATGCCCGCCTCGAAGCCCGTCGTCAGAAACGGCACGAACCGCGAGGGGATGCGGAGCGCCCTCCGCGCGACCCCGCCGAGCGCCCAGCCCGCGAGGCACACCGCGAACATGATCAGCGGCAGGGCGATGCTCCGCAGGCTGTAGTCCGCCGAGGCGAACGCGTTCAGAAGCACCGCCGGCAGCGCGATGTCGACCGCGACGCCCTTGAGCGCGTTCACGCCCTCGCGCGTCAGCTTTTTCCGGCTCAGCATGCCGATGCCGAGCACCGCGACCACGGGAAGCACCGTCTGGAGAACTCCGATCAATCGCCCAAGCATGCAGTTCCCTCCTTTATGCTGCAACAAATATAGCACATCCGCGCCCGGTTTTCAATTTTCCCGATGTAAAGCCCGCGGCCGGTTCCCCCGCGGGGGGAGGCTTTTGCTTCTTATTCCACGATGTTTCATATATTTGTGCCGTACCGCATAAAATCAAACATATGGGCAACGCCCCGATGCGCAAACGATTGTTCTATCGGGGCGGGCTTCGATAAAAAAGGAGGAATCCACGATGAAAAGGGCCCTTGTCGCACTGTTGGCTTTCGCACTATGTCTGACCGCGATCGCAGGCGCTTGCGCAGAGGAGGAGAGGATCGTCATCGGCCAGGTGTTCTGGGGGCTGCACGACTCCTACCAGCACGCGCACCAGGTGCAGACGCAGAAATACCTGGAGGAGCTGGGCATCGACTACATACCGATCGACGGCCAGATGAAGCCCGAGGTGCAGACCGCGGCGATGGAGGACCTGATCGCGCGCGGGGTCGACGGCATCATCTGCCAGGCCTACGACCAGGCGTCGATGGAGCTGTCGATCCAGATGGCGCAGGACGCGGGCATCCCGGTCGTCTCGTTCGTCAACGTGTCGGCCGGCGACGTGCTCTACCCCTCGGTCGAAATCTCCGAGGAGGCCGGAGCGATCGAGATGGGCCGCATCGTCGGCGAGAAGTTCAGGGAGGCGTTCCCGGATGCGCAGGTCAAGCTCGTGACCATCAGCGACCCGTCGGTCGAGTGGGCGCACAACCAGCGCACGCTCGCGTTCATCAAGGGATTGCAGGAGATCCATCCGGACCTCGAGCACGTGTTCAACGGCGGCAAGTCCGACCGCGAGATCGCGTACGCGACGATGGAGGACGTGCTGCAGCGCGACCCGGGCGTCAACGTCGTGTTCGGCTACGACGCGGAGAACGGGCTCGGCGCGATGGCGGCGCTCGAGGCCGCAGGCCGCGGACAGGCGGAGAACTACGTCGCCAAGACCGAGATGGTCGCCTCCGTCGACGGCTCGACCCCCGAGATACTCGCGGTCATGGACCCGGGCACCTCCTACGTCGGCACGCTGGCGCTGCGCCCCCGCGAGAACGCGCGCGCGTGCGTCGACCTGATGCTCAGGGTCATCCACGGCGAGGTCGACATGCGCGACACCAGCCAGAACGTCAGGATCCCGTCGTTCGTCATCAACTGCTGGGACATGGACATCGAGGCGACCGAGAAATTCATGCTCGACGAGTGGGACATCGTGCTCGATATCGAGGCCGAACTGGGCCTGTAAAGCGTTCGCCGCCTGCCGGGGAAATCGCTCCCCGGCGGGCGTTTGTTGGAGGGGCCGATGCGGAGCGACTGCATATTGGAGATGCGGGGGATCGTCAAGCAATACCCCGGCGTCACGGCGCTGAAGGGCGTCGACTTTTCGGCGCGGCGAAACGCGGTGCACTGTCTCGTCGGCGAAAACGGCGCCGGGAAATCGACGCTGATAAAAATTCTTACCTGCGTCGAGCGGATGACCGAGGGCTCGATCGCCTTCGACGGGAAGCCGTTTCTCGGCAAGACCGTCCGCGACGCGATGAACGCGGGCATCAGCACCGTCTATCAGGAATTGAACATCGTAAACCAGCTCACCGTCGCGGAGAACCTTACGCTCGGGCGCGAGCAGAGCCGCCTCGGGGTGCTCAAAAGGATCGTTTCGCACCCCGCGTTCGACATGCTTGGTGAATTCGCGCCGGACATCGCGCTCTCCCGGCGCGTGTCGATGCTGAGCTTTGCGGAGAAGCAGCTCCTGGAGATCGTGAAGGCGGTCAGCACCGACGCGAAGCTCGTCGTCATGGACGAGCCGACGGCCGCGCTCTCCCGCCGCGAATCCGAGCGGCTGTACGACGCCGTGCGCAAGCTCAAAGCGCGCGGCATCGCGGTCATCTACATATCGCACGTGCTCGACGACATCTTCACGGTCGGGGACGAGGTCACGGCGCTTCGCGACAGCGTCGTCGTCGGCACGCGCGACGTCGGAAGGACCACGCGCGGGGAGCTCGTCGAGATGATGGTCGGCAAGGTCGTCCACAGCAGGTACGCGGGCGGCCGCACGCCGTCGGAGGCGCTCCTCGAGGCGCGGGAACTGTCGACGAAGTCGGTGCATTCGCTCAGCTTCAGCGTTCGGAAGGGCGAGATATTCGGCTTCTACGGGCTGCGCGGCGCGGGCAAGAGCGAGGCGGCGCGCGCGGTCATGGGCCTCGACCGCTTGATGGGCGGGCAGCTCTTTCTCGATGGGAAGCCGGTGAAAATCCCCAATCCCGGGCAGGCTCTGCGGCTCGGCATCGCGATGGTGCCGGAGGAGCGCCTGACCGAGGGGCTGTTCATGAAGCTGTCGGTGTCGGACAACATCGCGGTCGCGAACTACAGGAATTCGAGCCGCTTCACCATCGTCAACGAAAAAAATACATCCGCGGTCGCGGGGAGGTTCGCGCGAGACCTCAACATCAAGCTGCACAGCGTCCGCCAGCGCGCGGGCACGCTCTCCGGCGGCAACCAGCAGAAGGTCGTCATTGCGAAGTGCCTGAACGCGCGCGCGAAGCTGCTGTTGCTCGACGAGCCGAGCCGCGGCATCGACGTAGGCGCGAAGGAGGAGATCTACGCGATCATCCGGACGCTCGCCGCGCGGGGCGTCGGGATACTCGTGTTCTCGTCGGAGTACGAGGAGATCGCCGCGCTCTGCGACCGCGTCGCGCTGATGGTCGATGGGAAGATCGCCGAAGTCCTCAAAAACGGGGAGCTCGACATACAATACGTGCACATGCGCATCATGGGCAAAGGAGACGGGGCATGAAATTCGACAAATCGAACTGCCAGAAGCTGGTCATCGTCGGCGTGCTGCTCATGATCATGCTCGCGCTCGCGGCGTTGAGCGCCGAGTTTCTGACGGTCGCGAACATCACGAACGTGCTTAGGCAATCGGCGGCGACGATCATCGCGGGCTGCGCCGTCACGATGCTGATGGTCTCGGGGAACTTCGACCTGTCGATCGGCTCGATCATGGCGATCGCCGGCACGATGTCCGCGATCTTCGTCACCTGGGGCATCCCGAACCTGGCGGCGATCCTTTTGTCGGTGCTGATCGGCACGCTGGTGGGGCTCATCAACGGCTTCCTCGTGATCTTGCTGAACGTGCCGTCGATCATCGCGACGCTCGGCACGATGTACGCCGTGCGCGGCGTCGCATGGGTCATCACCGGCGGAAACTCGGTAAGCCGGGGGCTCGGCAAGGGCTTCACCGCGCTCGGCAGAAGCTACATGGGCCCGCTGCCGCTGAGCATCCTCCTGACCGCCGCGATCTTCGCGCTGTTCTACTTCATACAGCACAGGACGCTGCTCGGCAAATACTCGTACGCGATCGGCGGCAACCGGCGCACGGCGCTCTTGAGCGGTATCAACGTCAACCTCGTCGGCGTCGTGCTCTACGTGCTCGTCGGCACGCTCTCGGCGTTCGCGGGGGCGATGATGGCCTCGCGGCTCGGCGTCGGCAACGCGAACATAGGCGTCGGCTTCGAGTTCGACGTCGTCGTCGCGGTCGTATTGGGCGGCACGAGCCTCGAAGGCGGCGAGGGCTCGGTGTTCGGCATGCTCGTCGGCGCGCTGATCGTCGGCTTCATCGCGAACGGGCTGAACCTGCTCGGCGTGCACTCGTTTTATCAGGACATCGTAAAGGGTGTGGTGCTGGTCGG